>Ga0307517_10000388_pt1 | contig 75360 bp, 96 predicted proteins | sample 23_EM_MG_FD_194515 | JGI IMG/M metagenome (GOLD analysis project Ga0307517, IMG submission 194515) | Populus trichocarpa ectomycorrhiza microbial communities from riparian zone in the Pacific Northwest, United States - 23_EM | ecosystem: Host-associated > Plants > Roots > Unclassified | place... | reverse complement strand
GAAACGGGAGGCTTGACAACGGTGGGGAGGGTGGTTTGGGTCGGCTGGAGTGGGGGTTTGGGAGTGGTTGACGAAGTGGACTTATAGCCTGGGTCCACAACCGAAGTGGGCTTATCGTCTGGCTTCATGACCGAAGTGGGTTTATCGTCTGGCTTCATGACCGAAGTGGGTTTATCGCTCGACCCCATAACCGAGGTGGGCTTCCCAGGGTTCGTATTTCCAGGAGTAGAAGTAGGCTCGATGGTTTTGGTCCCGATAACGGTAACGTATTTGGTCCTAGTCTTGATGATAGTAGTGTACGAAAACTTATGTTTGGGAGGCTTGGTGGTCGAGGGGATCGGCCCACCTGAGGTGACTGTAGCAGGGAGTGTGCTAGCGCTGCCCAGGGGCGGTTGGACGTTGCTCAAGGTGCAAATGACAATGGGTATCACTCACGATGGCTCGTCATGCGCAAGTGCGACGGCAGCTAAGAAAAGAGTGAAAAACAAGCCGTAGTGAACCATGTTTGTCGTTGGTTTTCGCAGAGCGACGGATCAGGGGAAGGCTCTGAAGAAGAAAAGAATGGAATGACAGGGAGAGTGAGGAAGAGAGATGGGGGATTGGTGGGTGGCGAGCAACTATATATATAAAAAGAAACCCCAAGGTTGGTGCCCAGGTTGCGATCTAGCGAACGCTTCAGTTGCACGCGGGGGCTGGTCTCCAGGGGATTTGATGGGAAACAACGCGAACGGTTTCGAATCACGAGTACCATGAAGAAAAAGCCGAGATACATGGAGTTATATCCCCCGGAGCAGACATCAACACCTATGAGGAAAAGAAGGATGGCGGTGGGTGGCCGCGACGCCAACCAGGGCGCGTCGCTTTCCTCCGCCCCGAGCCGAATAAGGAAAGAGGTCCACGATGTTTCGGACCTCTTTCCTTATTCGGCGGGGACTCGAGAAAGCGATCTCTCTCAACGGCCCGCTCACTTCGTTACCGTCTCCCTGCTCACAAACAGTGAAGCCCGGATTCGCAAAGCGGGTTACCGTGACGCACCAAAAAAGACCATGATCGTCTCCAGGGTCAGGGCGCAGGCTATCACTTGCGTCTGAGCGACAGATGATATTAAGAATGTACACATCTGAAAGGGTCACGAACAAGATCAAAAGAGGTACATGCACCGAAAGGGAGACGGAACGGCATATGAGCATCTATTTAACCCGTGAACATCCGGGTTACAAGGTACAACGTGGAAAGTGAGAATCTCTAATCGATGGGGTTTGTTAGGCTGACGGGTAGGATCTAAGGCGGGTCACTCACAATAATGCTTGTAAGCGCCACAAACACAAGAACGAAAACGAGGTATCCTTTCGCAATTGTGAGGTCCGAAGAAGTAAAAGTCTCAGGGATACGGTCGCTAGTCAAGATGCTCACGACGAGGATAAGCTGGAGATCGATAAGCGTGGGGAATTTGTGCCTTGGATCAGCATCACGCTTACATTCGTCAAGGCCCAAACGAGTAATATCTGAAGCGTTTGATTTCGTTAACGGTGAGCTCGGCACGTGCAGCGCCCGCTTCAACTCACGTTTGTCCTCACGCTGGCATAGTAATCCTTGGCCGCTTGCTCCTTTTCCGCAAAATTCCTCATCGTCCTCTTCTCTACCGGTTTCCTGGTCTTTAAGTTGACGATCGAATCCTCGTACATCTGATTCGCATCCGCTAACACTTGAACGTCGACCTGAGAATGGCTGTCCTGAATGATAGCGCCAAGGTCGGTCTCAATTGTGTCGTCTTGCTTGGTTCCCCACGAAATCTATAGAAAAAGTGCCAAAGTATTAACAAGTGGCAGCCACACGAGGTAAATCACCTACGTCGTCCAGGTTGGCGAATGCATAGCTGGAAGGTCAAGGAAGATCAGATCCAATAGCCGGTTGCTTCAATCGAAGGACATACATGTTCAGGAGGTTCACGTAGAATGGCGACAAGAGAAGGTACTGGAACATGCTGGTAATCATGTGCCACGGATCGAACGCGAGCAAACTCGAAGTAGCCCAAGACCCATAGGTGATGATGATGCTGAATAGCATAACCCGATAGGTATTTCCCCCCTGTTTCGAGGCTTGCAGAATGCACACAACTGCAGAACCGAGTAGGTATAGCGTCACCACCGCAAATAGGCTCGCTAATACCCTGTATTTCCACCTAATGCTGGGTCCCAAGTCAATACAAGAAAGTCACCAGATAACGGGAAACGTACGCCCTAGGTTTGTTCCCCATGGAGAATAGGAAACACGCGACAATGAGAGCCGCGAGCGTGTACTAGGTACAATGACGCCTGAGGGTTGATGCTCCTACCCAGAAATCAACCAATGGCCACACACCTGAATTATCCAGTTGATGTATTTGATGGCCCCGAACCCTACGGAGGGATCTTCCAGGGAGGTTGTTAAGATTATCTGAACACCGAAGGTTCAACAGGGTTTGGACCTCTCCTGGGATCACAACCAGACATACAAAAAACAAATAAAAATTCCCCTATAAATATGTTCACGTTAACCCCGCCCGTTTACATACCGACGCCGAGCTTACCACAGAAAACCAAGAAAACACTAGGTTGATGGTATTGTAAATGGACTCGATGAGTAGAACAATCTTCCTGCCGACGCTATGCCCGGAGCGGAGGACTTGACCGGTGTGCGCGATGGAGTAGGAGGCGGCGAAAAACGACCCATTCAGCCACCTCCGCCGTTGACCAATGAACTCTGGCAGCGAATCGGGAACGTCGGTTTCGCCAATCGCGCTCTTGACATAACGTAGCACCCTGTCGCAGGGTTGCAAGATGAAAACAGCATAAGTTCGGATCAGGAACTTGTGAAAAAAATTACAGACCAGCTGGAATTCTCTTTGGCAACGAGCTCAAAGCAGAGGATACGCTGCAAGAAATTTAGAACCGCAAGCCGATCAGCAGGATGAAAGGTTTCTTACATCCTCGGCAAGGTCTATGGAAACGGTCGTCAGAGAGTCATCGGGTACGGTGGATTCAGTGGTGGAAGCATACACATATTTGACGTGAAGATGTCTGTGTCTCGTCCATTCAGTACTTCTCCCTTGAAATAGGAAGCAAGTGGGCCACGTCCCGTTCTGTCATTCTGAAGAGCGATCCACCGGTATGCAGAGAACGCCCCGGGCTGAAAACGTCATGTTATCATCAAATAAATTGGTTACACTGGGATAGACCACACCAAGACGCTGATATACCCGAAGAATGATTCGGTTGGCTTGTCCAAAATATTCGAGATCTTGTACTCGAAATTCTGAGCGGCGACTGTTGCGGAGGGGGTTGTCATTCCCGGGACCGTAGTAGACTCGGAAAGGGGCATACCCAATGGGTTCAACAGCCCCATCCAATTCTTCCCCTTGTACGCAGCAATCTCTCCGCAGGCACCTCCGACGTTTGAATTTAAATCAAATGTCTTCCAGAGGTAATATATACTCTTCGTTGATGGTCTCGTCCCCACATCAATGAGTACACAAATGTTGGGCTAGCGAGGATCGTAGGTCATGACTCGCAAATGCCGTATGAGTACTTTCAGACTGACCTGTAACAAAGGTGCGAAAGCGTTGAAAAACCATCGGTGACTGTTAATCTTCTTCTGGTTCTTCTCCTTCATACAGAAGATGATCTGCGTAGGGACAATCCCCTTGTCCGGGTACACGAATCGAAGGTTGGGATCGAGGCCGAACGTTGCGGTGTACTCGAAAAGGTGAGCGGTGACCGATTTATTGTTCACTGCGTTCTGCATGTAGTCACCGGGTTGATACACTCCCAGCAGTGTAAGGCAGTCAAGGACGCGAGGGTGGATTTTCTTGCGACCATCCGCGACAATGCAGACGACAACCTACAGGGTTTGTCAGTTCCCGGTTACTAAACGAAACTTTGCTGGGGGTACCTTTTTCCAAGCGTCTTTTCCCCATGTGCGCGAGTTTTTCCGAGAACACAGGTGTGCAATGTTCTTCATCAAACCGTGAATTGTCCGGCAGAATAAGACCTCATCCTCCTATAGGTTGAAACTGGGTCAGTGGATCAGGGAGATCGAGAGCATACGGACGGACGTTGAACATCGTAACGCAAATGAACAACTCTGTGGATCTGTTGCTCTCGTTCTGTCTGAGGAAGAACCCGCGCTTCTCGAAGTCATCTGGGTCACAGGTGACAGCCGTGTACCTCGTGAACCCCGTCTCCCTATCACTCTTTCGTAGCGGAAGGATCAATTTAGGAGGGACAGGGAGGTCCATGACGAGATTTCCATTCGTCAGCTGAACGCGCCTCTGTTTGTGCCTCCGATGCATGCGCCCCATTGGAGCAGGACCGAAGTGCTGAGTCGTTTGCATCGCCTGGTCGACTGGGTCAGCTGGTGCTGTGTTGGTGAGCGGGTCAGAGTAGTTGATCCACTTTGGTTTAGGTATGTGGTTGGGTTTCTCCGAGATATCGTCCTCTGTCTCGTACTCGCAGTCGTCATCTTCCTCCTCCTCACCGTCCTTGAGATCCCCGTTCCCATCCTCCTTGGTACCTTCGTCGTCATCTTCCTCGTACTCTTCGTCGTCGTCGTCTTCCTCGCCTACCTCCGTGTATTGAGGCTGCCGAATCGACCTCGTATTGTCATAAGCGTGACCAGCCATCCTGGACTGACCGGTGTAGTGAACGCTGCCGTCTGCGGAAATTCGGTAGTCCTCGTCATCTACTGCAGGAGTTGGAGATCTCGACCGAGGCGAACGGTAGAGGGATCGTGGAAGGGCGCCGGTTGCGTACCCTTCTGCGTCGTATTTGAAGTGATCAACGGGACTGTTCCCAGAGAGGAGTCTGATTCCTGGCTGGGATTGATGAGGGTGTGTGTAGGAGTCTTGAGGGAGGGAACCAGGGACGTCAAATTGTGCGGAGTCCGGACGGGAGGACGAGGACCACGCGGAATGGAAACTAGATGCGGAATGGGGCCGTTCATAACCGTGACTGGGGAGATATGTGCGCGGTCTTGTAGGGGTTGTGAATGGGTCATCAGTTGGGGGTCGCATGACATCCCAAGTGAGGGGTTCGCCGGAGTCGATTGTAGGGAGGGAGGGGACAGCCTGAGCTCGGGACAGTTGGTATGAACGGACTGCTTCTGCGACGTCGACGTTGTCTCCGCCGCCGATCACGGTAGACTGGGTGGAAAAGCTGCGCCTGGACATGGACGAAGCATCCTCTGAGCGTTCCTCCATCACCGTCGGAAGTGAGGGTATCCGCTGCGGGGACGGGGTTTTGGAGTGAGGACGCCGCTGGGAGAGAGAAAGTTCTGAGCTCGGGTCATGGCCATAGCCTGAGTCGGATGTCGATGGTTGGTCTGGTTTACGAGAGAAGAAGGGCATCTCGCCTGTTGCGAGTATGCTGTTCGCGTTCTCTCCAACCACAGTCGCGTTCGAGATGTCAACCGGCACGTGAATGAGTGCATACATTCTCACGGTTGCTCGTCCATGCAGCTCGGAAAAAGCCTAAAAAGTGCAACATATATATCCTCCGAGTATCTAACGCTTTCCCCGGTTTCCACCAAGCTTGCGTTTCCGAAATGCGGCCCCAGTTTCACCAACCATCTCAATTGGTGCTTCCACCTTCACCAGGGAAGTGTTGGGCTTTTCCTTCACCTCAGGTTCGAGAACTGCAGCAACGGGTTCGGGTACAGCAACAGGCCTTGTCTCCGCCTCCTCATCCCTAGGTGTCATGGGGTTTGGAGTTTCGCCGGGCTCATCCTCCGGTCGCTTCCACCCTCGAGAAGTCCATTTGATCGGCACTGCCCCGCCGGACCGTGATGATTCTTCCCCCTTTGCCTCCCCAGTCGGCTCCTGTACCTCCTCCGTCTTCTTCGGCTTCAGCCTGATAGGGATCAGGTCTGCGTCCCAATCGTCCACCACCGAAGGTGCGATCCTCCTCCTCAACTTGAAATTTCGGGTGTCCTCTGAATCCAGAGTTCCTTCGGCCTCTCGTTTCTTCGATGGTTCATGCGTGGTGTCCGCTTCATCGTTAGTTTTGTTTAGCGTTGGCTGTTCCACCACTTCCCATTCTCCAGCCACGCCCTGCGTCCTCCTGCGCTCCGCCTCAGCTTTCACCCTCTCCTCGTCTGGATCCGCGAACCCCAGCGAAGCGGCGGTGGAGTAGTTGGCCCATGGGTCAGAAGGCTTTGATGGTTTCGTGGCAGTGGGTTTTTGAACGGGTGTGGGCAACGTAGTTGGTCGTGAACTGCTTCCCGGTTTAACGAGGCCGGATCCGACATCCTGAGCGAACGCAGCTTGAGCAGCCTGTGCGGTCGTTAGACAAACATTCAGAATCACCAACTGAACAATTGGCCCACCTGGTCTATCCGCATCATCTCCCTCTTCTCCTCCTCGAGGTCATGCTTTCGTTTCTCGCTGGTCTTGTATAGACCGCGTACAAACCTCTCCTTGTTTCCCTTATGCCGCAGTCCATTCTCGTGTTGTTGCCGTGAAGGTGCGTCGTCCGCAATGTATATCTTGCAGTACGTACAATAGTACTTCTTGTTCGAGACCCAGTATTCGCTCATCGCCGGTGGATGGCAAGAGAGGTGTTGAGCACGTGGCGGCAATGAGGAACACCATCAATCTCTTTCGATGCCCTCCGATTATCTCGTCCTCTTTGCCCAAGTACACGATGAGTTCAGGGTTCCAGAACTCCACTCCGTCTCTGAACTCTATCAATTTAAAATCGGGTTCCCCCCGAAGATCGATACCTCCCGACCGTTTATGATTCTATCCTTGGAATCAGAGGAGCACGCCCTCATCCTGGCAAGAAGGTGCATCTTGGTCAAGTAAGGACATGAGGCCTCCCTCCCCCCACAGGTGTACAGACGCTATTTTTTCAGGTCTTTGTGCGAATTGTACGCCTCTGGCACAACGTACGAAGAAATACACGAGCAAGTCCGACGGAACCATGGTAAATGGTCTTGTTATGTCTCGGATACAACCTTCAAGTTCTCCGTGACCGGATACGCGAACGCGATTCCCCAGGACCGTCAACGGGATGTGATAAACAGCTTTCGTTGGATGGATCTTCGGGGCAAAATCGATATGAAACATCCAGAGGTCACCTTCGTGTGCCATGAGGAGTGTGAGTTTCATCCAGCTTTGGTTCATTGCAGAAACTGAGCTGCTCGACACCTGATTATAGACGCGTACATTGAGGGAAACAGGATCCGCTCTTTCGACGATGGAAACTTCATGGCGGTATATTTTGGCAGGTTGGTGCGTTTCTTCTCTCATGACTCTGTGATCGGATGGCCTCACTGTATACAACGCTTCGCACCCCAGCTGGTAGACGGTTCAGCCCGTTCGCTAGTCCGAACTTTCAACGTTAAAACGAGGGAGTATTATGGAAACACTTCGATGGACGCAGAGATATCTCTCCTAATGGCAAACCAGGCCCTGGTGCGGATGTGAATACCCGCTTCTTTGTACCGATCTGAACGTGGTGAATGTAGGCTGCCCCTGGTAGGTTAATGTACGACCCCTTCATTGGGACGGGAAGCATGGCATATGTTCGTCATCCTTTCCAGCTCTGTCCTTGGCGAATCCGTCCCACTCAATCGCCATGCCGGACAGACGTGTGCCCATTTCGGTTCCTTATTCATTGGGTCAGACATTGACGGTAGACAGATGCGCGGCAAAGGTAAAAATTTTGACGTGACGCTCCACACGCGTGCTGAGGCCACTCCTGTGCACGAAGATTCCAGCCCCGGGATCATTCGATCCGCCAATCAATACGGCGTGGCTTCAAGGATCGTTGACTTGCTCACCATGGATGTCACACAACACCCTTGGAGAAGTGGCGGCTTGTTCGATGCCATTGTGACGGATCCACCCTGTATGCGATCAAAGTTTCCGGTTCCTATCTCACTTCTGTTTATTGTCTCCCCTAGACGGTGTCCGTGCTGGCGCGAAACGACTCGGGAGAAAGAAAACCCGAGAAATGGTAACCGAACGGGTCCAAACGTTCATGGCTGCACGAGGGTTCTATGTCTCTGCCTTTCTCTCTGTTTTCATTATCTCTGACCTCCACAATCTTTGCAACAGGAGTGACCGACCATATATCCCACCAACAAAGCCATATGAGCTTTCCGAACTCGTCTTGGACCTAGTTCTTTTTTCTCGTGCGATGCTCAAGCCTCAAGGAAGGCTGGTTTTCTTCCTCCCTACGGTAACGGAAGAATACGAGGAGATCGATGTTGACGCAATGATGTGTGATGGTATGGAAGTCATTGCGAACTCTCTGCAAGACTTTGGAAACTGGGGGCGAAGGGTAAGGCTGTTCGTTGCGTCAAAGGCCCAACCGTAACTGATTTAATCTCCAGCTTATAACAATAAAGAAGTGCACCGACGAATCTTATTCCCCTCCAATGCTCAGGAGAGTGTCAGAGACAGAGGTTGACGACTCTGGATATAGCGGGGAGACTGGAGGGCACGTCCCTGCCCATAAGGATTTTCGTGTCAAATACTTCCAGGGTTTCAAGAATTCCGTACCATAGGACTTGTTCGCTATTTACCCGCTTTTCGTGTGTGCTGCACTTTCAGTCCGCATGGACAATGTACTCTTCCGTTACCCTGCGGCCCTGTGCCAACCCTGCCAGCACGTGACTAACATTCTGCCCTGTGGTGCCAGCCACTTACGGTCTCAACGTCAACGGTGGCGTAAGACTGCTTGTCCTCATCCAGGACATTTCTCGTCCTATCCCCAAGCCTGGTAGGGCGTGCGCCGTCCTCCCCATTTTTCATCGCTAAGGATCCCGCCAGATCATGTGGCTTCCCTGGTCGCCCCCGAAGGATAGCAACTCGCCTATCAAGATCGAGCAGCTATCTATCGACGAACTCAAGTTTCAACAGGCAGAGGAAGATGTCAAGCACTTGAGGGGTGCCTGGGGGGAACTAGGCCAGCTCTCCTTCGGAACTTACCCGCTCCTGGGGTTGGGTGCCTCCGTCATCTTTTTTGCAGGCTGGACAGCCCACCGGCGATGGGACTCCATATATTCTCGGTATTTTAAGAGAATTACGCGACAGTACAGTGTGCCAGATTCTTGGATTCGCGAGAAACGGTACATGAAGGGTGTTATCACAGAGTAAGTGAGATCGTCACAGAATTCAAGTCCAAGAACCAGGTATCCGACGTATTGAATTCAGAGTGTCCGACGGGGATGGTTTCCTATTCCTTCATACACCTGGTCCAGGTTGGCAGTGGCCACTCAAATTTCGGCGGCTTCCCCAATTGAAACGCTGTGAGTTGGTCCATGTCCCCCGTGTCGTGGCTGTAATGGACTCTTTCATAGCTGGCGCAGGCGAAGTTATTCGTATGCGTATGGCGGCGATTGACGCCCCGGAGGTACGGGATAAATGAAGACAGGAGGTCCCTGGTCCTTACCTCAACCATAGATGGGTAAGGGAGAGGGAGAAGGGCAGCCGTTCTCAGTCGCCTCCAGAGATTGGCTACGAAGCCAGATATTGGGGAAAACCATTCACTGCCAGCTTCTGAAACGCGAAGGACTGTATGGACGAATGGTGGGTTTGTTATCGAGTCGTGAATTACACCCGAAATTGGAACAGAATCAGATAGTCCTTGCCTTCTTACCACGGAGATTCCTACCGTGGTGGTTGGCTGGAAACCGCGGGACCAACCTATCAGAAGAGAGCGTCCAGCGCGGTTGGGCATTCATTTACGAATCAGAGATTGGAGAGTTCCCACACCCTAAGAAGAGGGAGGGATACATGACGCTGATGGGCGAAGCGCAGTACGTTAACATGCCCACTTGAACTCTCACCACTTACAACGTGCTTCTTACACGGAAAAAGGAAAGCAAGGGTCGGGATGTGGAAGAACGGGACCTCCTTGGAGACGCCGGGACAGTACAAGAAGCGAACAAAACAAGGTGTTGCATCCGAGATTACCGACGACGCTGTGGGGGCAAGCGAGGAAGAGGAGCCGTGGTTTCAACGGAAGTTGAAGAGCGTATTCGGGCGGCGCTAGCTAGGCTACGTATGTAGTCCTTACCCAGCAGGAACTACGGAGGAGACGGTCGATATGTTATCCGACAATCTGATTCCGCGTCAGTGCGCACACAATCCTTCGATCACGGGAGATCACAAATATCTTCCGTCACCCTAAAGTTGTGTCTAGCCCTGTCTAGCCCCCGCGGCAACCCCGAGGGTCGTTCGCTGTTGAGGCCGTCGGTGTAAAGACTGCTTCCGATACCACTGTTCCCGCGACGGCGTCTGCGACATTCCATCCCAATCTTTTTCGAAGATGGTATGAAATTTGCACCGTGTACCAATGTTCCAACGGAGGTTCCTGGTAACCCCTCCCGTACAATTGCTCCCGCGGGCGCAAACTTCCCCCAGCGGCCGTTCACTGATAGTGGTATCCAGCTCGGTGCCGCAATCCATCGGGGTCGGGGACCTTGACTGTGACGAGGGCGGTCCTCGACTTATGTGGCTGGTAGTTTAGCTTAGGTTAGGGACAGTCGGGTGGGTTTTCGCCTTCAGAACCGATTTATTAACAAAACAAGCTCACGGTGTGAAGGTGTGGATGAGGAGGAAGGTTGGCGTAGGCAGGGAAGCTTTCTGTCAGAAGCAGTCTCCTGTCAACCGAGGAAAGGAGCCGAGCCCCCGGACTGCCCTGGACTCCCGAAGGTGGATGTCGAACGATCTACGCGCTAACCTCCAGGCCATTGATCAGCTCCATGCGCACGCCACTGATGGGTTGTCGGGAGCAGTGTACGTATTGTCCAAATCCACGTTGGTTCGGTGCGTATATATATTCCCGCCGTGGAAGATTGTTCCTCTTTCATCCTCCTTTTTGTGCGCCCGCTGCACCGTATGGATCATGGCCACCCCCTCCATTACTGATCCCCTGGCAATCGCTCGCACTGCCAAAGAGGTCCTCCTCTGCTTTTTTGGGGTTTATGGGTCTGTTTTCGACGTTCGCCTCGGGTCCGGTCGCGATTAACGCGGGCACACCATATAGTTGGGAGTATTGCGTCTCCCTATGGTTCGAGTGGAAGATCGTAACGAGGGAGTATCCGTTTAAATGGCCATTGGTACGTCCCACCACTTCTGACGATTCCATTGCTGTTGTGACCTCATCTGGACACGTTAAGTTTCCCTACTTCCTATCGCGATATTCTGGGCTGGCTTCCTTGATCGCGAAGTGAGAGACGTCCATTGTCGCCCTCCTGTCATGCTGAACAACCTCGTCACGTCATCCCAGCCTAATCTTGGTTTATCCCTACAAGGAGCTCAACTGCCAAGGTAAGATAACCGCCCAGTCTGGTCACTTGAACTTCCCTCCTCACAACCGCTCCAGCTCTGCAGATATCAATGGTGGTATGAACGCACGTGTTCTTGGTAGAACGACTAATAGAATGCCCCTCAGGTTTTTGGAAACATTGGAATCACTGCTGCGTCAGGGAACCTGATGGTTCGAGCGTACGTGGAGCTTTCCCTGTCTCCGGAGTCTCGCTTGTCTCATTCCTGTGCAGCATTATTGCTTGGGGTTACCAACGATGGGTAATAGGGACGTTATCCCTATTATTCATTGGGCAGTGGGTCCTAGTGTTTATGGGTACGCGGATCGCTGGCATTTATAACCTCTCCCTCAACTCTTCCCTCAAGGCTTGCGCGTCGGAACCATCCAATGGAATCATCTCCTGGGCGCGTGCGTCCCTACTGACTACCAAGCAGAGTATGTGGTTCTGTTGGGGGCCTTCGCTATTTACAGTACGTAACGTCTGTGTGGATGGCTTGCTCAAGCCTGAACGCGTGTGTTATTCACCAGCCGCGGGATTCGATCTCATCATCGCTATTTTCACCATCCTTGGGGTCAGGAAGTCTGCGAGAAATCATGGCTTCGCCCGTTTACTCCGGCGCCAAGGGATTGAATATTTTGGCTTGATTCTTATCCTGCATACCGTTACTGTTGTGGGTAGCAGTTAATCCTTTCGCCGAACATCCTGTCTCACGGTTTCCCAGGCGCTGGTTTTCTACGATCCCGACTGTACGCGTAGGCGGCATGTGGTATTCGGGTACGATTATCTGACCTATATGCTATAGCATTCCTGGGCATCTATGGCGGTCTCGCTTCCGTTGTCTTCAGCCCTATCGTGGCCTGTAGAGTTGTACGAGCGGTTTTCGATGCACCATCGCGGAGGTACGTCTATACTATTCATCGTGCGTCCCCGTTTTAAACTATTGCCACAGTCGTAGGGGAACCACCAGGTCCTCCGGCTTCTCGTCGTGGGATACCTCGGGCTCATCGCGTTCCGCTGCCGGCGTACAGTTGACCACACGGATAAATCTTTCACAGTACACTTCTTCCGTTGACACCCCTGTGTGAACCTCATTCTCTCTGCAGGTTGGAAACGGAGGGCATCTATGAAATGCAATCCCCCGTCGAAAAACGTTCCCGAGGACCCGGAAACTCTATCGATGGTCCCACAGCAAGCAACGTCTGAGTCGTTGAGCTCTACTCTTACAACCTCATCTATCCGCATTCTTTCCCGTCGTGTTTTGCATGTCGACCTGCTTTCTGCGAATCTCGCTGCTTCCAATTTATACCTTCCCCGATACTCTGACATAAAATTTGCATTTGTAAGTACCAGTAACGACACTCACTGATATGAAGGACTATCATTATATCTTACTACGTACTGGGACCACTACGTAGCGCACACTGTTCCGCATTTCGAGATACTCCGTCTGTTACACTGCGGGCAGGGTGACCTTCAGGATCCCATGGGTCAGCATGGCGAAATAGTACCAGCTGAAACCGGAAGATTTGAGGATGAAGTACTAGTACGTAATGGATTGCTAAGGCCGATCACCCCGTCCACGAGTCCTGACCAACGCCCATCACCTTTCTCACCTCTCTGCCCACCCCCTGGCATGACATCCGAGCGTTGACGCCGCCGCTCAAACGCCTCTTTCCAAACCCCATCTTCCATGTGACAAGCATTAGCAAAATGCCCACGAACCACCACCCGACCACTTAGCCAAATTCTGTTGGGTTTTGGCACTGGTGCCAGTCGGTCAATCTCGGGTGGCCACTGTTCAGTCCTACGTTGGAGGTGGGGCGTTTATTGACTTGGAAAATTTGATAGGCGACTCGATAGTTCGGTAGGCGGGGGCTCCGCTATTCCATATGTAACCGGAGTGCGATATCTCGTGGGAATAAGTCGCAAGGGATTGCAGTCAGCCTCGAGAAGCGGGGGTCGGTTCCTTCGGATTTTATCGTCCAAGGTTTAACGTTAACCCTCAACTTTTGGAGCTTGAAGGCTTCAGGGACGAATCATGTGGTGGTGTATGACTGCGCCTTTCCTACGAGGCGGAATGGCACATCTTACCGGCTACCAACCTTCAAACAAGGGGCGATAGCGCTGGTAAACACATTCGTCGCGAATCTCGGCACGATTGCCCATTGCTGGACGGGAGGAGATCGCTTGCTGCCTCCGGCGGTGATTAATGGGAAAGCCGCTTCATCGCGCGCCCTAGCGGTCAGCGTGTTCGGGTGCATCTTCCCCTTCCGTCGCTGGGCCAACCTCTTCGCAGACTCAAAATTTAAAACCGCAGAATGGAGTTATGTAGAGTCTGCGATGGGCCATGTCCAACTGTCGTTTGGCAACGATGAGGTACGTAAGTGATGCGTTGACCAGGTGCTACCGTACACAGCAGCCGACATTGGAACCACGTGTTGCCCCCGATGACGGGAGGCGCCGTCAGGTCCAAGGGGAAGGTCGAGGGAACTCCCTTCAGATCACCCCTCCATCAATATCTCAATACTGCAGTTGCATAATTGCGAGAAGTTTTTCAGCGTCCTCTGTCTCCGACAAGGAACTGCCTTATATGGGTTGTGGTCGTCAAGATGGGGCTCCCCTCTGCTTCTACCCGCCAATTCGGTCCGCTTCAAATTTCGGAAGTCTGTGACCCCCGAGATCGTGATATCGAGGGATGCTCGCTATGCGACTTCTGGTGTCGTCAGACAGATGAGGGGGGGCCTGGTCGATCCTCTCCTTCGAAATCACCGTTCGTGACGTCGCTTGGACTTTGCCATGCACGAACAACCAGCTTTCGCCCAGTTTATGTAGGTGCGTCCGCGAGGTTTCGCAATTCCTGACGATCGCGGAAACCGTTTGCGGTGCGCCCCAATAGAGGAACAGGGGCCATCTGCTTTTACGTTGGCTGCCCATGCCCTCGGATCCCCGTCCCGGTGCCGAAACTCCCACAATCGACTGGGGATATCATCGAGGGCTCTTCTCTCTACCTCCTCTTCGCTTCTAACCTCTTAGGTGGTGACTCCACACATGGCGCACAGGAGGCAAAGGATTGGAGGGGTGAGTTGAAATATAAAGTGTGGGTGCGCGGCACGTTCCAAGGTCTCGTTCCACAGCTGTTTTGAATCGGCCATACTCCTGGAAACGGTCCCTTCCACCCGGTATTTTTCATCACCTCGTGCGACGTAATGACATCTGAGGTCGCTTTGAAACTGCTTTCCTTGGTAAATCATCCGGTTCTCATTGAATCCTCCCCGGAGTTTTGAGATGTGCGGGCTGATTGGGCGCGATCATTCTGGTGATTGCTGGGACACGGGCGGTGACCCAGCCAATCACCTTGGGTTGCAGGCCCAATGTGCCGTCGCTCTAACTTCCCTTTCCATCCCATTCCCTGTTAGTGATAGCTGCGGCTGTTGAGAATTCTGAAGGGTTCAATGATTGACCAGACGGCAAGTGGCGTTGGCCTTCAAGCATATTGTGGGCCGACCGTTGGACCGGGACGCCAAGGTTAGGTTATGCTGGCAGGAGTGTTGGCCTGGTACGCTCATAATGCGCGGTGGCTGAGCCCCTCACCTAATGTATTTTCCAGGCCCTCACTAGACCCCCTCTAGTCTCGGCTCCATCCGGTTGATTACCACGATCACCTTGCAGGATGGGGCTCTTGACCGTCTGGTGAAATTGTACCGGGGACGGGGGGTCCCCCGAATTTGGAAGGAGGGAGGGAAATTGGTTCGTCTTCGAAATGTCAGGAAAAGTGCCCTCTCGAACGAGAGAGAGTTCTCATCCAACGCTCATATGGAAAAAGGGCCGCACGACTGGCAGATCGATCTCGCTGAAGTGCTGAACCTGGGACCCGATGTTATTGTTACTGCTGATATGTGTTCTGGAAAGACTCTACCCCGGCCATGCCGTTGCTTTTGGAAATTTGTGAAAAGGATCTATCTGGTCATCTCACCACCAAACGAGCTTGAATACCCTCCCCTCGTACATGTGCGCAATTGATGCAATCCACCCAAGTTGTGGTCCACACGAAAAGCGATGGAGTGCTTTCGTTCGGGAGAAATCCTCATACCTGGTGCGATGCAGGTTCTCAGCGTAGTGGCTTCTTTCCGTTGTGGTGTTCGATGGCGCTGCCATTACACGTTATTATAGGCACGGATACCCAGAGGTTGCTGTGGTTCGGCTCACGACTTCGGAGGTTTTATCGGTTTGGATCCAGCGTGCTGGAAATACTGGACGGATGATTGATTATCCTCCCTACCGAGCCTCCGGTAGCCAAGAGACTTGCCACGAAGCTATCCGGCGAGGATCCAAAGCATTCGAAGAACACTACGGAAGGTGGTTGGTATTTTATTTGTCTGCGACAGAGTCAATTGCGTTGCTGACTACGTATCGCCACAGATCACGAAGAGAGCGGTCAGCGGGCACCCGAATCAGTCGCCATGGGTCTGACGACAACAATTCAATCCTGCGAGAAGTGACGGCGACAACAACAATCCGCAGGGTGTTTCACAACTTTCTCCACTGTATCGATTACGAGTGGCAGCAGAATCGGTCTTGGCCCCTGGTCTGTCTGGGGACGTTCGAGGAGTGTACACGGCACCACCATCACGAGCCGGTTACCGTGTGTGAGTCGTCCCAAGATACTTTGCGGTTGGGTCCTCAATAACTAATCAACCTCTTCAGCATGACACGCCACCCCCCCCCTCAACCAGGACATCCTGAACCAGATTCATTGTTTGAGGGTCTGCGGTTTCGGCACCCGTGTGAGTGAGAATACATTTCTCTGGCTTGCACGATGACCCATTCTCTCCATCGAGTCTTCTGTTGAAACGGTCTGCGGTGCTCGCGTACGAGGCGCACCTGCTTGGGATGTTACCACGGAAGTTGATTGAGATAGAGTTTACAAAAACATCGCGTCTGGTGTTGACATTCATTATCAGAAAGGATGTAGATTCGTGTGTGCATGACGAGTGATACATTCTCTCCCCCTACTGTACCCGGCGCGCTGTACGCTATTGAGGGCGTGCACCCGAACGGGTTCTGCAACTTCCAAATATTCTCGTGGGGTTGCTTCTCGTTCGATCCCCCCCGTCCCCGGTACAAATTCACAAGACGGTTAGGAGGCGAAACCTGCAATCAGAACACCGATCGCGCAGCGATCACAGGTGAGCGCTTGAGCCTCCAACCGGCCTGGGACTGGACTGGACCCGGTGCCCACCGGGCGGGACCTTCAAGAACGAGGAACGCTTTCTCACTCCAAGCTACGTTACAAAGACTATACAAAAAGAGAAAGAGTGCGAGTAAAATGAAGCAAGGCTCAGCCTAGAGTCGTTGAAACTTTCGGCCGGCAAATGAGGACGGGGTCGGGGTGTCGCTGTGTGACATGCTGGGTAGAATGCCAAGTGATGGGAAACAAAAGCCCAGAATACACCACCAAGATATCAAATATCGAATCGGAAAGAACTAGGGAAAACAAAGGAGGAGAAAAAGACTAGATGAGGAGGTCATAGAATCGTGGACTCTAAAGATGTACATCGAGAGCGTGTAATACATCCAACACAGGGCAACCTGATATTGACAGCATGCGTTGTCCCATCGTGGGTAAATAACTGACCGAGGAGATTGATTTAGTTGGAAATGGCAGGAGGGATGTTTGGAAGCTTGAAGGTGACCTCTTGCAAGTTGACTTTAGAGGGGGATACGTTGTGTCTGTGAATGAGTGAATGATCGAGTCAAAACCCGTGCGACTGGAGGCTGGAAGGGGAGTCTGGTCGGACTTACTCGTCTTCGAAGCTCTTCGTGATCTTTCTCCTCAACTTGGTTCCGGCTTTACCAAGCCCCACCACGACCTTCAACTCGGGAGCACGAGTCCTGACTACTTGATCCCAAGCATCCATCACTGCCTTCAAGGCCTCATCGCCTTTCATACCCTCAACATTTTTCGTAATCGGATCCGCTAGCTCGGCAGACTCTACATAAAATCGTTTACATCAGCAATTAGGTTGACACGGCATTGGATCATCCACATGAAAACCCACCCTTTGGTGTTGGAAGCGGAGACAACCCTTCAGCGCCAGGTTTCTCACTCCATCGGCTAGCACTAGCGCTTATGCTTACAGTGCTTTTGGCAGGCGTAGGTGGGGCGCCACTCTCAGCCTCTCTGTTCAGCTTCTTCTGCGCATCCGCGTCTTCCAAGGGAACGGCACGTTCCCTCGGCGGCTCCGCGTCATCTAGCCCGCTCCTGGTCGCTTTTCCAGTGACGCTCGCATTGTCCCCGCCGCCGTCAAGTTCTGACCAGCCACCGCGGCCGCTTCGTTGCGGCGGTTGTGGCTGCGATGGCTCTTCTGATGGTTTGGGTTCACCTTTGATACTTCCCAATGCGCTTCCACCGCGGATCGATCCGCTCCCGGTGGGTTGGCGAGAAAGTGGCTGAGGGGAATCCCGCTTTCGTCCACCAACGGCAGAACCGAGAGTGGACTTGTCATCTCTTATGGACGGAACCTTTGAAACCGTGGACCTAACCGCGGAAGGTTCCCTCACGGACCTCGGGGGCTTCACGCTCTCCGCCTTGACAGACCTATCTCTCGACTCTCTCGATTCGCGGGAATCCCTTCGGACGGGCTCGATGGGGATGTCCTCACGAACGCTCACGTCATCCCGAATGCTGCCTTCGTCCTTGGCGCTACCACCCCAGATAGACCCCCAGAGCGAACCTCGGTTCGATTTGGATACGGGCTGGTCTCTAGCTCTGATCATAGCTGGTTCCTCGTCCTTCACGGATCCTCCCCACACTGATCCACCCCCACGAATAGATGGGGGGGGAGGGGGTTGAACAGCAGGCTCGGAAATGTCGGGATTCGAGCCTCCCCAGAGGGAGTTTCCACGAACTGGGATCATCGAGGGCCTTGCTGAAGATTCTGTTCGCTTGTGTTTTGTGGTAGGGGTGGGAGTTGGCTCGTCCGCATGATCCCCCTTGCTGTACGATGCCTCCGGTTGGGAAGTAGTATTCCTAGCCTCCTGTCCTGGCCGACCATCACCACTCAGGTCCCTTCCGGTAGCTGGGTGCTGATCATCGGAAGCGCTGAAAGGGAGGTATTGATACTGCGGCGGTGGATCAGAATCCCTCCTCCTATCGGGCTCTCCAAACCCCGAACCGACACCCGTCATATTCCTCGCAACAGTGTTCCCGGGCGGGGTCATTAGTGGGTCATCGACGAAGTCATCATTGATAACGGATCCTTTAACCAGGTTGGGGGGTGTTGTGAACGCGTCGAGCTCGTCGTACTGTGAGCTATCCAAGCCGCTCTGGTATTCAGGTTCTTCTCCCTCTGTAGTATGCTCGGAGGGAGGCGGGAGGTAAGAGAGAGTCTGAGAGACACGTGATGACAGGTGGGAAATGTGCGAAAGTCGGGATACCTGGGAAGCTTCTTGAGATTGTGTAGCTTCTGGTATATCTGACAGGGGACGGGGACGGTTCTGATCGAGATCCCTCTGGTAAACGGAAGCGGGCACATGCTGGGGTTCAGGAATCGCCATTGGAATTGATTCGAAGTTGTGAGGTGGGTCGGCAACCAGAGGAGGGGATTGTGCCTCTTGAGGGAGTGATTGACGTGTGGTATTTTGGGGAACGTGGTTGTAAGGGATGTCAGCGTATTCGAGATCAGACTCGCGCCCGCCAGACGGAGAGTTATGAGGCGGACTGAGGGGAAGTTGAGCGGGAGGAAGCGGTGATGCAATTGAGGGGGATGGAGCAGAGAGAGGAGGGGAAATGATAGAAGTAGGGGGAGGGTGTCGCGGGGAGGGTTGCTGGATTATCGGCGGGTTATGGACGGTTTGACGAGGAGGACTAAGGATCGAGCGAGGGGTACTGAGGATCGAACGCGGCGGGCTAACAATTCCTGAACGCGGCAAATGGGATGGCACTTCGCGTGTCGGGCTCGGTAAGGTAGAGTTCGGCGGGAAGAAGGTGGTTGATTGTGGAGGGCTGAGAATGGAGGTTGAGGGACGCGAAGGGGTGATAGTCGACGCCGGCTTCGGCGAAGGACTGGTAATAGAACTCTGACGCGAAGGGGTGAGGATGCCGCGCAATGGAGGCATTATCGGATTGGAGGGAGACATGAATGAAGCGGTGGCATTGGTGTTTGTCACGCTCGTTTCGGTCTCAGACGTGTAGTTGCCAGGGAGATTGCGACGGCTGGTAAGAATAAACAGCTCTCCAACCGGACTCTGTGCTCTTGTAGTGGCGCTTTGTGTTCGGGATATAGGACGCTTCGAAGGGGTCGGACGGCTGGAACTGGAATGGCGACCACGGGGGCGGGAGCGAGGAGGGTTAAGGTAGTAGGCGAGTTCGGAAAGAGATGGAAGAGGTGGAAGATAGTCAAGGAAGTCGAGGCTGGGGTCATTGAGCCATCTCCGGAAGGGGCGTGTCATCCTCCGAAACCGCTTGTCGCGGTTTACTTCTGGAAACACGTCGGAAAGGAGCATTCCTAGTCCGGTCCAGAGAGTGACTACGGTCATCCTGGAGAAATTTCTTGTAAGGATGATGTCGATGAGCATGCGGAACACAAAAGCAATATAAGGGTCGAAGGAGGAGGGGAACTGCCGGACGAAGTGGTTTAGGACGATTCCCTCCCAGAGGCCGATGAGGATGCCATCGACGCGGAGACCGTGGTATTTCGTGGCAGTGTCGATAAGAAAGCGTAGGCCAAGGCCTAAACCGATAGAGTATAAGGATTCCATGTAAATGGAGGGTATAGCATGTGGTTATTGGAGGGAGGAGGAGCGATCGTGAGAAGAAGGAATAGAGAGAAACTGGCGCCACGTGGCTCTGTCCCATAATGTCAGACTATTCCCACGGGGTGGCGCACACAAAGGGAGGGTGGCCGGAACCGTCAAAGGGCGACGATTCTGTATACTTATGTCGTGTTCATTATGTTATTTTTCTATGCACCTGTACGGTATTCGGCAGAACACTTTGAAATAACAGCACGCGCTCTCTCTCGCTACAGCCGTTCCCTGCCCGGATCTCGTCTCAAGGCCATACATTGATACAACACGGGGGACAATAAACAGAGCAGGGGGGCGGGATCGTTTGGTGGATGGGAAAGTGCACGTGATTGATGGCCGGTTGTTCCGAATTAAGACCACAACAATGGGTACGGTCGTTCCGAACAAGCGACAATGGACCAGGCGAAGTATTATAACCAGGCGTGTTCGCTCAATGCGTTCCACGTCCTCCCCCTCCCTCGACGACCTTTCCTTTGATCTCCCCCAGGTCGCCGGTCGACAGTTTCTTCCTTTCTTTTCTCCCAAATGTCTGCACGCGCCGTCTCTCCGCCTCCGGTTTACGACCCAACGATGTCGACCTCCCTCAAGCCATATCTCGAGCTGTCCCATCTCCTCTCATTGACTTGGATCGCCTATCCCATTCTTTCTCTCCTCTTCGTTATCTTCCGACTCCAGTCCTCTGGTGATTCTGCGCAGAGTTCCATCGAGAGCGCCAAGGAGAACCTTCTCTCCAGTTGCAGAGCCGCGGAGAGAGCCGCTTCCTCCACCGCCAGTTTTCCCAGGTACATGGCTCTCGCAGCCAACCAACAGTTCACCGATTCCGTCAATGGAACCCTCAACGGTGCTAGGGCCGCTCTCGTCCTCACCTTGACTGCTATGGAAGGCATCATCAATTTCTTGGTCGACATATACCGTTCCACTTTTCTTTGCTTCCTCGAACTCATCGTCCGTGGGACACTCTCAGTTCTTATCTCTGCCACCCAAGAGGTTCGCTATCACCATCTTTCAGTGTTTTCTTCTCGTTCGCCTAACCCTGCTGTCACAGATCACCAACTTCATCGAGAACACTCTTGGCAATCTCAGGACGTCAATCCAGAACGACATCGCTTCCGTCAACAACGCTATCAAGACTGCTATTGACGGCATCAATAATCTCAGCCCTTTCGGGGACATCACCGCTCCCCAATTCACGGTCCCTTCTCTTGATGGGCTCCAGAATGTCCAAATCCCCGATGATTTTACCCAAGCGTTGACCAAGCTCAACAGTTCGATCCCCACCGTTGCAGAGATTAAGGAAAAACTCAATGCTGTGTAAGTTCCCAACACTTTTCCCACTAAAGTTGCCTCCCTCATTCATTTTCTAGCCTCGACACTCCCTTTGAGTTGACAAAGAAGGAGATTAATGACACCTTCAGCGGCGTCTCCTTCAAGCCGTCCGTCTTCTCCGTTCCCCAGCAATCCACGATCACTTTCTGCGATCGGATTGACACCTCTGTGATTGATGATCTCGGCCGTGACCTTGTCAAGATGACCAAGATTGGCACCATCATCATCATCGCCGCCATTCTCCTCCTCATCCTTGCAAACTGTGCTCTCGAATGGTACCGATGGCGCTGTCTCCAAAACCACCTCGAGTACACTCGCCAGGCTTGGAACACAGATCCCACTATCCATCACCATCACACATCCCATTCGACTCCCAGCATCCAGCTCACGAACCACAACCTCCTCACCCTCCACGGAATCACTGCCCATCCGCTTCTCATGAGAATTGCCAACCGATTATCTGCTCTATTTCGTCTTTCTCCTTCTCAACACATTCACACCCAATGGTTCTTCAGTTACGTTTTCCACCCGCCTGCTCTTGCGTGCTTCCTCATCGGCTTTGTCGGTCTCCTCTCCGTCCAACTCCAACTCTTCGCTCTCGGTCCCGTCGCACGGTCTTACCAAAATAAGGCAGCCTCCTCCGCGAACGACTTCTCGAACACGATCGCTACAGCCATGAACGAAAACATGTTGAACCAATCCGCGGTGTACACTGCCCAGGTCAATGCCGAGGTGGATGTCATCCAGAACACCGTCAACGAGGGGGTCTTCGGTTGGGTCAACTCCACAACCTCTACTCTCAATACCACCCTGAACGACTTCTACGGTGAGGTTCAGGATTTGGTCGAGATCGTCTTTGGTGGAACCATCCTCGAGAAACCCATGCAGGATTTTGTGTTCTGTCTCATCGGAAGCAAGGTGGATGCGTTGTCCAACGCATTAACGTTCATGCACGAGAACTTGCACGTCGATATGCCGCGGATGGACCAATCTTCTCTCGTCCTCTCTCCCGAGGATGTGAATGAGGTTTCTCGCCCTGTTGCTCTCGCTGCCATTGGAAGTGGTAGTGGTAACGAGGAGGATGGTGGGATTATCGGAAGGATTGTGTCCAGTTATGTCGAGGCATTGAAGAAGGAACGCGTCACGTTCCTTATCTTCATCGGTATCTGGGGTGTTGTGGTCCTCATGGCCCTCGTCGTCGTCTTTTGGCACTCTTACCTCAAGGCTTGGGTTGATCAGAGGAAGAAGAGGAAATGGCAAAGGGAACAGAGGGAAGGTTTCAACCAGTCAGCGGTCCGTGGCGGGCACATCACTGTTACTGACGAGAGTTCGATCGAGAACGGTGGTCGTGGTGGAATGAACCTCCCCTCTTTCACCCCTTTAGCCTCACCTCGACCTGGTTTCCTTGAGACTCTTACTTCTCCCCGTCGGCGAATTGGCTCACTCAACAGTGCTAATGGGTTACTCAAGCCCCACCCCCGTCCGTTGAAGAACTTGGAGAAGAACTACGAGAAGAGCTGGGACAGTTTCATCGACTCTTCCGAGGGGAACGAGAAAGCCATTTCTCCCGTTAAAAAATCTACCGTTCAATTCAAGACCACCACTCGGGGGTTCATCGGCATTGGCGTTTTTGGTCGTAAGACAATGGACAAAGAAAAGTTTGTCATCGATACCGATGACGAGCCTGTCTCCTCTGGAAACCCGGCCCCCGCTTCTGTCTCTCAGATTCTCGTATCCATGTTCTCTCGTCTCGCCGCTCTCAATCCCTTTGGAAGGAAGCAGCATGATATCGGACCCCGTCCCATCTCCCCACCCACATACTCTGGTCCTCGGTCCGGACACCGTTCCCCACCCAACTTGTCCATCGACACCGGCCGCGCTGCGAACTTGAAACCCGCGAACCTCCCCACGATCGAGACCTCCCCCACCGAACACGATGAGAACAGGCTAAAGTCCGCTTGGTCTATTTCCCCCGCCGCCCCTCGGTTTCCTTGGCTAGTCACTCGCGGCAGCAACGGAAGTCAAAGAAGTCACAAATCCCAGGCCGCTCCATTGAGGGTGAGGAACGTGGGCCCGGAATTGGGCGCTCCGTTGCCTTCGGATAATTTCCAGGAGGTCAAGGCTGAGAGGAAACCGGTGATTATCAATGGACTTTCAAGTCATCTCGCGCCTCCCCTTCATTATGGATATGAGAGGCCAGTGCCTCCCGAGATGCCGAGGAACGTTTCCCCTCCGCCGGGCATTTCTTCCGCTCTGGTCCAAGCACAACTTCCCGTGCGGAAACCATCCCCTCCTCCGTTTTCCCAGTACCAGGTCCCGAACACGGACGTGGATACGAATTACAACTTCTCCCCCGGTCCAGGTCGACCTTTGCATCCTGATTTGGAAAGGAAGCCGGTGCTATCCTCTGCGAATAATCTCAACAAGGGCCCACTGGTGGACCCATTCGCCACACCTTTCGATGATTCGAACCCTGTGAAGTCTCAACTGCAGCAACCACAACGGAAACCCAGCCCAAGTCCAGCTGCGCCAAATCCCTTCTTGAACGCTGCTGAGGCATGGAGGAGTTCCACGAATGGGAGTCCGTTCTCGCCTGTGGCGCTCTGAAACTGGTCCCTTCCCCTCAGCGTCCTATCACGACATCTCCATGATCCTTTACGAATATGGACGATCCCCGAGATTTTCGCTACGGTATCTAAAAGATTAATCGGCATCGCTGACTTTGGCGTCACCATCCCTTTACCTTCTCTCCCTTTCACTGTCTAACCCTGGGGGTTTTTCTTACTTTACACACATCAATTGTAATAGGTCGTCTCTCTTCCCTCAAGTGTATCCTTTACGTTTTTACTTCTGCGACCCTTGTGATCTAAGCGGCCAACGCTATCTCCCTCTCCTTTTCTCACTCACCCGTCATACCACACTCTCGCAGATGTCACCTACCTTCCTTGTGTAGCATATCGTATGTATGTAGCACATACACGTTCCGGCAGAGCCCGTCGTTGTTGTTTTTTTACCCGTGATTCACCGGACCATGTATCAATTGGCCGAGAAAACCGAGAGCAATTGCCAGCGCTGGAATGGCAGTGCACACAATGAAGATTCTGGGGGGAGTGGTGGGAGCTGGTCCTCCGGGACGACAATAATCACATAGGATTCCCAGCGATTGGGAACTTGAAGAGGAGGCCGGCGGCCGAGTGTGGGGCACACGTGCGTATTCAGATGTTCAAACGTTCACAGGTGTTAGTACCCATGTAATACACCACCGATTCTTCTGCTGAAAGTCCATCGCCCACGTCAGTTCATGTGATTCGTTGAACGTATATCACTAATTCTATCACGCTACGTACGCAGTTTACTACTTTGGATCCTTTGGTGGCAAAGCACGTTCTCGCATATACGAGCATTACAGTGAAAATGGGAACAGCGCCCCAAGCATACGTCCTTTACCATTTACCGGATCGGAATTAGAGGTAAACCTTGGACGCAAGATGAGGTGGAGGTAGATGTGAATGACTCACCGGTGTAGGGAAGATTGTAGGTAATGTTGCGACCCGAGAAATGGAAGCGAAAAAAAAGGGAATGCGAGAAAAATGCTGGGCATAAGCAATACATCCGTCTACACAAAGGGCGTGACTTCAGAGGTTAATAATGTAAAAGTGGACCGCTGGGAAATTACACCGGGAGCATAGTTAGATCAGGGACACTAAACATCTCTGCTCGAACTGTCATTCGTAACCTTCAGTTCAAATTGTTGAGTGTCGGGCCTCCACACCCGGACGCCGCCTGGTTGGCCCTTCGCTGCCTCGATTCGAAGGATGAGTCTGCAGATGGCGATGGCGATGATGGCCCACATTAAACTTGATTCACGGTCTCAGAATCGGTTTCTACCAAAGAGTCAAATGGAGCTTTGACGTACTAGACGACCAGGAAGGTTTCAGAATCCTGCAGGGGGGGGGGTTTCAGCTTCTACGTGAGATCACTGGAACAGAAGAGGGCGTACTCCGGTTTTCAGTGAGAAGATTAGGTTAAAGACTCGGATCGCTGAACAGTCAATTCAGAACGGGGAGGTATGATAGTGGCCCAGTATTACACACCCAGGATGGACTGGAAGTATTGATGGGAAAGTCAGAGGCCAGAGTGCGTAGGGAAACAAAAGAAATGAGGCATACCATGAAGAAAATGATACCGTCCTTTTTGAGGTTCGAAACCACTTCAGAAGTTTCGCGGTAGGGTCGATTCACCGCGTTCATCAAAACCAGCCCGAAGACAAACACGTCAAATGACACCTAGCAACATACGCCTTGTGGTAATCCATTTTGTCTGAACTGTAGGTATCTTACCATCGAAATCCAGATCCCGTCCACCATTCGAGGCGAACGCGATAACAAGCATGAATTTATGGGTGGGAAGAAGAACACCACCCCTGCACCCCCGTTAGCACCTGGAGTACAGAGGAAATGGGGTTGTACGCACCTCGCATGTCAACAACGGCGACAATGATGAACGCTACCGCAACGCCATACGTGAAAACAAAGCCACCAAGCATCATGTAAGTGATTTTTTTGTTAAAGTCCCACAGAGCGTCCACTCGCAATGTGATCATTACTACACAAGTCCCCGGATCAGGCCGTGCTTTCGAATTGCAATAGAGGAAATACACACGATGAGAGACAGCCATGCAAATAATCGCCACCGACACCACGGGTATCAGGTATGTCTTGCAGCTGGAACTGGTTCAGATACCGTCGCTGCTACGATCGCTCAAGTGACCTACTCCTGGTTCAAGGTCCGCCAAGTCAGCTAAGATTTCTGGATGAGAAATGTATTCTCACTTGGTCAGATAACTGTGGTCGTAGCTCCAAAACCACTGCATTACAAAAGGTTTAACCATGTGGTGAGAGCCAAAGAGAGTTCGAGCGACCACGAACCGTATGCCGTCCATATAAGCGCAGCTTCGGTGATATACCGGTTCACGATGAATATGAGTTTGTTCAACAACTTACGAGCGCCCCAGATGTACTTGATCTCATCGTGTAGTGTGAGGATATGGTCGTACAATGCGAGGGTAACGGTGATGACTATGGTGGGGGTTTTAGGAGTTAGGCAATAGGTATGGGCAGAGTAGCGATATGCACTCGCCCATGAAGTACCTCGTCGCCAACAACGAAGGGGCCGAATCTTGGATTGCTTTGATTATCTCCAACTCCATATCCACATGACTCATATCTTTGGCCGTGGTACGCAGAGGGGAAGCAGATAGTCACGGCCCTACTTAGGCCGGGGGGGGGGGGGGAAGGACGTGGGGAGATGGAGACAGAAGAGAAAAGGCAGGAGGGGAATGTTGGCCAAGGTCGCGAGCTGACACAAACATAAATAACGATGGCGATGGACTGGATTAACCCATCAACCGGTCTATAAAACCTTCTCACTTTAGTATGATGGTCAAGGCCACCGCTGAGCCGGATGTGGAAGACGATCAAAATGAAGTATGTGCACTCACCCTACTCAGTGTCAGCCTTCGTCGGAGAGCAATCTGGATGACAGAAACGGAGCTATCCAGGCGGCAGTTCAAGTTCAGAGCGGAAGACGTGAGAGTAACCATCGCATCGAATGAATCGGACCCGAGAGGCTGAGAAGATGCTTCCGCCCACGCAAAAGCACCCTCCCTGTATGACGAGACTGATACGCGAAGAATTAATTTTCCCTGTCGCGTCCGCCGTTCAAAGTGCACAAGAAATTATTACGATGGCGCGCACGTCGTCACGTTGCACAGACCCTCGCGCTCGTCGAACAAAAACCCTGGTCTCTCCTGGGACGAGTAGACAAGAGGCGGTCTGTACTACCGGGTCCATACCTTTCAGAAGTTATCCCGAGGGGACAGTGACCGTTTTGTGTGAGCGGGACGTAGGCGGGATTATCTGACGTGCCTGATCAGATCAATTTCAAGTTCCCCCGCCCCCGCCTACGTCCCGGGTTCAACGTTCATCCGGCGTTCATTCACAAAATCCTCCATCATGGGTAGCGCTATCTCGACCCCATCCGACTTAAGCGGTCGGGTGGTGCTACGTAGGAGGCGGAACGTTTTTCTGATGTACTTCTCTGGTGCCTACGTAGCTCCCTCGGGCGCCCAGTGACAGTATGTTTCAATCCAGCGACTCAGCGCGGTATCCTGAGCGGTGGGGGCCCCTTTCCCGGACTATCCTAGAGACACGGGAGCCGTCATGCAACTGTCACCCGCTAAGGGGACCAGAGGGGACGAGATCCTAATGTGGGGCCATCAGCAAAACGTCCCACCCCTACTTAGGACTGAATGGCTACCCGAGCTTGACCGGGCGGCACTGCTAGGTGCCAAACAAGATAACAGGGTGATTCTGTGGTCGGCGCAGGGGGCCGTCATCAGTCATTAACATTCCCGACCGTCGCATCACAGATCGCGACTTGCACGCACCACCCCGAGCCGGCGAATAGATACGTGCGCAGTAAGCTGGGATAAGCCCCTCGGGGCTATACAACGCGTCCCGCACGGGTTATGATCCTGCCCTGGCACACCAAGAAGGGGAAGTCTTGTGCGATGACCACGGCAACGCTCTGTAACAAGCTACTCGTCAGAGTGAAACCGAGGACGGCTCCGGGCATGTGTGCCATACAAAAGTGGGTGACCCGCATGGACCTCCACAAAGTTCGCCGGCACCCATTCGAACATTTTGAACGCTTGACATCTTCTCAAAGGGAGCTTGTTTCCTGGTCTCCCCCGACTGGACCACGGCCACAGGACCTCTCTTCGAAACTTCGCCTCGCTATTGCAGCCTGGTTTTTTATATGGGGCCTGCACACTACCGCCCCCGGTCACGCCCCCAAGCCTGAATCAGTAACCAGCACTCCCCCCTTGGCGGCCTAGCTGTATGGGACGAGATTTGACCGCCACACTTTTCAACTCTTCTCCCCACGTCGACACACCCCGCGCCCATGTCTCAAAATCTCCGTGGAGTCTGTTCAAACCCTGTTGTGGACCAAACCGCTGCCTTGATTGCCAACGCAGCGGCGGTAAGTTCACACCTCGCTAACGTACGTTCACCGGGATACTGTCTCTTGGTGAGAGATTGAACGAATTCATCCAGAAATCGCTGGGTGATCTGTTGCGAGTAATTTCCTCCAATGAGACCGGCCAGCAGGATATAGATGAATCATTCAGTCTGTAAGCATATTTCCGCAACATGTAGCGCGAAGGCAAGTCTGAAAAGGTCTCTCCGTCAGAATCAGGAGGGAGTTAGAGTCTATAGCCGTCGTACAAGCAGACGAAGAAGACAAGATAAAAAGTAAGCACGAGGGGGTCGTCCAAGAAGTGACACTGAAATTGTTCTGTAGGCATTTTGAAGTCCGTCCTCGACGGAGAGGTCTTGGAACATCTTGAGAAAGAGCGTGAGTAACTCGAGTGGCTATTGGGAATGCATGAACGTAACCCATGGCTATCACACCAAAGTCGAGAAGCAAGTCGACGAATGCGTCGACGAAATTGTGGCCCAATTGGTCGATGCCCATATTGGCAAATACGTTCCCAAATCTCTCCGGGAGAGCATCGACAGGCAACGTACCGAATTGGATTCTGCCCACACCCAGCTCCACAACGTGTTGCGTATCTTGCACATGCACACTACAATTCAACCTGACACTCGCCTATGGTTACCAGGGGGGCCCGACAACAAAACGCGACAATCCAGACGAGGAAGCACCTCGGTGAACCCCTCCACCATCTTCTGGGCGAAAACGCCACAAAAAGCGAGCCCTTCCCAGAGTCTGTCAACAAATTATTAGAATTCAATGGTAATGTCGCCTTCTCTATATCCTATTTTTCGATGGCTGATTCGGTCGCCTCGCAGACGGGGAACTATTCGAATTGGTGAGGTTCTATGGAAAGAGTGACCCAGACAAGAATTCGAGGGGCGAGAACGTTGATTGGTTTCTGCGATTCTCTGGGGTTACGTTCCAGTATATGCACGGTTGATCCTCTCGGTCGTTCCTCCTATTCCACATCTTGTTAGAACCGCTTTTATGAGGGCAAATTCCCTCTCCGTGTGGATTCTCTACGTCATTATTGGGACAGTTACCTACTCGCCTTCTCCGTGCGGTTGGTAGGTAGCGCCCAGGCAACCAGGGCGCACCTAATCGGACCAGTCAACCTGCAGGTGCATAACTAGATCCTCCGTAATCCCACTCAACTCCGCTTTTGAACCCAGTACACCTTCGTGTACCAACTCTTCATATGGTGGCGTATTCGAGCAACAACAGGTTCCAGCTGGCGGCGGGGTCGGTCGCCATCGGTCATTTGGCCCAGTAGGCATCGGAAGGCCCGTAAACAGGTCTCTTCGTGTTCGTGTAAACCATGAAGGGATCGGTGTATTCTGCATCATCCTGGCAGCTGAGCAAGTATTCAGCCGCGCGGGGGCATTCCAATCCACAAACCAATGCCGGGGGGGGGGATTGGGCTCTTGGTGCGGTTCTTGCAGCCATCCTCGTCCTCAACCGTGGAAAAGCGTAGATGTGTCAGAGACCAGGCAGTTCGGCGTCATGCCGGTAGAGGCGAAGAATTTCCCCATGCAATACCTCTTTCGATAGCAGGTCCGGTACGAGGGGCCCGTATGGCGCGAAGCTTTCAGATATGCACTTGGTGTGTGTTGTCAGAGGAAGCACTGCAGGTACGAAGCGAGCATTTCCTTCTTTTTCAAAACGTCGATTGGCGTGTAGGAGGCGAGACGGCCTTGGACTCGGTGTGATGTGTTTAAACGAACGCGTCGTACTACATTCACGTGCGGATATATTGAGAAAGGAATCACAGGTTTTGACCGGCAAGGTTGCCTTTCCTCTTGACCAACAAGATCTGTCTCTTGGTTTCTGCCTTCTTCACCGCCGCCCGCTCGCCACCTCTCTCGGTCTCTTCGCCATTGTCGTCTCTTTCATCCCCAGCATCGCCGGCACATCCTTCAGACTCATCAACGCTCAGCACCTCTATCTCCCCCCTCGCAAAGCTTTGCCTCACGCGCTTCTTGAACAATTGATCATTATCCTTCATCGGCTGGTTACGCGTTTTCTTGTATTCCTTGTACGACGAAAACCTCCTCTGTTCGGTGAGTTTCGGCCGCTCGACGCGCAGTGCATTCCAAACCGAGTCGGGGTCGTCGAGTCTTCCCCAGCATTTGTATTCGCGGTCTTCGTCTCCGATATCGGAATTCGGTGGATGGATTTGCGATGCGGGAGAGGAAGGAGGTCCGACCCTGGTGTCTGAGGAGGAGGATGCGAAAGTAGCAAGACTGTCCTTCCTTGTCTTTGTAGCCGTCCCTCCGATGTCTGGCGTCAATATCTTCTCGCAAGGCACCGCGACGGATACACCCGATGTTGACGTCGATGCTCTCTCCATCCTCGGACGTTCGACTGGGACTCTTGAAGCGGGTGCTCTAAGCATGGGGTCGTGTTGGGTTAGATCTCTGCTACACAGGGAAAGGCCCGCGAACCCGTCATTCAAGGGGTAATTGACCCCCCCTTTGTCGACCAGTCCGTCAAAGACTGCGGAGCTGGATGGGATGTCGGGCTCATGGGTACTTGGTCGACTGATTCTACGTTACTGGATAGCTGGGCGCAGGATTTCGGATCGCAAGCGCACCTTGTAGGGAATGACCGCAAATGTTGCTGGATAGTAGCCTTCCGACGGATGTACGCCTCCGCTTCGCGCTCGCCCAGCCTGACGCCGTGGACGTGTTCGTAGGCCACCTTGAAACGAACGAGGGATTACAAAAGATATGCACATCCGGAGGTCAGATAAGAAGCTGGAACGATGTCCTGTGAGTAGGACTCACCCTGTATGCATCGATGCGAGCCCATTCGCTGTCACACAGGACAAGTTGAACGAGCCGAGGGAGAGAAGGACATTCGTCAGGAAACAGTCTGTGGGGGACTTGAAGGTGCATCATGGCGTTTGAACAAAATGAAGCGTGTTTCCCCTGTCCATAAGTTTAACAAAAGGATAGGAGGCAAAGTTCGAACGTCCGAACGTCCAACTCCGAGGGGATAGCAAGTATGCGCCCGAACCGCCCGTATAAGTGAACGCATCCCCGGTACATTTCGAAACACCTTCAACGAGTCCTCGCACACCTGGTGCCACCACCTCCCCGGACACTGGGAAAGTAATTTCTCCCCCCCCCCCCGAGAACCGGGTCCCGACGATCAAACGGAGTCTAATGTCTAACAGGTTCCCCGATGCCCTCACCCTCACTGCTCTTGATATCCGATATCGAAAGGACAGTGAGTTGACGACGCCAATAAATTTGGACCTGAACGAACAACCCAGTGGATGTCCACGCATCCCCGGCCCATCCCCAATTGCATTTATTGGACGTCCTGGGATGTTTTCACCGACCGCCAGGTGCATCCACCGAAGGGAACGTTTTTTGGATGTCCAAAATCGTTGGCCGTGTAGATTTGTACTGGGAAGAGTTTTTTCCAGATGAACCGATAGCAATGCGACGGCCGTCAAGTATGCATCCCCGCTTCAAGGCTTGAAGAGAATTTATTTTGTCTCCCCAAACCCCTCAGTTGACCAGAACCTGGGATGAACAGGTTTGTTCCGCCGCTTCCCAGCGTTCACGCTGTCGGGCTTATTGTGAACGCTCACGTCAGTCTTATGGGCTGGGAAGCGGAGCTTGAGCTAACTGGGTGCGGAGACAATGCGAAACCCTCGTCGGCCGCAAGCTTGAGTTCGAGGAACGGGTGGCAACAATATCACCCATGTCCAGGTGCACGTGCAACAAGAGGTATTTTGTGGTGAGTGTGTGCACATTCGTTGGTAAACCCGAGCTGGATCCAGAGTGAAGTTCTATCTTCACGGGATGCCTCCGTGCGGCGAAAGGATACTAAATAAGGAAGGCATCACCCAAGCGCGATTCGTTCGAAATTCTTCAAGACCATATCTAAACCCTGACCGTATGGACCCCAGAACGTCCGTTCATGATTCGAAAGCTTCTGAAGCACGTACTCGGCCGCGTCGACACCTTCGTTCCTGCCAACGCCTATCCGAAGTCTATGGAAGTCGGGGGTTCCGAGCGCGGATATGACACTTTTGACGCCATTATGACCGTTAGCAGACCCTCCGAGTCTCCAGGACACGACGTCAAGTTTGTGACCAAGCGAATCGTGGATGATAACCAAACTTTGGGGATTGTGGGAAGTCTTCCGGAGAATCTTTTGGACGGAGGGACCAGAAACGTTCATGAGGGATTCTATGACAGATAAACCGATAACGGCTAATGAGGAGATAGGTTGAGCAGGTTGGAACGTGTGCGTACTCGACTTGTAAAGCGTGACCTCATAGGGCACCGTTGGATGGGGGACTCGTGCCCGACCGTGATGACCCTGAACAGAGGCGTCGTAGGTGAGAATAGCTCCGAGTCGGCTGGCAAGCGAGTCTATGATCAAGTGACCGACACTGGAAGAAGAAAAGGTCAAACGTGTCCTCTTCGCTGTCTTTTTTATAGATTTACCTGTGTCTTGTAGTCGGCAGAGGGGAATTGCCGAGACCAACGAGGAGGAGGCGGGGGTAGAGGATCATTTACGTTTCCAATAGCCGATCGCCTTTTAATCTCAGCTAGTACCACCACATCGACGTCGACGCCGCAATGCCCACCTCCCCGTCTCCCACTACGAACAGGCAACGGACGTCGGCGTCGACGACGACGACCTTGACCAAACGCAGCTGCCAAACTATCCGGGCTTCTTTCGATGCTCCCGACCTTTCCCCCTTCACTCAAACTCAGACCCTCTCCTCCATCCGTCAACTAGTGTTATCTTACCTCGAGGAGCTGGAGGCCAGTCTTTACTGTTTTCAGTCCCCTATTGACATCGACTCTCTCAAGTCATCTACCGAGGATGCTGTGGAGGACGTCAGAACATGGGCGAACGACGCACTGGAAATGTTGGAGCGGATCAGATCCGACGTCTGCTCCCACCTACCAGACCTCGACCTCGACTTTTCGCTCGAGAGTCTCGTCAGCCACCTTCCGGACGTAAACGACGTCCGTTCTCACCTCCCGGACATTAACATCTCCGACCAGGTTCGGGAAAAGATTGACCTGCTCCGGTCCCACCTCCCAGACCTCCCCTTCCAAGCACCGCTCGACTATATCCCCGTCTTAACCGAGCACCTCGACTCGCTACACACTCACTTGTCTTCCTCCGGAATCAATTCTGCTGTGCCCTCTGCAACGCCTCTCCTTGTGCTCAACGAGATGTTGGACAAGATCGTCACCTCGGAGCTATACCTCAACCTCAAGCATTCTGAAGAAGCCGTCGAGGATATGTTCGGGAAGGCTACCCACGACGTCAAGATTGCCGTCAAGAGGTCTCTGAACGGCTCAAAGCTCATTCAGTACGTTGACCTTCCCAAGGATTGGAGGAACAACCCATTCGTCCATCGTGGGTACCGGTTTATACCGCTAGACAAGTGGCCCCTTATTATTCTTTCGCTCTTTGCGCTCCATAACGAGACCCGTGAGTAATTCTCGAGCTTTCACCACGATCGGGGATCTAAAGAATATGCGGTCCAGTGAACATCCATACCCATCTTATACCAGGGATGATCTGGCTCCGTAACCACCTCCCAAAACTTTCCACCTCACCCGAGGACCTCCCCTCTCTTATCTTCACCTCTTCTGCTCTCCTCTGTCTCTTCGCTAGCGCCGTATGGCACACCATGTCAGGGTGCGCTCATCGCACAGGGATGGAGATGTGCGCCCGGATGGACTACGTCGGGATCGGCTGGTTGATTTCGGCAAGCGTGGGGACTGTCGTACATTACGGTCTCTACTGTCACGAAACCCCAAGAGTCTTGTTCTTGTCGCTGTGCGTCGCCTCGGCTTTGTTGGGAACAGTATTTCCGTTCATGGACTGGTTCAACAAGTTTGAATACCGGGTAAGCGTGTCCGCCCCTTGTCTGACGCTCCAACGCGGGTCTGATGGAGTCCTTCTAGTTGTACCGGATCGCGTTCTTCCTGGGACTGGCATTCTCAGCTGTCGCTCCTGTGGCTTACATGGTTCGTCTGTATGGGTTCTGGGAAATAGTCTCTTTCACCTGTGAGCGTCGATCTCCCCTCCACCCCAATCAGCCTTCCTCACAACTCTTCTCTCCAGCTCCCGTTTTCCCGTCCATCATATCCTACCTCATTGGTCTCGTCTTCTACGCCACTCACTTCCCCGAATGTTTCTTCGTTACCCGTTCTCGGGCCTCGTCCGAACACAGTATTTGGTCTTGGATTGACAGGCTCGGAGGGGGAAGCCACGCCATTTGGCACGGTTTTATCGTTTTGGCAATTAGCCAACACCGGGATGCGTTGAATTCGCTAGAAGGGGGTATTAATGGGATGTTGAATGTGGGTGGGTGCCCAGTCTCCAGCTAATCGTGGGACGTGGATCATGTGTGAGGTGTGTTGGGTCGGCGTGTGGTTGTGGGTTTTTCTTGGGCATTTCTAGACCGCCGTTTCTTGGGTGACTTACCCAACGTGTTTAGTGTTGGCACGGGTTTTTTTTCTTGCATCACGCTCGTTTTGTCTCTTTTAAGTTCACTCGTCTTGTGGATGATCTCAATTCAGACTTGTTTGGTCGTTCGGCATCCAACGTTGATAACTGTTGCCAACCATGTATACGCATAGAACTACGCTAATAGTCAGTCAAGTCACGTTAATAACATACCGCTCAGGGCAGAAATTCGCGACGATTAGTTAGGGATGTGACGGAGCATTTCTAACGGACCCCTGATGGTGAAGGAACCGCGACAGCGACGATAAGCTCAAGCTTGTGGTGGACCATGGACCCTATTCCTGACGTACATAATTGATATCGAAAGCATGGTGCATAAGGGATACAGTCCGTGACGACGAGATACCGTTACCATAGGAGTGGGGGAACGCTAGCTACGAAGGGCGGGAGTGTAGCTGAGTGATTGAGAACGAGCAACAACAAGCAATACGGGAGGGAGGCAGAACAATAGGGCGAGAGAAAAAGCGGAATGTCAGTGAAGGTATTTTCAGGCGCGATTCGGACCTTAGTGGTTGTAGTAAACCCCCTCCTGGTTCTCCATGACAACCCTAAGCCCCTCCAAAATCCTATGCATCTTGCTCGTCAAAATCTCCGGCACGGGCCTCCAAAAGCTCGCCTGCAACTGTTTAGTGCTCTTCTCCAACAGCTGGAGATCCGACAGCTCTTCCATCACCTCGTCAATCGACGGCATCACCTCTGGCTGATCTTCATCGACCTTAGATATGGTTGCTTGGTGAGGTGGGGAAGCCGATGAGGATCGTGAGGATTCCGAGATGGAGGCAGAAGCGGAGGAAGAGGAAGGTGGGGATTGTCGGTGTTCTCGATGGTATTGGGCTTGTTGCTGGCGGATTTGTTCAGCCCTGGACATTGGTTGAGCGTTCTTGATTGTCGGGCTCTTTGAAGAGGGTGGGATAGAAGGCGGAGGGGATTCCCTCCCAGGGCTGATCCCCATCGCGATATCTTCCTGGTCCAACTCCGCCGTGATTCTCAGGATTTGGTACCAACATACCTGCAGAATCAAGACAGACACACATTATCAGCGAGGCACACGGTGAACATCACCACGACGGAGGGGATCTTACCGACATAACGACGTCAATGAATGGGAAGTCCGAGTCAGACAACCCCCTCGTGATCTTGGTCGCCTCTTTCAAAGCCCTCCTGCACCTTCTTCGATACAGCATCGGAGGACCCTGGTCCCGAGTCGGGACAGCGGAATATCCCTGCGTGGCTGACAGCGCTTGCGAGAGAGTCCGCAGGAGGATGGCCATGGCGGTGTGAACCACAATCGCAGCACAACGAAGGATAAGGTGACCTTCGTGGTCGCCTTCATGCAAACTAATGATGGCTGGGAGACCCTCGATCGTGAGGAAGTGTGAACTGAGCAGGTCTTTGCACGACTGGATTACATCCTCTGTGATTGAAGAAAAAACTGAAGATCAACGCGAGGCACAGGAATTCAATGAGGATAGGTGTCGCACTTTCACTTTTATGCTGCTTCTCCAAACTAGTCGCATGGTTGAAGAGTAACAATCCTCGATTTCGCCATACGAGAGGCATCTGTGCCAGGGTGGGGTATGCGACCTGGATCCTCATAATGTTAACCCCGTAGCCACAGTGTGAGCACAGAAAGGCTCACCGGAAGTTCGTCAAAGAATTGTCGTTCGAGGTCTAACCATGACACTTCTGCATCCCTCGCCAGACCGAACATCTGCAGACCTGCATCGGCCCCGATAAGCGATGCTAGGAATACAACGCGTTCATAATCCGACTCGGAGAAATCCGGTGCTGGGAGGTCATCCTCGTCAACACCTCCCACAACTCCGGAAAGACCACCGCGCGCGCGCTGGATCCATAGCAGCCTATATTCAGGCACAAACCGGATGTCGTTCCTCTCGACAATGGAAAAGATGGATTTGAGCAAACGACTCGCAACGTTTGTGTTCCTCCATAGTAAAGCGAATAAGAAGAGCATAAAGCGAATTTGAGCATAGGCTAAAGGGTCTTCCAATTCACCCTGGGTCCTTGGTTCAGATTCTTCGCGAGGATGGTGGATTTGGCCTGGAATGTGGAGACGCGGCTTGGGTTGGCGCTGAGGGGTCCGATCCATCGCCTCGAGTGCATGACAGACCGTATTTAGATGCAAGAGTTCCAAGTGATTCAAGCTGTAGTCCTGTCTGTTGTCCTGGTGGAGGTGACAGCCGATAAGGTGCGCGAGATGGATAAAGCAAGGGTGAACAAAGGTTGCCGAAGTGTCACCAAGGATGATCGCCTGGAGTTTCGCAACAGGGTAGAAGGTGGCGAACTGGATGAGGTGGGAAATAAACTCGAACCGGCTAGGAGGAATTCAAGCGAGGGGAATGTGAAAGGATTAGGAAATCAGCTACCCCCCTTGAATGAGCATGCAACCTGAGATAAATACCGACAATAATAAGCTTAGTGTATCCGGACTGATGTTCTGGAGCGAGAACATCCTGGGATTCGTATTGTTCGCCATGTATACGCGAATGATTGGATTCGGTATCAAGCAAGTGTCCTGGAAGTTAAAATACAGACTTGTCAGGTCAGCTTGAATCTGGTATTCGCTTTGCGGGTAATGGTGCGAAACCGGGTCGAAACGGCGGGGGTTTGTGACAGTTGACTTGAGCAGAGGTGAGGATGGAACCAGTGTCGTCGTGCGGAGGACGACGGACATCTGAGCCGTGGGTTCGGCCCGGTTCTCATCGTTCGGGGAACCGGAGGAGTGTTGTTGGTCATGATACATTTGGTGAGATCGATAGTGGGAGTGCGCAAGGCGTTCTTGAAGGGGTTGTACACGAGCGAAAGGGTTAGGAGCAATGAGGTGCACATCTTGCGAAGGGGGGGCCAGAGATACGTTTTCGTCTTCATTCGTGGGGTGATCAGGCTGGGGTAATGTTGCGAGCCCAGCGTCAGGACGTGATGGACTTTTACTGGAACTAGAGACGGCCGGAGGTGGTTCGAGGGTATCGCCTGATAGCGAGGTTCGTCTAGCGATGACTCTGCGGGCTTGGGGCCGGGAGAGTTCGATGGGCGGATCAGGCGGGGCAGCGTCGTACGCGCACTCATCTTGATAGTGGGCGACGGTGCATCGTTGACAGATGGGTCGCGTTGCGTCGCATCGCTATCGGTGAAAGTAGCGATGTAAGCGCAATGTCACCCTGGTTGAAAGAGAGAGAACTCTAACCTTCTTCTTGGTCCTGTACACTGATGGATAAACATCGGCGGGATGTGGGGTACCGGCGAATAAGCCGGTCTCTCACCGGCAAAGTATACGGGGTCGTCTACTCACCGACACGGTATACACGCTTCACCCTTCTGCAAGGCCGAGACTTTCCGCCTCGGATACGGCGGTAGGTCGTAGGTGCATGACAAGGACCTGTTCGTCCTGACGCATCGGTTGCAATGCGGAAGACCACTGTCACATTTCTGAAACGGAGGATCGTCGGAAACCGGCAGAAAAAGAGGGAGGAGGAAGGCTGACCACTTTGCGTATCCTGTGCCGGCGGCGCGGCGTGATTTAGAGAGCGGAACGGGTTCGAAGGGAACGGAAGACGGACCGGCATGGAAGGCAAGTGGAAGGCCTGGACATTTGAGAAAATGTTTCGGACACCGGTCTTGTTCTCGAGGAGTACAAAGGGAAGGGGAGACTCTGGGTGATCCGAACTATCAAGGTCAATCATCGCTTGTTCTCCCTATAAGAGACGGCTTTTTTATTTGATAAAAAACCATCGCATTTTAAATTCCATGCCTCCGCAGACCGCGGTAACTGAACCGGTCTCCTCGTCTTCATGCACCGTCTTGCACGGTGCCACCACCATTTCAATTATCGAATCCAAGTACGTATAGTCTCGATAACGTCTTGGTGTCCCGTGAGCCCTGGAATGAATTCAAGGACGGACATGAGGATTGACTGCCCCTGCCTTCTGACCGTGCGGCCGGTGCACCCATACACATCCTTCTGCCCATGGATCAGACTCGGATGTGCCGATGATTTCACAACAATCCAACATCTTTCGAGGGAAACGTCATTAGATAAGACCCTACCGCAGTCCTTACAGACCATCTATACCACCCGACAGGTCGTCCCCCCGAACCACTGACCCGAACCTTGCCAGCGGGGGTTCGTCCTTTCTTTCAACTGGTTCGTAGACGGCCGAAACGACCGGTCATCGTGGTCCACCCGGATCGAGGGCGCTATCAACCCTCCTCCACACGAGTGAATCGGACAGGGTGTCCCTCCGCAAACTCTCTGTGCGTTGGATGCCAGCAGGTTGGATCAGCTACGCCCACGACCGCGTGACGGGGCCACACTCGTCCGAGTTGATGCCGAGGACGAGGGTCGAGGGATGCTGGCCTTTCCAGAACCCGAAGTGGTGGTCGTACCTTGAGGTAAAGTTTCAACGATTGAGCACCACCACATTGGGCGTTCAACAACGAACCAGTCCTACCTCTGGTGATCCCAGTAGCGGCTCCTCTCGCTCTCATTGTAGCCCTCGTCCCTCTAACGCCTCTCACGCCACTCGAGCTTGAGTCCACGGTCCTGGATACTCCCCTTCCGACACTTTTCTTCTTTTCCAGGGCCTTCTCGCGTTCCACTTGTCGTCGCTCTTCTTCCTCTCTGGTCAATCGCTCCTCTTCAAGTCGCTGTCGCGCAAGTTCAGCTTCACGCTCGCGAGCTTCGGCTTCTCGGCGTTTGGCAGCCTCTCGTTCGCGGATGGTGATCTCTTCGTCCTAAATAAGATAAAGTCAACGTAGTCCTGTTAGTTTCGAAAGGGTGCTGGGTGGTAAGGATCGCGGGACATACGGCGGATGATCCTTGCCATCTCTCGTCGAGTATCAGTTTGGTCACCGCCTCCGAACGTTCAAGCATTCCGATGTACTGGTCCAATAACGCGTTCGTGTCTTTCAGACGCGCCTTCAATCTCTAATTCCACAACGAACACAAAGACCGATCGAATCAACTCGGAGGTGGTTGGAGTGAAGTATCGACTCACCTCCGTGCTCGACTGAGTGGCTCGCAGAGCATCGGTATACAGCGAGAACGCGCTGTTGAGTTTCTTGAGCAGGAATAAGTCGTTTTGGAGCTTCTCTTCTCGTGTTCGAGCCGCCTTCCTAGCCCTTCTGATCTGAGCCTCTTCGTCCTCACCGTCATCTTCTTCATGCAAGCCCTCTTCTACCTCGACCTCGTCGCGTTCGTCGTCTACGGCGTGGCTCTGGCTGCAATCACCCGTCGGTAGATCGTGCACAGAGAGGAGGTCGGACGAGGAGAGATCTGGGTGGTCGGAACGTCCCACCAACGGGGATTCGGAGAGTAAACGAGTGGTGTGGCCGGTTGGGAGAGCTGTGATGTCGGCAGAGAGGTCGATGGAATCCATCCCACCTTGAATATTTGAATGCCAAGCTGATAAGATTCAGTCGACCTCGATCAGTCGTTTCTTTGAGTCCACCGTTACGGTGGGCGTAGAAAGCATCGTCGGCGGGTGTGGTGACGGCCCACGTAAAAATACAATCTCGACAAAATACACACTAGGAATAAAAAATACGGTAGATAAGCAGGAGTGGTATCGATGGAAGAAAATGCGTCTAGTTGACCCTGGAACGCTTTGTTAGTGTCTTGGGACCGTCGCCTTCCGCCACCTCCTCCAGTCCTCGCTTAGTTCCATTGACCTTATTCAAATATGAGAGCCCAATCAGGTCATCCTCGTCCATTTTCTTCTTGCGAGGGTAATTCCCTTCCGGCACTTTATCAAACTCTTTCGACCAGTCCTTACGTGCCACTGCATCTTTCATCAACCGCACGACCTCTTTACAATTCTTCAGCTTTTCGACGTTTGGGGAGTGTTCTTCCGGTGTTCTTAAACCGAGCTTTGTTACCATGTTGACAACGCGGAGGGATTGGAAGAGGCGGTAGAGCTGTCTGATGAGACCTGTGAACGGCTCAGACTTGGTAAATTCGAGTTGTTGGCATATCAGTGCCTCATGTTCAGAGTACAAGTCTCGCTTTCCCGCACCACCAACGTGGTTGCCTTCGATAATCGTTTCCACATGGTCGAAGATGTGCCTCACGTTCAAGCGCGAAGGCTTGTTGTGCGCGACCCAGTGGACACCTTCGTAGAGGATAACGAAGAAGAAGGATTCGAGCTCGTCAGAAACTTCGAATATCTTGCCAGGATTGGCGAGCTGCTCTGTCGACATGAACTGCCATGTGCCCTGGAGATCAAAGCTATGCTCAGCAACGGGCTCAACTGAGTAAGATCAAGCTTGGAACGCTCACCGTCCGCAGAGCCTGCCGTGCGCCAGTTTCGTTTTTGTAACGCGCCAAATCAAAGTCAATCAGCCGCCCACGACCATGAACATCAATCATAATGTTCCCGGGGCTGAGATCACGGTGAAAAATCCCCGCCCCGTGTACATGCTCAATGGCTAAAGGCGGAGTCAAAACAGGTTAATGGAAGGCTGTGAGGGGAGCGCACCCAAGGCGATGTCAAGCATAATACTCGTGAGGTGCTTCGAACTCCTGAACATCTCCAGTTCGAGATAGAGCTCGGGTTGGACCACGCGATAGTGGATGTATCCCATCACGGTGTCTAATCCACCGTGTTCCCTAGCGTACAGATGGGTGAGCGTCCGCTGCTTCTTATCCTTGCACCTGATGAAATTCTTCGTGCCGTAGACGTCGGATCCATGCGAGAAGGCTCCGATGTGCTTCGCGCGCCTCTGCCGCAGCACACCGTACCAATAGCCTTCCGCCTTGACACCATCAACGTCTGGCCGCCAGCTGTCTTTCAGAAACACCAGTCGTTTCGTCTCCACCGACATCGCAACGAACCCACGAGTTGCCCGCCCAGTTGGTGACTTTACAACCGATGTCGGGCGTCCAACGATATAGTGTTTGATCTTCTTGCCGTCTAGGACAGAGACCTTCTTCCTCGGATACTGGTGGTGGTGGCCGACGCTCTCGACCAACTTGGAAAATAGCGGGTCCTCGTCCTCATCTTCAGCTTTCTTCCCGCGTTTCGGCCGCCCTTCGCACGCCTTCCTGACCGCCTCGGCAAAATCTTTGATCTCCTTTTCAGTTGCGTCCCCGACGGTCGGATCCCACCCTCGAGCCTCAGGTGACATTCTGTCAAAGCGGTCGAAAAACTCCGTCAAGTGGCGATTTCCCTCGGCCGTAGAGTAATCAATAGGCACGGTGACTTTTGAACCAGTACGGTCCCAACGGAAGAGACGGGCAATCTTTCCAAAGATTCCGACCGTAAACACTGAGGTCCGGAATTGATAGGCTCGCTGCCGAGCGGAGTAGAGGGTTATTTGCCCCCGTGTGGAACAAGTGTCAGAAGTGTTACCATGCTTAAATTCAACGAACATCTCCATCTTCTGAAACGAGGTAAGGGCGCGTGGGGGGTCTAGCGAGTCGCTCTCGTAAATGGTAACATCGGGCTTGTACTCGGCCTCTGCTTCATTGGAAGGGTTTTTGGATGTGTCGAAGGCTTTGAAATTTTTGAAGAGTGAGTTCACGGCATCGGCCTTGGTGGTGTATCGTAAGAGAGCGAGAAAAATACGAGGATGTTGAAAGAACATACAAAGATCCCATACATCTGCGCTTCTGAGGTCGCTTGTGCAAGTGCCGTGAATGCTGGGGACGTTGACGGGATGGGGGCGTCCTTGACAGGGAGAAAGTCGCTGAGAAAGTTCTCAACGGACATAGGTCCGACGAATGCTTGTCGCATTCCGACGTCCAGTTTCGGGTGAAGCGAAACAGCTGGGGGAGGGGGCGAAGCAGAGAATTGCTCAGAAGTCTGCAGGGAGTGTTTGATGGGCGTGGAGTCGGGAACTTGAACAGTGGGAACGGATAAGTAGGTGGAGGTGTTTGTATCGGTGGGGGAGTCGTCGATGGACTGGAGGACTGGGGAGCTCGGGAGTGATGTGAGTGGCGAACTTGTGTTGATGTGGTCAGACATCGCGTAAATGCAAACGTGCAGAATGGGAGAGACGGATGGTACATACCGACTGCAGCTATGCCTTTTGTAAGGACGAGATGGGTGGCCCCAAACTGCAGATGTGAGCCTGATCCACGCGCAGGTATCCGTGGGTTTGTTCAGAAGAAAGGGTAACGGGCCAGGTGGCACAGGATTCTGACCGAGAGGCGCTCCCTTTCGCCGCAGATAACGAGCAAGGAACCACGCGCGCGTCCGGATCAGGAGGGGAACAAGTAGTTGAACTTCGATCTTTTTGCGCGTCCAAGCCGCATCTCCCTCCCGTGTCACGTGAACGCCTGAGAATGCTCACACGCTCCCCGAATAGAGTCCCAGTCTGCTCCAATATCTGCACCGACGACCTGGCACCCCCTTCTGTCGCAAAGCCTAAGAGATTGGGGGGACTTTTTTTTTTTTTTTTTTGGTTCCTAGTTTATTGTGCTGGGACGGTACTGTCCATGTTACACATTGCGTTCTATGAGAGTTGAGTCGGGGTGGGGGGGGTGCGGTGTGGAAGTGTAATCGGCGTCGTTTCAGTTGGGGGGACTTACTGGGCCATTGATCCGTGAATCGCTCACACCCTTCTCGAATCATTTGTTTCATGGCCCATGGTCCCGTTACCTATATGGAACGACAAAAACAATTCACATCGGCTATGCTAGCAGACCATGTACGCCACGGCCGGGACAGATAACCACCCCCAGAACTGGTCTGTCCCAGGTTCGACAACTTTAGTGCTCCCTAACGGAGTCCAGTCCCGTAATCGTTACTGGAGCCGCAATCGAAGCAGCTTTGTCGGTTGAGTTCACGGAAATTCCATTCATTGCATGGATGCAAAATGGCCATCCAGGCATTCACCGTCCTCGATGGGGCAATATGAGCGCCCCGCCCACCGCGCTGGGGTGGAGGCACCTCTGTCCACCCCCCAACTCGAAGGCAGCCCCCGTAATCCCGCTGCATGGCAAATCTGCACGAAACCGTAGAAGGACTATCTGTTTCTTCATTTCCACCCGCTTCTCATTTACCTCATTGTTTCCCCGTTCACATCAGCCGGGACGCCACGCCTGCAGAAAGGTGTGCATTCAATGAGAGATGAGCTGTCTCAAAATTAACACGGTGTGCTAGCGGCCAAACCACAAAACACTCTCCATCTGTCGCTCAGAACACTGATCACTGGGCGCGTTTCTACGAGGAGTATCGCAAACGTGCGGAGGAATATGACAAGGAGTTTGCCAAGGGGTACGACGAAGATCTGAGCACAACCCTGATGTTTGTGAGCCTCTCCTCCCTCTGTCCCAGCTTCCTAATAGGGCGTTTCTCTGCCGTAGCTTCCACATTCATTGTCAATATGCAACCGGAGCTCCAGCCGAACCCCAATGAATAGACCATCGAGTTCTTCGAGATTCTCGTTCACTCTATCAACAACTCGACGCCAGGCGCCGTTCCCGAGTTCCCACAATGAACCGGCCCATCGAGCACGATCGTTCAATATTCGAGTCTCGCTGCAGCTCCGTTCTCCGCCTTCATCGCCATACTCGGCAAGCAGTGGCTCAGTCGATGCGCAGCGACAGAAGCGCGAGGACCTGGTGCTGATCGAGGCCGGCACTGTCAGTGCAAACTGAATATGATTGTGGCCTGGAAGTTCAACGTCGTGATAGAGTCTCTTCCCCTCATAGTCCAGATTTCCTCGTTGCTTCTCGGGTGTGCACTTTCTCGACACCTGTGAGACCTTCAACCAACCGCCGCACCGGTCGTCCTCGGCGTCACATCTTCGGCGCCGGTATCAGACTCCTGGTTCTCAGATAATCTGCTATGTCCGGGGGACCTGTGCCCGCAACTTTTTTGCCGGGTTCTCAGCGCGGCTACCACAATCGGTCCGTAAATACCATCTCTGGGATGCTATAGAAACAGCCAAGGACCCACTTAAATCGGAGTCGCATGTCCTGGACTTGCACTGTATCTTCTGAATGTTCGAGGCGTCGCTGATCGAGCCCGCTCACGTCCCCACACCCGAACTTCCCGCAACAGTCCCATCGGATCCACGGTCAAACCTTAAGCCGCCTCAATTTCGCCTCCGACTATCTTTCGCAGAATGATCCCCCTTCCGATGGGGTCATTTCCGAATGCCTTGGAATCAACCTCCTTGACTTGGGGGGATATAAATTCTCTGAGCGGGGTATTGTGATTGCAAACGAGAGGTGCGTACTGCCGTCCATAGAGCCCTGTCTGAGCTGGAAGAGATTATCAACGAGATCGCCTCGCAGGCTGGGGACTTGCGGCTAATCGACTCACTCAGTTGCACGCCGCCCATCCCCTCCCTGGACATCATCCCCGGAGAATAAACCCTGTCTGTCCGTCCGTCCGTGGGATACTTGCAGACAGGAGGTTTAGGCGGGTTATGGCTCCCGCACATCACACTGGAGGCTTAAAAAGCGGCCAGTTCTACCCCTACAGCCAGAGCTTCAGCTTCCTGCAATCCCTCCGGAACATCGATAGCGCCATCGCTACGATTCGAAGGCTCGGAGGCATCGAGCTCCTAACATCTTACTTCATTGTCTTCTGGTCAGAATGGAATTTGATCGGATGGTACGCTTGTGACCAGGTGTGCACAATAATAAAGGATAATTTCAGTGGGGATGAGATGGCTGTTCATCGTGACGAGCTCCTACGGAGGCTGAACTTCGTCCGGGGAAGGTTGCATACGATTGTTTGAACTTGAGGTTTGTTTCCAGCCTTAGGAAATCTGGGATAATCGATAATCGAGATCGATAATCACTCGCAACCCTCAAAGGACGACCACGGAACGCTCCGGAGGGCTTTTAGGCACGAGTCCGGTTACCCCACACTCTTAGGTGTTTTGAAAACTCCTTTCTGTCGGTTCTTCTTGAAGGTCACCGGGACCGGCAGCTGTATTTCCTCACAGGAAACCAAACCGGAATCCCTCGAGGGAAGGGCATTGGAAATGCTGGACAGGAGGCTTGGATTAGCGGAGGGTCACGAAAAAATTATGGGGTCAGCGGAATCCCTTCGTAAGCTTTTGAACGCCCCCTTGTTCGTTCATCCTCGCGATTTTAATTTCTTTCAGATCTGCGGCCAGATTTTACGTGCTCCCCTCCCGTTGCACTCACTATAATCACTATCTGGATGCTTGTCCTCGAACCCTCCCGCTGCTTCGATGCACTTTCTGTGCAATGGGTCGAGGAGCAGGGCGATTCGTGTGGTGGAATGATGATCTCGGCGGTTGGTCCACAGACCTGAAACCACATTGTCCGTTCAGATAACGAAGGTTCTCCCGATACCATGGGTTCGAAAGTTCATAATTAATTCGTGCGATAAAGTCCGTGAATGTTGTGGTACCGGTATGTAAACGAGAGCACAACTGATCAAAAGCATAAAATTGTCCGTGTGTACCATACCCTCAAATCACCCAGTAAGAGTGTCTTCGGGGACGGGAAAAAGAACACCTCTCCTATCTCCTTAGTATCTCGTCTTTCTTATTAGGGGAAGGCGTTTCCTTCGACCCGGGGTTGGAGCTGGGTCATGGGCTGTTCGCCCCTCTTGAGGTTACACTTTTTGAGGCACCTGTCGACACCGATGGCCATGTTGTCCGGGATCTGAGGGAGGAATATGACGTCAATACACGAAGGAAAGATACAAGTATACTGCGAGTGGGACTTACACCGCTGGCGATGTCGACAACCTCTTGAACACCGACATCTCCGAGAGTGGCAGCGACGACATCAGGTGGGAGACCGAAGACTGACAGAAGCGGACTCATATCAGCACCAGAAATGTTAAGAAGACAACGGAATCTGGGTACTCACATCGCTGGGCGACCTGACTGGCACCCGGGTCCTCGTCGTTAAGAGCGGCGACGAAAGTGAGGGGTTCACATCCAGCGTTGATCTGGAAGTGGATCGAACCCTTGGGGAAGATGGTTCCTTGACCTGGGGCCAAAGCGTTGCCGACGAATCGAGCTCCGTTCTCCTCGATGAACCCGACTTCCATCTGACCGTCAACGAGGTAAAGGAACTCTGTCGCTCGGGGATGGGTGTGGGGGGTGTTCATTCCACACGGTCTGCAAAACGATTTGTCTTGCGTTAGAAAGGGGGTAATGGAGAAGGACGTTCTTGCACGACTTACTCCATCTTGCCGATAGCCATGGCGATGCCGTTTGCAAAGAGCGCAGGGAAGTTGGCGACATTGGCGAGAGTGAGGTTTCCCCCGGCGCTCCTGACGGTACCGACTCCAGCATTGTAATCAAACAGGAACTGATTCAGATCCGACGGTCAGCGGCGGGATCAAGTGATGGATCGCGATCAGGTACTCACATCTCTGTTATTCTGGAGGATGTTGAGACGAGCCACCTGAGTAGGTGCCCTCTTCAAATCAGCCACGAGCGCGGCGGCTTGGGCGGCATCGGCGGTTTGAGCGACAGCCTGGAGAGCGGCTCCGAGGATGAGAGGGATAGTAGCGGTGAACTTCATAGTGCGAAGAGGTAACAGAAAAGACGTAAGAGGTCGTTCGTAAGGGAGATGAGAGAGAAGTCGTAAGAAGGCGAAGTGGGGGATGGGCTTTCACTGTGAGATCAGGGGCTGGTTTTATATCATTCCCCTGAACGCGTCACCGATTCGGTCCAGTCCTGTGAGCAGTGAATGCGAACGAAGAGCCCGAGGCGATCCACAGCCATGCCTTTGGTCGTCTTGCGGGCCGAGAACGTACAAAGCGGAACCTTTACAGTCCTGGATCAGTGTCTGTCAGTGTCTGTCGCTGATTGGCTTAGCGGCTGGAAGTGATCGGAGACGTGATGGCGAGCGATAACAAAATTGTAACGGCGGCGATGCTGCAAGCGCACAGCCCGCGCCGCCTGGCCAATCACGGCCATTGCGATCAAGACGCGAGCGGTCGTGGGATCCGATTTCCCCGGTCCAAGCGCGGACATTGGACACTCCGGGTTTCATGGGTGCCTTTGTATAAGCCCGACGACATTGAACCCTTCACCGATGACGGAATGTGACGGGCGTGACCGTCATCCATTTTTCGCACGTGACATGTAAGCGCCCTCCACGCAGGCGACAGTTGCGGGTTAGGTTGGACCTATTTTTATGCGCTAAAACTTCATCTGCAATGCTGGGTAGATAGAAAAGAAAAAAGCGTATTTCGTGATGTCATTGGCAGAAAGCGAATATCCCCAACCTTACGATAATGCGCTTTCGTTTCAGCGGTGGGCAAATAGCCGAGTGTATGGCCGTCAACCCCAGTGGGACAGGGCCGCTGGTTCTCTGGAATCGGTCGACCTGAAACACAGACGTTTGGAGTCACTGATCACCCTAATATGCAAACCGGGAGTGTGGGTACTGGCGGGGTAGGATGAGCAGGGTTGTTTCAATATCTGCTTGCAACATCAATGCCCCAGACCGAGGATAGATAGCCCGGCGTTCTCTAGAGCACAATGAAACGATCGTGGCTGGGTCTGAGAAGTCGTGCGTGCGTTTGGATTCTCTCCAAGGCGGTGCGCTGATGAGGGGTTACAAACCTATTTGCGTCGTGTTGACCAAGGGTACCACAGTCTGAGCTTTCACGCACAGGGTCCCGCAAAGCCACAACGATGCCGGAAATCCGAGACGCTTTGCTCAACCCGAGTGCAGATTCCGAGAATCTCGCAACAGATTATCGACTTGATCCTCCAGCTCAATCAGCTCCTCCCTCCGCTTCTTCTCCAAGTTCTCTAGCTGGTCACAGACGGTCATTGGAACGGAAGCGACATGTTCGTCAAACTCCTTGTCCAACGTGGCCTGTCGGCGTTTCGCACAGGGTGTCAATAATGCATTTGAGATTCCGAGCTGGGGAAAAAAGCGAACCGTCAAATCCCTCCCCAGGCCCTTCCCTACCCTCTCCCAATCCGCCCAAAAGTTCCTCTTCGCCTTCTCCCACCTACCCACCGACCACCTCACCCCAACTACACCGGCAAGGATGCCCGCCCCCACAACCGTCTCCCCACCGAAATTCAGCCCAAGTAAGCTGAAGTTTTCAACCAACCCAACCCAGTTCACCCACAATACTCCCAGAGTCGTTGCGGTGCTCCCAAGGGTGGAGAACACGACCCGTTGGGCAGCAAGGTGGAGTCGGGTGACGGGGAAATTGGCCAGCATGTCCCTCCGATCGGAAAGAGGTTGGAGAAGGGCGGTAGAAGGGAGTGGGTATGTAGGGGACAATATCAGTTGTTGGTAGTTGTTATATATGACGGAGGAGGAGAACGGGGAGGGGGGGTGTAAAGAATGTAGAAGCCGTGCAGTCTTATCTCTAAGCTGAGTTTGGATGGCCTTTAAACGACCGGTGTGGAAGACGAGCTAGAACAGCACACGGACTCAGAACCTACTCGCGAATGGAACTGGAAAAGGGAGGCAGGCATACCTTACGCTCTAGCTCTTTACACCACTGCCGTTGGACGGCCGCGTTGACGCTCCCCTGAACATCGTCAACTCGCCACAAGAGTTTCCACCAGCTTAAAGTGTCGAGGGTACGCTTGACATCCTCTTTGGACTTGACCATCGCCTTCTTCACTTCGTCCGTCCTGGTCTCCTTCCCGGGGACACCATCCCAGACACCAAGAACATCAGGATGCAGGCAGACTTTGGCCTTTTCCATCTCACCCAAGAGTTCACCGATGCCACGCGCCAGATCTTCAACTTCATGCGAGCTGCCGTCGAGGGAGCGTCGTGCAAGGTTCAGCGATCGGTGGAGCAAGGTGACAGCAGTGAAGGCGTGGGCTGAGGTGTCCTTCCCGAAGGTTGTTTTGGCCTCTGTGAGGTTTTCACTAATGGCACTGTCGAAGTCAGATATACGGGAGAAGAGTTTCCCGTGTTGATAATTCCCGATCGCCTGTACGGAAGTTGGGTTCTTCTTGAAAGTATACAAGGATTCTAACGTTTGCGACGGGTTGACATAGACAACTTTTGGAGGTTTGGCCCATATCGTCTCAGCCCCCTCTTCCACTTGCCTAGGACTGTGTTCTGACCAAGACGAGTGAGAAGCGAAGAGAGATCTAACGTAGGACCGCGTCTCAGGCGTTTCAATGCCGACAATCACCAGCACGGCGTGTGGGTGGTCGAGTACAGTGCGGTACAAAGGGGATTGAAGGACGGCGGTGGGGGTCATGATGATCGGATTCAGGACCACGACCGGGATGTCGGCTGTGAGCAATGTGATCAAATCCGCGTCTGACGTAGCGGATGGTAACTCTACGATTTCCACCGGTGCCGGAAGACGCGTCAGCCATCGCGAGGACAACGAGAGCGAGTCGGAAGATTGGGAAGGTGTGGAGCCGAGTTGAATAGAGTGTACGACGTTTTGAGGTCGAGTGCGGAGGAGGCTGGTGTTTTCGGGGTTGGGGGAGAATTCGTCTTCGAGAAAACCTGTCACGAGATCAAATGCGCCCGAGTCCGGATGTGCTCCGTGCACTGTGCAGGGAATTTTGGAGTTACGAGTGAGAACGTGCGGGGCTAAGAGAACGAGCGAGGAGTAAACGCACCAACAATCCTCGCCTTCTGATCCTCGCCACTCGCCAAGTCCTTGCGTGCCATCGAGGCTCTATGGGCATAGTCTAGCAGATCAGTCCAAAGCTTGAGTGACTCTACTGGGTGTTTTGGTGTCGAAGATAGGATAGAAGGGAGGAGGGCAGAGGTCTTGTGAATTAATGTGAGGGCGTTCGACCTAGGGAGAGACGCCGCCGACCCAGTAACGGTAAAAGAATAAAGTCGGAGGAATTTTGTTGGCAGTTTGGAGAGAAGAGTCCGCCCACATCTGTGCATGACCAGTGGAGGTTCCCTTCGGAGAGCGTGGCGCGTCTTGCCGGTAGCAACCGTGGGAAATTTACCATGCTCCGCTTGGCACTACCGGAACGGGAGCTGTGCTGCACTGAATCCTTGTCAGTCACGAATTCTTAATCGCGAAACGTGAAATCAACGACAAAATCTCTGCATAGGGCGAAAGCAACAAAAATAATCACTCGCGTTGAATATCAAAGCGGTGTAATCTAGTACTATAATACCATGATTGAAAGTTCTTTTAAAGTAGTTTAGCAGTTTCCGCGCCTCTAACTTCGTCACCGGATGGAAGAAAAGAACGTGAAGGAAGGACCGAAGTGGAAAGAAAAAGTTCCATCCCGAGGTCGATTGGGTCTGCCCGCCCCAAAGCCGAAGTGAGCATCCAAACTCTAGACCCTCCCTCTAAACTTTCTGCCTCGCCCTCCTCTCCCTCTCGCCCCTCTGCACCCTCCACTCCAGCAACTGAGCGTACCCGCTCAACGCACCTACGAGTTCTTTCACTGCCCTCTCACTCGGTTTACCGTTTGGTGGAGCGTCCAACAACTTCTTGTTCCCGCTCTCGTCACCACTCTCGTCAAAGTCCGTCAGTGGAGAGCCCTCTCTGCCGGCCTCATCCGTGCTGGTGTCATCGGTTTCGTGGTTTTCATCGACCTCCTTTGCGTCATGGTTGAGGTTCGTTGTGCTCTCGCGATCAGAGAACGCATCGACGGTGGAAGAAGCGGTAGTAGAAGGGCCAGCGGGAGGAATTAGGAGACCGTTGGAAGTCTTGTGATTCCCGATGCTGGACTTTGTCTTGTCCCCTCCCTTAGGATTGTGGTCGTCATCTTCGTGATCCAGCCCATGACAATGAGCGATCCACCGGGAAAGGTTTCGAATGTCCTCCGGCCGCCAAAATGCCCACCACCTCTCACCCTCACCCTCATCTTCTTCTTCCCCGTCAGTCGTGTCCCCATCTTCACCTTCGTCATGGTGAGGGTCAGGTGCAATGACTGCACCCTCAGGTCTCCTCCCCCAAACGGCGACAAACCAATTCCAGTTCCACAACTCCTCTCGTTTGGACTCGTCCATTGCTCCCACACCCCCAGATACGAATGCAGCTCCTCGCCGGCCCCGCCCACCCCCAGTGGACCTCTTTGGCGCTGTACCAACCTCCTCAAGATCGTCAGAGATGGTATCTGAGGCCGCCTCTTTCTCTATGACGGAAGGCGAGAAAGTAAAGTATCGCCTCCCTTCGTCGTCACGACCGAGGGAAGAGAACCTGAAAGTCAAACACGAGACAAGGGTTTGTTGGGCCTTCTCGAGGTCGTCGATGCGGGTTTTGTGAGCGTCTCTGAACGTCCGAGGCTATACAACGCATGAAAGCTGTTAGTGGGGCCACCCCCAACATTAGCTAGAGTGCGTACAGGTTTGGTGGTTCCGAGTCGAACTTTCTCCTTCGTCCACCTTTCATTCTCCCTCATAATCGCTTCCTTCCCAAGTTTCGTGATATCCTTGGCCTCGTTAATACCTTTATCAATCTCCGTCTTGAGCGTTTTCGACCCGCTCATCATCAATCCGTCGATCAAATCCAGCACGACGTGAATCAACTGTGCCGAGTGTCCGACAGGGATACAATCTTGGTTAAGCGCGCCCCTGCGGGTATTGTACACCGGCATTGCGGTGGGCGGGGGCAATGGATCAGGATAAGTAAAATCGTTTGGGTGGGCGTGACGTAGAGAGGCGAGGGTAGTCCAGATCTTGGTCATGTTTGCCGAGCTGTTCTTAATTTCCTTGAGGGCGGTTTGGAGACCCTGAATGAAATGGTTATCACTGGCAATCGGTACGAGAGTTACCAAGTAAGACCGACCTTTCTCAACGGGCCAGTTGCATCCCCCGCATATATCCCAAGAAGTCCAAGGACAACCGACCGCATACACTTCTCATTAACCCAACTCACCAATGGGATGCCTGAGGCTTCCCGACCCTTTTTGGGACGGACCTCGCTTGCTACCCAGTCAACAGACCCGTCGCCGACAATCTCCCCAAGTTCATCTAGATGCGCCTTGGCATCCTTATCCATGAGTGAGGAGAATCTGACCATGAACTCTCGGATGAACATCCTTTCTTCGAGGTGTTCGAAGGCAATCTCTCGTGGGACATTGGAAAGCCTCGTCCATGTGGGCTGGATAACCGGTATCAATGGCTTTGCGGGCTTGGGCTTAGGTTGTGGCTTTTCGGCAGATTTCGAAGTGGACGCTCCGGGAGACGTGGCGTTCTCGTTTGTACCCGCTGTAGCAGAAGCTGTGACCTTGGGACGTTTGCGTTCTTGACTTTGACCTTGACCTGGCAGGATACCCTAGAATGATTGTACAATGAGGACAAAACAATGGAAAGCGACGTGGTGTGTAGAAATCAACCTTCTGATCCGGATTGACATCGAGGAGCTCGGCAGCGGATATGCCGACCTTTCGAGCGGCGTTGGTGAGATTGCTGAGCGAATGTATAAGGACCAAGCGAGTTTAGTGTACGAGCTGCCATACCCGGTTGGTTCGAGCCCTTGTGCCCGACGACAGGTGCGACAGTTACAGATCCCCTGGCACCTTGGACATCTGTAGGGGGGTTACCTTAGTATCGTCATGCTGCGAGGTGAAGTTGCGCTTGAAAGACACACTTGAAAGTGTACGGCGTCTTACTCTTCCCGCGTCCGCTTGGCGGGGTCTTCTTGATCTCGTCGATGTCCTCACCGTAGCGATTGACCAGACATGACTTGCAATACTTGGTCTTGCACTTCTTTGCGACTTCCGTGCAGCTGATAACCTCTGGGATCGCAGTAAGCATGAAGACAGTCAAAGTTGGAAGCAGATCAGGGGATGGGACTCACGCGACGCGTCGCGCTTTTTGTTGCATTGATGACAGTAGAGATGCCCGTTGGGAAATTCCTCCGAAGCATTCGAAGGTTTGACAGTGGAGGTGGCTCCAGCAGTCCCAGGCTTCGTAGAGGCAGTTGGTTTGACCTTTTTAGTCGCGGTCCGCTTTGGTGGCTTGGGATCGTCTCTGGGAACCCCCTTGTCCTTTGCCGTGTCTTTCCCCCCGGTGGCGGTCTTGGAGGGAACGGCATTGGTGTTGCTCTCGGCGAGCTTCTGTTTCTTGACCTCGACGAAGGCGTTCACGTCGGGCTGGGAGAGCTTCCGTTTGTGCGGAGGTGGATTCGTGGCAGACATGTTGATGTCACTTCTGGTATCGGAAGCGAGTTCGCGTTCAGCCACCGATTTCCTTCTGGTTATCGAGCATTAGGTTTCCAGAGCAGACCACCGAGAGTTTCGCCTGAACTCACCTTAAGGGAACCTCGACGTATACTTGTAATCTTCGCTGGCCGTTTCGGTGTCGGTCAACGGCCATCGACGCGTTTTTTAAATAAATCGGGCAAAGGAGTGAGCAGTCATAACGAGAACACGTGAGCTGTTCCGTCCTGTCACGCTTTCCACCTAACGGACATGAACGTCACACATCCTTCCGGTCACGTCACACCCGCGCCAGCACACCCTTTGCCCCCCGTCTGCGTTGTAAACATCCGACTTTCGTTTAAAAGATGGCCCACGCTGACCATACGAGAGATCCTTGGTGCGTTTACTCACGTTCTTTCCAAAGATGCTCTCACCTTACTTTCTGCCAGCCCATGGGTCATCCTCAGTGATTTCGGCGCAGCCTTTTCCATGGGCGCAGTCGGAGGTGGTCTTTGGCACGGTATTAAAGGAGCCCGGAACTCACCAAGGGTGCGTCTTACTCCCCCTCCGGACACCCCGTGACCATACCCTCATCGCCATGTTGTTTTTCAGGGTGAGCGGTTCCCCGGTGCTCTATCCGTGATCAAGTCTCGAGCACCCGTGACGGGTGGTAACTTTGGTGTCTGGGGTGGAATGTTTTCAACGTTTGATTGTGCCATCAAGGGATGGAGACAAAAGGAGGACGCCTGGAACGCTATTGCATCTGGTTTCCTGACTGGTGGTTGTTTGGCCGCGCGAAGTGTGTCTTTCTCTTTCGCGGCCCCTTGGGAGGCGATGGCTTACTCATACCGTTTGAATCACAGGTGGGCCGAGGTCTGCTTTTGGTTCAGCAGTGGCTTGCGGTATTCTCCTGGGTGTGTTCGAGGGTGTTGGTGTCTTGGTTTCCAGGATCATGAACGACAACACTCGCCCCCAACTCCCGCCCTTGCCCGAAAACATGCAACCACAACCGTCATAATTGCTGTCCCATGCTTTCGTTTAGAACACCATTACAGGTTCTCTCTACCTCGTATACATACATATTCAAGGCTCCCCTTAATGCATTTGTACTCCTCCCCCGTTCCATCCCACCTCAATGGTATTGACTCTCTTGGTTGGACATTGTCGACATCAGCACCGCCCACTCCTCAAAACCGAGCTTGCGTTTGACGACTCGGCCTAGTTTTTCTGCCAGATATATGGCCAGGAGATGTTTGCACTGTCGCCACACCAAGTCGGCCCCACTTGTTGACCAAAGACGAAAAAAAAAAGCGCTCACCATCAAGTTTGATTCGGCCGATAAGACCGATAGCGTGAAGGCTGGACAATCACAGAAATATTTGTTCAACCCCGAGTCCGCCCAGACTGGAAGGTTGGGAAACACGTAGCAGTTCCTCTTGGTGCCCACTACTTGATGCTGGATCCGCTGAAGCGGGGAGGCGTATCTGATGACTATTGCGTTCGCATCGGTCGTCCGGTCCTCGCTCTGGAGAACAAGTCACCCACCGCCATCCCGATCTATGATATCGAGTGCGGCGAGGACGAGAGCATCGGGGAAGAAGAAACGGAGCTGTTTGAGCAAATCCTCGTTTGGTGGAACGTGTTGGCCTCCAAACCCCACGTCATCATCAGAATCCAGCGTGGTCGCGGCTCTCTTTGGAGAGGTATTTTCTTCCTCTGGCGCCGGAGGAGATGAAGGCACTGGCGGTGCGAGGACTTGTTGGAGAAGCTTCAAAATGTCTGGGGAATGCATCTGTCACTAGCCGGGGAGTCGGTGGGCGTCAAGGTCGACGCTCAGCTCAACTCGTGAGTGTTGCCTTCCAACATTTCCGGCGCCACAGCCCGCGGTGACTGGATAAATGACCCGCCTGAGCCATATAGTTACGCGTTATACGCCATTTACCGCTTAGATACGAGGTCCCGAACGGCCTTCAGGCACTTGCAACGCTTCAAAGATCTCCCTCGAGCTCCATGGCTTAGAGTTAAACTCGCCTTCGCTCTATGGCTGTAATCACTTGAACACCAATCCTCTTTGACTTCTTCTGACCCGAACCGTCTGCCTCCCCAATTCTACAACAGTTCCTTGCTCCACCGGTCCCCGGCCATACTGTACACCCCTACCGAGTCCTCTACTTACAAGGCAACCAGAACACCTCTGCGTATCATACTAGAAGGTCGGCATGCGCTAACGGTGCCTCATCATCGGATATACTCATGCCCCACCTTACGCTATTACCGCCGCATCTGTATCCCTCAAGTGCTTAACTTGGGGTCCGTCGCCGGCGAACCGAACTTTATCGAGATGTGAGACAGATTCCTCGACGAAGGCACTGATACGGCCCGAACCTGACCATCAGCTGATCATGAATGTACTTATTCGATGATTCCCATCCTTCGGTGATGCTTGCTTTTGACTTAAACTCTTAACCGGATGTGGGAGGACAGTGTTCACCGCGTTTTGTCCCCTTGACTACCCCCAAGGTTCGGAGCATGGCCACGAAACCAAAGGAATACCACACTCTCCGTTGAAATGGTCGAATGCCTTGGGTGATCCTCCGTCTGATCGCCGAGGTCGGCGAGAACGAAGAGAACCACGGCCTACCCTGACACGAGAGGTTTCTAGCGAGGATAAGACACGAGGTCACCTGGTTGAACTTCTTCGAGGGTTTGAGAATGCGCGAGCAGGAGTTTCAAACCCAAAGACGAATTGCTCGATGACGTCCTCACTGCGTTCTTTTAGTCTGTCATGCAGACTTCACGCTTTCTCTCCTTTTGTACTCACCATGACCGCAAGTTGCGCTTCACTGGCTTCCGATCCACCGCTGCTTTGACGTCCCGTATATAAATATCCTATCTGACGCATACAAAAGCAAGCAATTGGCTATTGGGAGAGAGAAATGCAAACGCTCTGCATCAGGCGTTCGGGGCTCCGTGTTACCCCTGCATCCACTAGTCATTCTGGAGATTGTTGAGGAGGCGAAGGATGCTCAAGACTAGAGGGAGGGCGTTAGAAGGTCATGAAAACAGAAACACGTTGAAGCGACCCACAGAGGTTGATAAAGCTATACCGCGTGAAATAGAGCTCGGATTAGTCAACTGGGAGGAGAGGTAGGCGGTATGGGTACGGACTCGAGGTACAGGCTGATGGCAGCCATTATGTATTCGTCTGGGGAAAGGCGACTGTTGATCAAGTACGTGTCGTAGACGATGTACCCGCTAAATATGATCGTGCCTCCAATTGCGTACAGGAGGTCGATTGTGCGCGAGAAGGGGATGAATATTCCGACAATCCCGGTCATGCCTACAGTGATGCGACCATGTGTGAACAGAGAGGACGGGAGAGTAAGGAAGGTGCTCACAGAGAGCGATGAGACCACCGAAGAGCCACGGGCCCATGCCGGAAAAGTCATACTGGAAATTGTCAGGGGAGTGGGTATGAATTCGCATCCAACGTACCTTGGATTGAAAAGTGAAGATCGTCAAGCCCAGGAAAACACCCAAGGTAATCAACCTGCATGATGAGTCATGGTTCCGCCACATACGGCGAGAAAGAGTCCGACATACAGCGCTTGGAGAACAACCGTGTTATCGAAGTATGCACACAAGATTCCGAGGGTGAACGACTCGAGGAGTGTGAAAGTGGATAGGAGAATGAGATTGAGCGGGTGTTGATGGCGTTTCCAGTAGAGCAGGCCGAGATTGATGAAGACACCGAACATGGGGACATAGTATGACCACGGGCTAAGTCGGGTCAATGCCGACGTACTACAATGCGATATGGAAGGGAGACGCACTTGGCTTGAACCCAGAGGACCGCGGACGGGGATTGCGAGAGCACACCGCTGATGATAGTCGTGGCGAGCTGAGTATCGCGACAGATGTCAGACCGCCTTAAGGCTGTACTACGCAGAACGGAGATTGCTTACGATCTGCACAACTAGAAAACAGGGGCGGTGGGTTAGTAATCCGCGGGATGGGGGTCCCTTGCCATGAGTACGTACACAGGATTGTATAGACCTTCCTCACGAACGCGTTCCGGATCTCGAGGCTACTCTCGTTCACGGACACCCCATACTGAACACCCAGTAAGCCCGCAAGTAGGCAACGAGGGAACGACCTCAGTGACTAACCTTGAAATCGTCCGGAACATCTCCGAAGCGTGGCTGGTTGTAGATTCCTCCGATGCTGGGGCCAGGCTGGGGGGATCCCCGGCCGCCCAGGAGAGGCTCTCGGTTGTCTTCGGTACTACCGTAGGTCGGTTTGGAGGGAGCATAGGAAGGAGGAGGTTGAGGATAATTCGACATGACGGATTGAGGATAACTCGAGCAGTTGGCTGCGGAGGCGATCGAGCCGCTTTTAGCGAACCCTCGTGTTTACCTCCCTCCACCGTTCCAAACCGCACAACGCCCTACACGCAGGCTTTCTACAGTCACTACGCCGTTGGCTAGCGTCGCCCTGATGCATACTGTCCCCCACCTGGACCAGGGCGAGTTGCCATAAATGGAAGGCACGAGGTTCCCCCCTGATGGAATTCCCTGCACGTGATGAAAACGCGTCTTTGGGGTTCTTTCGACCCAGTATTTGGATCAGACTGACGGATCCCCGTCATCGAACTTAAAAGAGCATAATGGCACAAGCAAACTCTCGGTAAGCCTTGGTATTCTGAATGCGCGGGGGTTGCATCATCTGTCGCCGGACGCCGCCTGCCGGTCACAGCAAGTGGGACAACCATCGCATTGCACAAGGGTCGGTGTTAGTTTTACAGGTGTAGGAGGAAGATCAGGAGACAATGCCACTGGGAGGTGCCGGTGAGTGGCAAAATGGTGTCGCGGCAAAGGGGAAGAGAAGGTGGCCATTTGAGCCGATCCAGTGGCCCTCCCGCCACCCGTCTTTGTGTTTGCCACCACTGCTATTATACACCATCCCTAGTCCCACCATTTATCTCGCTTGTCGTGCACAAAGCATACGCTCCATCCTTATAAAGCCCCTCCGCCTGGGCTTCCGGTTCCGCCATGACCCATCACCCAGCCATGGAAAATGTTCCAAGGACCACGGTCGAGCAGCTTGTCGCACCACCCTCCACCTTTCGAGGGCCGATGGCCATTGAACGTCAACTTCCAGGGCGACGAAATCCCTGGGTATTCAACGACCTATCTAATGACGTGAGTCCACCAGCTTCTTGTCCAACGCCATCACCTTTAGATAACCCTCCTGAAAGAAACTTTCTCAGCAACCCGTTGAAGGATATTCTCGGGCACACGTTTATATAAAACCGATACACCCCGGCGGTGTCAATCAACAGGGGCGGAGCACAGTCTCCCCCCAAAAATGCCAACCCCCACCCCGCCACCCGATTCAACCTCCTGATGACAAGCGGTATGGTACAAAGTCACCCCCAGGTCGTGGTTACCGTTTTAGACCCAACCGAAGGAAGTGCCGCATCCCTGCATCCCTGCAACCCCGTGAGGGATGCGAACGCGATCCACCCATTGAACCTCCCCCATCCCCGACGCCCCCAGAGGACTTTATCAGACGGCTCCCTGTACGTAACGCGGTCCTCCAAAGATTTACCTTGGGATGACAAGTGACCTAATGGTATTTCAACTTCTGCTTGTTAATGTATAGGCCGGTGTCCCCTTTCCGAGGAAACCAGGCGGCTGCGAGATTGTCCCCCAAACGATTGAACCCCGACTAGAGGACCGATCGACGGTGTATTTCACCCGCCACGGTGTCCTCGGAATGCCTCTCCAGTATATGCACAACCTCGATGGCATGGACGACGGGGACGAACTGGTAAATCTTGGGCTCGACCCCATGAAATCTTGCCAGATCACTCTCGTCATCGCTTGGCCTGGATACAAAGAAGCTACTTACGAGATCCTCGTCTATACGCCTCTCCATCCCACCGCCCCATTCGTCACCGTCTTCGGTCTACGGCAACTGACGAAGCGCGAACTCGCTGCTGAAACACTTCGGTGCATTCACCGATGGATGATTGAACACCCTTGGGGTAGTGAAAGGTACAAGGGTATGCCCGAGTGGAAACTGAGTGGAGAGAAGTCACCTGGGGTGAGCGCCAAACTGGTTTGGTTATCGATGATAAGTCCTGTTGGAGACGGACGTTGGGTCACTCAATTACAGAAGGCCCCAGGCCCTGCCCAGGGACGGCCCAGGGTGAAGGATCTCTCCTAAACATTTTGATCCGGCGACCACCGGGTCCATAGCCATCCATGCGCCTCCTCCGAAGGTTGTTTTTTACTGACCGCTATTATCACTCTATCATGTACTTACTTATTCATGCCAATCCATATGTAGCCTACCCATCGTCCAAAGTCAGAGAATTTGCGCAGTAGTGGCACATATGTGGAAGGTGTAGTTTCGATACAGCTGCTAGCGCTGTAGAGCAACTGACACGGTTGCCGAGGCGCCATGCCGGTGCTACACCACCCCATTTTTATTTTGGTTGCCACCCATGAGAGATATACGAGCCATATGCCCTTCCGGATCAACGTTTAGCTCGGCTTGTCGAAAACTGTTCTCCCGCTCCCACCCACAACCTCACCCGGAAACGCGGCCGTTGCTTACAGTGTCACATTCTAGCCTGCTTTCTCCTCTCCACTCGACTTGGCTCCCATGCTAGCAGTTCAACTCCATGGTTGGGAAAGGTTGACCTTCACGAACAGGAGGAAATCGAGGCTCAAGCGGAGTTCGCGATAAGAGTCGACATCGGTAGCTCAGATTTCGAATGCGCCGTATACAATGAAACCCCGGCGACGGGGGCATCCAGAGATCGATCAGCCCTCTACGTTCAAGACCTTTCGAATGTATAGCGAGCATTCCATGGTCCAAACGGAGGGCGGAGGGCCGAATCCCATCGGAGCGTTATGTATTGGATATCCCGCGTTGTTTTTTTCTTTCCCTGGAGTTGTACTTCCCATCCGAGCCACTCAGATATGTATATATGGTCCTTACCCTGATTCATGGCCTTCTCTCCTTCCCAAGCTGCAGAGGTCATGCCTACTGAGTTGGAAGTGGATTCTCTCCTGCGGATCACGTCGATATCCGTTGCCAGCTATGAGTATGTCGCACACTCGCATCGTCATTTTCCTTCTTCGCTAACTTCTGTCCAAGCTACCTTATCACTCTCCCAGTAGAATTTAGGATGTATCGCCCCTCCGGCACACTCGAGTTTGGGTGAGTCTATCCACAACTTCAAGCGTTGCGGATCTCCGATACCATATATTTCACAGGTGGTCCATCAACCGAGTGCTTTTCATCCTGATGCGGTGCTTTTCTGGCTTATCCGTGTAAAGGCAAACAAGTACTTACCATCCTCTTGTAGATATGTCAGCATCGCCTTGCTGACAATTAGCAACGTCGGATACTTCCATCATGGGTTTTCGGTGGAAGCTTGTTCAAGGTTCTATGTAGTGCCCTCGGTACTCAAGGGCGAGTTTTTTTGGCGTTATCCACGTACGAGATATCCTCACACCCTCTGCAGTGATACAAATTATGCTTTCCCAGATAATCGTCGGTTATCGAACTTGGAACATCGCCCAGAGATCAAGAGATGTGGGAATGTTCCTCCTTGGCTTCGGATTCATGATCACTGCTCTTGAGTGGTATTCCAACTTTGACGCTCGTAAACCCGTACAGAGCGGTGGAAAGTAAGCATTTACACCTGCTTGGAGACATTCGGCCGTTTGACTGACCCCCCACCGGACAGCTGCTCTCCAGGGAACTTCATCGCGAGCGTACCCCAATGGATATTCTATCTTCTTGCCACGATCTTCGACGTTACTGCAATCGCCCTTTCTTCATTCTTTTTGACCAAGTCAGCTGGTGGTATTAGTAGGTGGGTCCCCCCTACCCCGACCACGACACCGACAAGTGCTCACCGATCCTGTAGAATGTCTTCAACCATCAAGGTGTGAGTATTGACAATCGACTGCTGAGGCGTGATTCTCGTATCCTTATTTTTCTCCAAGGCTATTTTACGATGGCTTGGTATATGTGGTCGTTCTCACCGGTACGCGTGCAGCGCTGCATACTCCTGTTTCCCTTCCGAAATGACATGCCGTTCCCCAGCGTCCAACGTCATGAACTTGATCTTGTATCGGAACAGCGTTGAACGTAGCATACAGGTAATTCTCCCTTTGTGCTATATTACTCCCCCGAGCTAGCATCTGACTTATGGCCTCTTATTTCTCAGCCCTCTGGCCCTTCGTTTGGATACATGGTCGTTTGGATCATGAGTCAGAGTATTCTCATTCACGTCTATGGTGAGCGCTTTGCGCGGGTGGGACCACGCTTGACGCTGATGGGTATACCTCTTCGCACACCCGCAGAGGCTGCCGAGGCTCGCGCTCGCCGGGAGTTCATCCTCGGTCCTATCGGGCGTGGTATGGCGCACAATGTCAGAACTAACAAAGACCTCGATGTACAGGTGCAGATCGAACAGGCTGTCATGGTAGACTACGACACGAGGACTCACCGGAAACCGCGGGTACTTTGGGAGAGGAGACAGAACGAAATCGCAGGTGGGGACATATCCTCCGGCGACCAGGGTCAGTGGGAACTTTCGAGAGTCGCCAAAACAGCAGGCACCGTGTGACTGCGGGGGTATCTATGACATTGAGATTCGTTAAACCATACTGTAACTTGATAAGTGTACTGTAATCTATCGCCGAAACCCAGGCTTGGTTTTACGGCTACTTATCTTATAGGCAAGGATTGCCATGGCATTCGTGCCGTGTTCAATCTTTCCACCTTGCACCTTGTGTAATCATCCCGTGGTTATCTTTCGCCTCGGTCACCCCTTCAATGGAGCTCCCGATAGGACACCAGCAGCCCGTTGCCGAATTTCGACCTGTTCATTGATCCACTTTACCTAGGGAAAGATCCCGAACCTTAGTAAGGGGCGAGCTCGAATTGATGCCCGAGGTTTTCGCTTTCTCCCTCCATGGGTGTTTCACCTGAAAAACTTAACCCCTGGATCTCTATACGCTTTCATATCCTTTTTTAGTGCTGGACAATCACGCCGTCGCCCGGGATTCCGCACCCTCGCCGAGGTTTCGTTCTTACAAACGTACCGTGAACGGGGTGTACTAGAATAGGTGCACCAGAGGCAAAACGATTCATCCGCATGCCCGTATTTCACACCTCCGTGTGTTTCGGTTAATCGTATCAACCCGCCTTGAGAGGATTTCGGGTGGTGGGCGTGGTCTCCCCCCGTGGCCCAACCAGTTCAAGGGACACGTCGAGCAGGCCCATCGCGCACCGGCATCAGAATTCCATGGTCGAGGGTGTGTTCAACGCTTGGGAATTGCATCTCAACAGATCCTGGAAAAGTCGTTATCGCCTGGGAGGTCTGTGCTTGAATCTCAATGTTCCGCGCGACATCACCGGGCAAGTCTCTTGCCCTTTCTCCCGATCGTTCACTCCTCCCAAATCGCCAACTGCGTTTTTGTTGTCCAACAGGTGGGGGGCTTCAACACTTTCTGAGGATGGTGAAACAGTTCCCACCGGATGTCTGTGGACAACCTGGTACCACCGACGCCCGGCCTTGAAACCCTTGAACAACGCTTTGTTGGGTCTTTTTTTTTTGAACACATCGCCTTGGTTTGGTGAGCAGCCCCGTCTCCGAAGTCCTGGCATTCAGGTTTCATGCTGGAAGAGTTTCAAGAATACGGGTGGATTTGTACTGCTGCGCGTGGACGTTCCGGCACGTCCACTGGTACCCTGCACACAGGTATGGGACGTTCACTGGTACCCTGCGCACAGGTATGGGACGTTTGGAGAATTATAAAAGCCCTTCGAATGTCGCTTCAAACCCCCTCCCCATCAGCTCACTCTCTCGTCTCGACAACCAACTTATTTGGGCAAGTAGATTGTTCTACGAGCTATTCCGTTGGTTTGCTCAATCTACATCCAGGGGGGATCGGGGATGCCTCGACCTCCCATCGAAAACCTCCCAGCGGAACTGTTGGGAAAAATCTTCGTGTTCGCTGTCTTCACCTCACACAGGTACCCATCCGAACTGGATCGCCGCCGGGCCAACCCCTACAACATCACCCTCGTCTCGCGGTATTGGAGGGACGTAGCTTACTCGACCCCTCAACTTTGGGTCATCTTACCCGGACAAAACCCGCGGTTGTGGGAAAGGATTGCCAAACGGTCTGGGACGTTGCCCTTGTGCCTTCGATGGCACAAAAATGCTCCAGGGTTCCAAAGCCATCCCTGGTCACTTGAAATACCAAAAGATCCGAGATTTTGCGGCCGCTTGCAAGGGTTAAAGTGCGAGTTCGGGCGCTATAACCGTCAATTAAAGGGCCTCTTACGAACCGTTACTCCGAGTTCTTCGCTCCGACACGTCCACATGGAGGGGGAGGGGGAATACCACCTGTGGAATGACTACAACGAGTTTTTAACCTTTATCCAAGGTCTTCCGAACGTGACCTACCTTGGGCTGGGGCGGGGTTGCATTCCCTCGATTCCGAATAGCACCCTATCCACACCGCAGATACGGTTCGGACATCCGAACCTCCGTGGGCTGTACTTAAGCGAATCGTGTTGGAAGGTACTCCGGTTCCTCGCCGAATGCGTCCCACTACAAACCCTGGAGAGCTTGAACCTCGAGGTCAGGTGCACTCAAGGTTTTGCGGAGATTAAAAGGAAGAACCGGCACATGGTCTTCCGGGACTTTTGGGAGGGCCGGAAAGAGGCACCGCGATCGCTCGCGGTGTCTTCGTCGCAATCTGATTCATCGGGGACTACCCTTGAGATTGTGCTCGGCCAGTGCCAGGTTCCTGGCCACGGTTCGGAATACGGCGACAACACGCCATTTTTGAAGTGCATAGTCACCGGGTCCGGGGAACCTGCGGGGAAGGCCTGGGAAAATCTGGTAGGGGTCCTGCCCTTGGCAGACGTCGAGGAAGTAACCCTTCGCAACTTCCAACTCGACAGAGAGGCCCTTCTCCTGTTGGCCCCCCAGATCGAGCGTATTGATGCGACGGACCCGTAGGCGAGGTTTGTCGTTGGGGCTCTTCGAGATGTCGCCGCACCAGGTGAGTAACATTCGCGCGCCTACAAGTAGGCCGTTATTTTCCGTTACCTAGCCTTAAGCAAAACCCTCCGGGGAGTTGATGATGGGAAGAGCTACTGAACCAACCAACGTCTTCAAGCGACCGTGCCACTGAGATGGCGGACCTCTCCTTGGTAGCTGATAATCTGGACTTTGAAGATGGGTTTTGTGGGATACCCGAAAGGACAGCAATAGTACAACTTGATTAACCTTAGAGCATAAGCTTCGGTAAAGCGTAGGTAAATGGACATGTGCATACAAGGGACCACAGGTGCAGTAGTGGAAACGAACGGACGCTGTAATGCAGGGTTTAATCGTCTCGTCGGCGCACCTCCACAGGGATGAAAGTCACAACGATCTGGTCAAGCATGCCCATCCCGGCGGGTGTCACCTCTAGGTATGACTTCTCCTTCTTGAACAAGCTGGCCTCATGGAATTGAGCGATCAAAGTCTTGTTTGGGTCGTCGATAACCAGCTGCGGTTCATGTTCAGTAGAATGAGTGCACTTTCGCAATGGTGATTGAAGGTCGCTGTGTGTATCGACTCACCCTTGGGCATCGGAAAGCCGCAAGTGACCAACGGTACGAGACGCCGTTGTGGTTGAACACGTAACTCCTGCGCGCGTTGGCCACGCGTGTCCAAGTTAGAAATGCACTGGGACCTAAAATAAACACACGCTCACCCTTTCAGTTTGCCTTTCAGCGGCATGAACTCCGCCCTCGTCCTGATCTTCCCCTCAAACACGATCCGCGTCGACGCGAACCATTTCCAGTACAATCTCGCGATCTCATTCTCTGCCAGAGGTGAACGCTCCCCCGGGGACTCATCTATGGCACTGGCGGCCCCACTCTCACCCTCGTTCCGGTCTTCCTCTCCACACCCATCCAGCTTGGCTCCAGCTAGCGGTTTCCGCTCCCCGGAATCGTAACCTCCGTAAAGTTCTTTGGCGTCCCTATGTAACCGAGGCAAGAGATTTGGGATGGGGGGCGTCGCTGGGTCGCACCGAAAGACCCTCGTGACACTACCGACGAGCCGACATGGAGTTTCGACCCTGTATAGTTCTTGGCCTGTCGTCTCGCTGACTAGTACGGTGCGCACGGGAGAGTTATGCGTAAAGATTATCTTGGTGTTCATCTCTCCAGTCGGAATGCCAGGGTCGTGTGATAGTGTTGGGGCGTGACTTGCACACACACTGCCTCGTTGCTAGCGCTGAACGGCAGATAACTTATAAGCACAAAACATGGCCGACTGCGGATTGAACGTGGGCGAGAGGTTGCCCTGATTACCCTGATGGAAGAACGAAGGTCGTAAATCACTTCAGTGGTCCGCAGCGCAGCCACACGATAGTGCAATCATGAAACAGATAGAGACGAAATATTGGGGGGAGAATGATATCAAGCCATAACTGATCCAAGTTAATATGAGCCCTTGATCTCACATTCGAGACTCTAGTATGAGATCGACGTCGGAAATCACAGGTGTGCGTACCATGCTCGCTGTACCAATCAGTATCCACATGTACTTCTCTTTCGGGTGGAAGACATTGCCAAGCAGCACCAACGGCCCTGGACCTGACGGAAGAGCCGCACGACCGTTTCTTCTCAGAAATACGAGAACAAGCACAATGCCAGAAGAAATCCGATGGGTGCTTTGCCCAATGTCTTCCTCACTTGCGCCCAAATAAAGAGACCCCCCTTTTATGTATTCATGGCGGTACACCGCATAATATTTCAAATTTCACTTGAAGCTTCAAGCCACCGACATTCGACTCAGGGAAGCCGCCTGTCACGTGTCGGAGGACCCACGGGTATCACATGACCGGCGCGTCAACTCTCAACACTGCCCAGGTGACGACTCAAATCAGCGGTCGCGTCGGCTTCAAGTCGCCTCGCCACATTCCTCCGGCCATCACTTTCTCTGTAAAATATTTGACTGGAGGCTACAGTACCACTCTCAAGAGCACTGACTGTGATAGTGATGCCGAGTGGGACACCATCGATGATGTGAGTTAGATCACTCTCCTTGAGCCATCTGATTTTCATCGTCAACCTCACCGTTCGCACATAGACGGACGCCATTTACCGACGCCGATGACCGCGAACTCGTCGCTTTTCTCGCCGTTCATCACCCTTCGAAGGACGGCCGGATGGGTAACGCGGTGTACAAGTTATTAACCGAGCAGGCGAGCATCTCTTGACGTCAACCCCCAAGCACATCTCTTACTCTGTCCTCTGGAACTCAGCCTAACAGGTGGTCTTGGGGAACGCGCCACACCTGGATGTCATGGAGGCAACGGTACAAGAATAATGAAGCCCGTTTCGACCACCACATCAGGACTTTTCAGCATAAAAAGAATTTATCCAGACAGGCCGTCCCCATGGGATCCGAAGCCATGTTTATAAGCGGGATGGAGGATTTGGACGACTTTGGAACGGATGAAGAGGAAGACCGACGACCACGGGGAAAGAGGGCCGCCCGCGTAGATTCAGACATGGAAGACGGAGACGAACAACCGGCGAAGGCTCGATCCCGACCTGTCAGCAAGACTGTGGTAGCGCCAGAACAGCCAACCTCCAAGCGAAAGAGGGTTAGCGATACTTCCGACAGGACGTCGAAACGGACGAGGGTTATCAAGGCCGTTGGTAACGGCGGGCTGGAGGGGGAGAACCCTACCAATGGCTCTACCGGGGAGGAAGAAGACGATGCCATGGATCAGGATTCTCAAGGTGAAGAAACTCTAGAGGTTGAACAAAACCTTTTCTATCCCTCTGACGAGGATTCCCTGACGGTTCCACGGTGGGTCATGCCTTTTTCACATCCCTTCCGGAGAGTTTATATTCCTGTGGATCACGCAGCGGCTCCCATGGGACCAGCACACCGAAACGGTCCACTCAACCGCCTCGGTCCGGCAGCCCAGTGGCATCTACTTCCCGGAACCGGCCCACTCCCCGACCTCGTGAACCGATACACAGACCCCACAGTCCCAAAAACCCTCCCTCTAGCGTTTTCTCGACAATTTACCCCGATGAACCGGGTTCAGACTCACCGATCATCCCCAAACGCCTTCGGAAACGGACAGTCCCAAAGATCGTCGAAAGTGCGTTTGGTCGGAACGAGCAATTCAGCCCCGTTCGTTCATCTCAAATCCGCGCTGACTCGTCACCAGGATTCGATCTTCTTGTTGAGAGGCGTGCGGCTCGTAAGGCTGGAACTTCTAAGCAACTTGAGCCTCGTCTAACCGGGGACAATATGACTTGGGAAGAACTGCAGGAGCTTCGACGTAACACTCCCGAACCTGGACCATCGTCTCCATCCATATCCAAACGTGGATCCGTGGAACCACGCAGTTCATCTCCGTCGAACCTTGACAATGACCAACCTGCCCCTCGACTGGGCCCAAGACCACCACCTTCGAACACGATCGACGCCACAGAGAGGAAGATGATAGAGGCCCGTGAGGAACTTTCCAAAGTTGCGCTTGGGTTCCGAGTTCGACTTCCACATTCCCCGCTTGGTTCCCAATTTCCCGAAATGGGGACGGGCGATGAAGAAATGCACCCATTCGACGAGTCCACCCACCCATTCGATGAAACCACCCACCCATTCGACGAAACCGCACATCCGTTTGATGAAAACACACAAACATTTGACGTCTCTCAAACTCAGAGCCAGGGAGTGCATCCGTTCGACGAAGATCCCCGGGTCCAGAGTCAAGAAACTCATCCCTTCGACGAAGATACACAACAACCACCGGATAGCATTGTCGATAGTCAGAGTCAACGTCGGGATCCGGAGGTTGGAGCATCAGACCTCCGAATGGGGGTTTCCTCTGTACCATCTACTCCAAGGAGCTCTAAGCGCCGAACAGAACCCTTTCTCACCGCGAGTCTGCTGGAAAATAGGAATGGAAGGCATTCAAGGAGCCCCTCCCACCCTCCACCAATATCTCCGATCGATCGGCTCAGTGGATTGTTATACTCACCTAATCGCCCACCGCGTTCCCCGCAGAGATCCAGGGCTGGAGGCGTCCCACCTGAGGATAACCGACCAAAATCTATAGCCACTCAAGAGCTACGAGAGCTGTTAGAGAATAGCCCGCGAACACGACGCACCCCGGCGAACGTTGAGGTCCAACTCCAGACTCATGGTGCGATGTGATTCACATTGAGAAGGGTTGTCCTAACATTGAACACAGCAGAGAAACCTCCCAAGACTTCTGAGCGCAAACAACCTGTGCATAGGACCCGGTTTTCTGAACCGTCAGGTAGGACCGCTCAGACCCCTGGGGACGCGGATACTAAACACGGATGTTTAGTGAAACCAGAAGCCGCAACACCGGGTCACCATCTCAAATCGAAGTCAACGGCGAACAGCGATCCGTTCTCGTCTCCCACCGGCTTAAGGCTATCGTCTCCACACCTTCCGACGGACGCTACCATGCCCGATGCTGAGCAGGATTCGCCTCTCGCACCCGTCACGACATCACAGAACGGACTCAATGCGATTACCAAACCGAAACAAGTCCGAAGGGAAACAGTGCAGGACAGAAGTCGACGTGCCCACGACCTAGAACGACCTAATTCCCCGACATCCCTCAGGCCTACCACCGCTGCAGCCGCTGGCGCCACTCTGAGGAAGGGTAAAGGGGTGGTCGAATCACCCGCTATTACCGACAGGGAGGGGGATGAGGGTGCAATGGCGGAATCTCAGACCTACGACATCGAGTCCGATCTCTTTGATGTCACTGGAACACCGATGATGGACCTTTCCGTCCGGCCACCGAGGAGGATACCCCCCACTTATCGAACGTCTTCCCACACACGACACAGTACCTCATCATCCACAGCCACCATCCCCCGAGATCGCGGCCACGAACGTGTGCGGGACAGAGATGGTCGCAAGTCGTCATCACGTCCCCGGGAACGAGAAGTCCACCTTGAGAGGGAGGTTCAAGACGACCGCGAGGAGCGGCGGGACTCGAGGAGGTTATCTGGGGTGTCCTTTAGTTCACCCATCGCCACGTCATCTCCTCCCAATGCCCGCCGAAATGGCCGCGGCCAAAATTACGACAGGCAAGACAGGTCCGCCGCAAACACTACCGCCTCCTCGTTCCCTTCCAGAACCAGTTTCGGGAGCTCCACTTCTACCGTATCACCCGCCGTCGGGATCGTGACAGGGTCTTTGGGTCTAGGTTTCGCGCCATCCGAGCTGGACGCGTACCTCGGGATCCAGGTTGCATGTGAGAAAATCGCGAAGACGCATGGTTTCCAGAGCGATGCGGTGTTTAGGGTGTATCAGGAGGTGAAGGATTTACGGAAGGCTGAGGAGATTGTGATTGGCATGAAACGCGCTGCGGAGAAGGATGCGATTGAGAGAATTTTGAAGGTCAGGGAGAAGAACGAGAGGAGGAGGACGGGCGGGGGGTCTGGAGAGAGTTCGTCTTACTGGGACAGGGACGGAAACCAAAGCCGGACCAGCCGACGGACCTACGACGCGAGGGACGATGAAGAGGACGACGATGACCAGGAGATGGACAACAGAGCCATTTACGAAGGGGAAGAAGACGATCCGGAAAATCCACCGAGGGTCGAGCGCCCCTCCCATCACAACAAACGCTCTTCTACTTCCTCGACTTCCGCGCTCAGGCACGGGGGACACGATCGACCGGGGACATCCACGGCGACAACGAGGACGCGACAACGAGACCGGGTTCGCGAGAGGGAGGGGAGCGTGGAGTATTACCCACCCACTCCTACCCGAGCGAACCTTTGGGAAAGACTCAGCAAATCGGGGAGACACCCTGAGACTGCCCTCTTGGGAGAAAGTCTGAGAGCAAGCTTGAGCATGCCAAGACACGAGATCGTCGACCCTGAATGATTTACATATTCTTTGTGTCTTGTTGATCCGGGATTTACTGTTTTTGATGTCTCTAGGTCTTTCGATCTTTATCCATTTTCAATGCATTTATGCTACACAGAAAACGTGATACCATGGGTCTGACATTAGCGCGAGGGGAGTAGGGTGGAGGGCTTCCAAGGCCCAGGCGACTGAGAGCGTCCATCCTCATCGCCTTTACCCATAGTTAAATAATCACGTGAAGCCATAATACCGCACGAAGTCCCCAGGCACGCGATTTGAGATTTACTTAAAGTCTCCGAACTCCCAATCGAAGCAGTCCTGTGGAAGCAGAATTGGCAACAGAGCGGAGAAACATTCGCGCTGGAACACTTACGACGCAGTCTTTCTGAGGCTCCGCGGTAGGTACAGAAATACCGTTCTCGGGATCGAAATCCTTCGAGAGGAGATCGACGACGGTACGAATTGCATGGTTCCCGACCGCCACGGACCACCCGAGCTTCGTTACGGTGTCGTAGAGGGCTACGTTCCCCAGATGGCATTTACTCTCCAGAGCGTAGCCTCCCAAGGCGCATGTCGAGCTGATACCGGTGCATACGCCCATAGGGATAGGATCTCCAGTGTTGTAGACGTGCGTGACGTGCTGAGTAGATGGCTAGAAGACCGACTCATGAAGTAAGCGCACCGACACGATCAGGGACAAAGTAAAATCAGTCACCGGAAGGTTAACATGCAACCTCGCAGCCGCCATCTTCTCTCCAGGCGCCTCGAACGCCACAACCGGAGCCCCAAACGTGACACCGAGAAGCGAAGCCAATGCACCACCCAACGAATGCCCAATGACCCAGATGTTCGCGTCCGGATATAAATAGGTGATATTGTTGTAGAGGTTCACCCCAACCGAATAGAACAACGAATCCTCGATGAGGCTCTTCTCCAGACAGCCTTTGTCGCAAGCGTATCCTCCGGAATGACAATTGCATACGGGAGTCCAGGTGGGCCCAACCTTGGCGCAACAGCAGGAGAACAGGAGGTTATCGTTCAGTTTGTCTTTCCTGACTGTTGGACCACCGTCTCCGACGAGCCAAAAAGGTGAAGTTCCTTTAATGTCGATGATTACGGTGCTGTTGTCCGTCGACACGAAGATGTGGCCCCTAAATCCATCCGCGTCAGGTTCCCAACCAAACGGATACGTCTAGAGAGTTGAGGTTATTCAGCGCATCATCCCCAAACACGCCATAAACCCACGGAGTTCCAGTCCGGACCCAAGTCATACCACCCCTTCTTCTTCGGATCTTGGAAATACGCGTTGCTAGTCATCATGGCCAGAGTGTGCAACGTTTCCCGATCCGTGACGTTCGGTCCGGGTACCTCGACCTCATCCCAGGAATTGAGGAACTGCGTCAAGACATGGCTCTGAGTCGCCTTAGTCTTGACGGAGTACTGAATGCGATCGTCTTCGCCCGCAAGCTGTCGGAACTTTGGAACGTCGGAAAAGACTTGGAGAGAACCGTTGGTGACTGCGTGCTCGTGACGGAGCTCAAAGGTTAGGGAATTGCCCGCCGGTGGTGGGTGTTCCTCCTTCCACAGTAGAGAGGTGACAAGAAATTGAAGAGCAGACGGAAGCAAACCATACAACATGGTGGCAGGCGAAAGAGGTGATGATGGTGGCTGCGGGAGAGCCGTGGGAGTTGATTGCCTTCTACGATAGATCTGGGTACAACAACGTCAAATAGTTAAGAGTGTCTAAAATCCTGTACTTTTGGGTCCTCTCAGTATCCGTTGTAGAGGCCATTCGTGTGGCCTATCGTCTGTGGCCAGTCCCCGAACAGCAGACTGATACTCTCTCCGTTGTGAGTCCTCCGGATGCTCTCTGCGATCGTGGGACTCGTATCGATCTGGACGAGTTTGCGGCAATCGTGCCTCGACTGTGAAATCGAGTTGGTCACCTGAAACGTGCGTTAGACCTCGCAGAAAAAAACATAAGTCCCGACGGAGTGTACGTACAACAAGGCGCTCAAAGGGGAGGGTCTCGAGCATGCTCATATTGACCTCCGAAAGCAAGCCATGCGAGACGAGTGCATAGATGGTCTTAGCGCCGTTCTCGTGCAGAGTGCGGACCGCCAGGGACAGAGTTCTTCCGGTGTCAATCATATCATCAACAAGAATTGCCACCTGAAGATTGAAATAGATCGTATGGGTGCGGTCCCAATAGGAGGAACAAACGTGCGGTCTCATACCTTGCCTCTTACATCACCAACCAATAGCTCCATCTGTTCGGGTGCTTCAGCACCACGCACGCCCCGCTTCTTGTGAATGAGCGCAAAATCGAGCCCAAGCTTGTCCGCGATAGCAGTCACCCTAGCCGCACACCATGAGCCCTCTCCACGGAACATGCAGAAACACAACGAGGGCTCACCTCTTGGTACCACCAGCATCCGGACTGACAACGATCCCATTCCGCCACCCCTCGATGTTTTGTTTGATGTACGAAATCATGAGAGGTTCCGAATACAGGTTGTCGACCGGAATGTCGAAAAACCCTTGGATCTGACTGGCATGCAAGTCCATGGTGATGACGTGATCACATCCAGCAACAGTGAGCATGTTAGCCACCAGCTTTGCTGTGATCGGGGCCCTCGACTTGTCCTTCTTGTCCATCCTCGCATAAGGGAAACAGGGGATCACAGCAGTGATCCTCCTGGCCGATGCCCCCTTGCAGGCGGAAGCGAGGATGAGGAGTTCCATGAGGTTGTCATTAACGTCGTTGGACCCGGACTGGATGATGAAAACGTCTTCGTCTCGGATGGACTCGGATATTTTAACATTGATCTCCCCGTTTGAAAACTTTTTGACCGTGCAGGGGGTAAGGGGGACGTTGAGGCTGGGGGTCATGTCATTCTAGACGCGCGAGAACGATGGTCTGGGGCGGTTTGAGCTCACCGCTCAGCCACGGCCTGGGCGAGCTCGGGGTGACTGTTCCCTGTCGATCCAAGTGCGTCGATTAGCCTTCGTCCCCTCTGAGTTGACTGGGTGGCTGACCGCCCCTTGCTGATGGAGTGAGAAACGTACCCGCAAGAAGTCGGACGGTGTTTCCTTGAAGCATTATGGCCAAAGCTGACGAATAACTAAAGCATGCGGGAAGAAATACAAGGTTGTGAGGGAAAAGAATGGCGAGGGTGAGAGAGAAGGGAGAAGAAAAATATTTCGCTTCAACTTGCTCTTGTGCCCCTCCACCGGCAGATCCCGGAGAATCATGTTCCGCACACCGTAGAAAAAAATTCCGACCTGTCCTATCTGGGCGACGCTGCGGCCCAACCGCATATCGACGCTCTCGTCCAATCACATTTATTTAATCCCCACAGCTATGAATACAGATATATCGAAACACATGCCCGTATCGTACGCATCATCGTAGACCAGACGTAACAGGGGGGGTCCATATCAATACAGCGGGCAAGCATAGCGCATCAGTATCTGTGTTGACGAGTCGGTTGCGCACAATGCATCAGCTCACATTCAGTTTTCAGGTCCGTCCGAATCATCTTCGTCACCATTGGGAGGCTCGAGTCCACTGGCAAAGCGGGTTGAGGCTCAGGGCCAGAGGTTGGATTGCCAGCGGCGAAGCGGGGGAGGTGTCGGGGAGGTTGGGGACCGGGTGAGGTGAAGGGCTCGTCGCCCAGGTGACCAAGTTGTTGTTGGTACCAAGACGCGGGGCCGGCAATCGTGTTGTTTTGGGTTGGAGGAGGCGAGGGTTTGAACAGATTACAACCCCCCACCAAAACGCCGCCAGTCGTCTTCCGCCCTCGTCTGTTCCACTTACGAGCGTTTGTTCTTCTTTTGTAGTCATTTCTTTGAGCGATGCGGATCTTACGGCTCTCAAGTTCCTTGGTCTTGGTGAGTACCTCCGCCCTTTCGCATGTGTATCCCTCACTTATCATTACGCCCCTAGACGCTGCTCAGGGGGTCATCGATTTCATCACGTCCATCAGGAATGTTCCTCAGTACTTCGGATGTGAGTGTCTTAGTCTTTTCGTGTCTCGTCTCTATAGCTGACTTACGAACTTCGTCTTTAGGGCTCACTGTATTCCAGGTCTGGTGCCTCAACGCCCAGCTCAAGTATCAGCCAAGTCCTCCTCTGTCCCCAGCCTCGTCCACGTCCAGCGAGATTACGCTTCTCTCGCAGGCGTCCGACTCCATCGTTGGTGATGATGACTACATCTCGCCCTTCGAGCGCGCATACTTCTACAACGGCGTCGCCGACGACCCTCCTCCCCTCTTCCAGCGTTCCGATCTCATGCAGCGTCCTTTCCCCATCCCTGAAGAGA
>Ga0307517_10000387_pt1 | contig 75388 bp, 73 predicted proteins | sample 23_EM_MG_FD_194515 | JGI IMG/M metagenome (GOLD analysis project Ga0307517, IMG submission 194515) | Populus trichocarpa ectomycorrhiza microbial communities from riparian zone in the Pacific Northwest, United States - 23_EM | ecosystem: Host-associated > Plants > Roots > Unclassified | place... | reverse complement strand
TTACTCCATGGTGTTGTCCCCATGTGGTGGGGGGGACGGGGCAGTCTTTTCTCACTTTTACACAAATCATACGACTAACTCAAACCTCTGAGTCACATCTAACTTAGCATAATTACCTTTTATAGAACTCTTATTACTATAAATACACTCTTTCTTTAACCTCACCATTTCGCTATATGAACTCTGAACACAGTAACTCCATAGCACGACTGTTGTTATGATTTGGGCGTATGGCTTGGGCCTATGGCTTGGGGGTATGGCTGGGGCGTATGGTTTGGGCGTATGGCTTGGGCGTATGATTTGAGCGTATGATTTGGCCGTATGGTTTGTGTATATGGTTTGGGCGTATGATGTGAGCGTATGATTTGGGCGTATGGTTTGGGTGTATGGTTTGGGCGTATGATTTGAGCGTATGGCTTGGGTGTATGGTTTGGGGCGTTTGATTTGAGCGTATGGCTTGGGTGTATGATTTGGGCATATGGCACGAGCGGATGAATAAGGCTTATGAATTGGCCATATGATTGAAACCTGTGAATAGAGTGTATGAATTGGGCTTATGAATTAGGCGTATGGCCTGCTGAGACAATATGCGTTACTAGACTAGGCAACTCAGACATCCAATCGGTGTTGTGAATTATTCCGGTTCATATTGTATGACTCATTCCATGCACATAAATGCCCGTATATACTTTGAGGTGTGCGGTTTTGGGTACACGTCCCTGGCATAAATGGACCGAACACCAGGGGGCTCCTTGGCAAAGGGCTTTCAGCTCAAGTAACCCCGACAGTGTTCGCTAACTTCGGTCCATTCATCCCAGGGACGTGTATATGCTCACACAATTACTGAATCATGTATGAAAAGAGCAATGTTCGAGAGGGGAATATACGAAAAAAACGGGGCCCTGGGCGGAGAAAGTTCATTGACGGGGGCTGTTCGGGGCATTGAACGGGGTGGGGGCCTGGACAGGGGCAGGGGCAGGGGTTGAAAAAGGAAACGCCCCGCTCCGGGCCATTGACCGGGGCGGGGCGGGGAATTGAGGCGGGGGCCGGCCGGTTTCGGGGCCCCGGTGGCCCCGTAACTAACACTAGAGGAATCCAACGCTGTGTAATCAGAGAGTGACGGGAAGGAGGTGTGGAGGCGGGCTGTCGCCGGGTTCACGGAAGGGGGGGAACAGACCACCCTGAGTGCCCCCAGCCTTTGCCTATGGGCGATTAGGAGAGAAACCGGAGGGAGGCAAGACTCCAGCGAAGGTATCCCGGTGGGCGTGGCAGAGAAGCAGCTTGTGGTCCACCTTTGGACCTTGAGCCAGAAAGTATCGAGCCGGTTCGTCGTGCCCACACCAGGTGTTAACAGGTCCGCGCCATAGAGTAGGATAGGGGCAACCAATGATGTCGTCAGTCTGTGTCATAGGTAGGGGGGGAGGCCCGTGCCAGGCGGGCTGAGGCGTCATATGCGCGCGAACGCTCCTTGGGCAAGTGCCAGAAGTCGCAAGAAATGTGCAGCGGGGCAAGGGGCTGTGTGAACCAGTATCCTAGCCACCGGAGGGAGTTGCTTGTGCGAAATATTTCCCCATTGATCTGAATAGGTGAGTTGCACTTTGGAGAGTGCCTCTGGCTGGGGGTCCTCCCGTGTATTAGCTCTGTCTTTGCTACCCAAAAGGAGACGCCCAGGCGGGACCAGTGTCTTTCCAGCTTCTGGAAGAGTTCCTGGTGTTGGCGGATGGTTCCACGGTAGGAAAGGGAGGCAACTGTGAGGGGGAAGTCGTGCACGTCCGAGATCATCCGACCCCGGGGTATCCTGAGATGCAGCAGTGCCAGTTAGAGGAGGAAGAGGAGCAGGGAGATCGGGGAACCTTGGGGGGCGCCGACGTTGATGGGTGCCGGGGTCCCTGGGGCCCCCTGAAAGATTAAAGTGCAGCTCCGTTTACCTAGAAACGATGAAACCCAGGAGACCAAGTAGGGGGGGATCCAGCCTTCCCTTAGGATGCGGGCCAGGGTGTTGTTGTCCACGTTATAGAACCCTGCCTTGATGTCCAAGAACAGCGAGGAGACCTTGAGACGGGACCTCTGCAGGGTTTTAATGTCGTTGGTGAGGGTGAGGCAGGCATCGTAGGTGCTGAGCCCGGGAAGCGAACCGGATTGGTAAGCGCGCAGAAACCCCTTAAGCCGGGCTGCCGTCAGTATGTGGGCTGCCATGATCCTTTCCAGAATCTTGGAGAATGTGCGGATCAGGACGATTATCGTCAAGAAGGAGGGAGATTCGTAGGAGGGCTTCCCTGGCTTGTCTAGTACCACTCCGTTCGAGCTCTTCAGCGACACGGGATGATACACCATGAGGAGCAGTGGGGCAAGTATGTGGAGGAGGATTGACGGGTTAATTTTGTTGACCTGCTTCCGGGTAGAGTAGGGTATCCCGTCCGGGCCTGGGGCCGAGGTTGGGGAGCACTTGGAGAGAGCCGATGCGATCTCGTCTGTCGTCAGGGGGGGTACAGATCTATGTGGCCTGATCCTGGGCGGCAGTGAATACGGTTCCTTGGGGGAAAGGAAGTGGACCAGAAGGACCTCGTGCATCTGTTGCGGGGTTTCTGGCCCTGGGAGGGAAGGGCAGGACGGCTGAGCCCGGCCGTAGGCGAACCGTTTGGCCGTCCCGAGGCTTTGGGGGGTGGCGGTCAACAGGAAGGAGGACCAGTGTTTGTTTTTGGCGGCCTTGATTGCCTTGAAATACCTCAACTTGGAGGTGCCGGCAACTTCCCGCATGTCTGGGGTGTCTCGTTTCAGGGCCGATCTGGCGGCCTTATGGTATTCGCGACGCAGGATGGTCAGGTTGGGGGTCCACCAAGGTTTAGAGTGCTGGGACGGTCTGGACACGGGGGTGTGTTCTTTAAGGAGCGCTATCAAACGGTTCAGCGATCCCGACATCCATTCGTCCAGCTTTTGCGAGGTGGGGCACGACGGTGAGGCCGGGATTTCCCTTGCTCTTGGTCGTTTTTTTTGTTCATCTTTTTTTTTGTAATCATGCGTTCATTGTTTTTAGGTACAACAAGCCTCATGCAGCGCTAGCTATGGAGAGAACAAAACCTATAAATCAAAAACATAAACAAAAGAAAGTTACGGCACCAGTAAATATCCACTATCACACAGGTTTCTCCTCCGTCTGGCCGATGGCCACATAGAATAAGGAAAGCACAAACTAACAACTTAGTCGCCTAGCAACAAAAGCCTACATAAAGTAAAGTAAAGGAAAGATAACCCAACGACCCTTTACCTCTGCCAACGAAAAAACACGAATGACGGGGGCGGCACCTTGGGGGGTGACAGCGCGAATGGGGGAGATGAGGGGGGAGAGGTAGGCGGGAACATAGTTGGGGGGAATCCCGTGGAGGTTACGCCTATGAAGGTGGTGAGCCTTTTAAGTAGAGGGAGGGACGTCCGGAGTGGGCCTTCGGGACCGAGATCAGTAACAACGGGGAGGAGGCGCGACCTGCTGTGTTGTCACGAGGGGCAGGATAGGATGGCGTGCTCGAAGGTTTCAGGCTCGGAGCCGCAGCGGGGGCAGGAGGTGTCAGCGTCAGGGGACCTCCAAGTTGGGTGGGCGGCCAGATAGCCCTTTCTGGCTCTCATCTGGTGGATTCTCCCGGCAACGAACTTGCCCAGGCGCATGAAACGCCTTGGGGACACGGTGGGAGTGTGCAGGTAGTACCCCAGAGGCGGAAAGAGGGAGGCCCACTCCTCGCGGAGTTTGTCCCTAATCCGTTTCTTCAAAGTGTGGTAGGTGTTGTCCATCAGGGACTAGGGCGGGAGGGTCGGGGTGGGAGGGACTAGGTGGGAGTTGATTATGGGCATTCTAGATAGCCCCAGAGTGAAGGGAATCGTTCGGTGAGCCACCACATCCACCGGCACGTGATTTCTCATCGGAGGGACAGGTCTGGGCGACTTCCAGTGCCGGGGGAGGTAGACGGACAACAGGCCCCTCGTCAGGGCCCGCGAGGAATCCGGCGCTCTGTATTCTAAGAGTGACGGGAAGGCGGGGTGGAGGCGGGCCGTCGCGGAATTCACAGCAGTGGGGGAACAGACCACTCGGAGAGATGCTAGCCTTTGCCGATGGGCGATTAGGAGAGCAACAGGAGGGAGGCAAGACTCCACCGAAAGTATCCCGGTGGGGGTGGCCGAGAAGGAGTTTGTCGTCCACCTGTGGACCTTTCGCGAGAATGTGTCGAGGCGGGCCGTCGTTCCCACACCAGGTGTGAACAGATCCGCGCCATAGAGTAGGATAGGGGCAAGCAGCGATGTCACCAGTCTGTGGCCTAGGTAGGGGGGGAGGCCCGCTCCGGGCCGGCTGACGCGTCGTATGAGGGCGAACGCTCCTTGAGCAAGTGCCACGCGTCACGAGAAATGGGCAGCGGGGTCGAGGGCCGGGGTGAACCAGTACCCTAGCCAGCGAACGGAGTTGCTTGGGCGAAACACTTCACCCTTGATCTGAATAGGTGAGACGCACTTCGGCGAGTGTCTCTGGCTGGGGGTCCCCAAGTGTATCAGCTGTGTCTTGGCTACCGAAAAGGAGAGGCCCTGGCGGGACGCCTTTCTTTCCAGCTTCGCGCAGAGTTCCTGGAGTTGGCGGATGTTTCCACGATGGGAGAGGGAGGCCATCATGAGAGCAAAGTCGTCCACATACGAGATCATCAGACACCTTGGGATCCTGAAGTGCAGTGGTGCCACGTAGAGGAGGAAAAGGAGCGGAGAGATGGGGGAACCTTGGGGGGCTCCGACGTTGACGGGTGCCGGGGTCCCTGGGGGCCCCTGAAAGACTAGGGTGCAGCTCCGTTCTCCCAGAAACGATGAAACACAGGAGACCAGGTAGAGGGGGATCCCGCCATCCCTTAGGATGCGGGCCCAGGTGTTGTTGTCCATGTTATCGAACCCTGCTTTAATGTCCAAGAACAGCGAGGAGCCCTTGAGACCGGGACTCTGCAGGGTTTTAATGTCGTTGGTGAGGGTGAGGCAGGTATCGTAGGTGACCCTATCTCTTGGTCGGTTTTTCTTTCTTTTTTTCTTTTTTTTTTGTAATCAATTCTTTATTATGTTTAAAGGTACAAAAGACTCCTGCAGCGCTAGCTATGGAGATAAAAAACCTATGAGCAAACGTCATCCCGCCCGCTTCACCTCGTCATTGGAAAAATCAAACACCCCGAATCCATAGGAAAAGCCCCCTTGGCCTAGCACCTAAGACAAACCTCAGACGCGTAGGGAAACAATTCATAGAGAGGTACAGGAGAGAGACCCAAACCATTCAGCAGGCCCCCAGGTCACACTAAGAAAAGAATCCAAGAAACGCCTAGATACAACTACTATTGCCAATAAGCCAAAATCCAAGAACCCATACGGTGAAATCCGGTTGGGGCGGCGGCTCAACGGTCAGGAGTGTGCGGAAGGTGGCGACGCGTCGGCGTTTACGAGAGACCAAGGAGGCAGTGCAATACCATGATCAACCGTAACCTAAGCGAGGATTGCGACCGCAGAGAAAATAGCAGGAGGGAGAGAGAAAGCTGGGCGAGCGGAGCCACCGGGCAGAGGGGATGCCGGCCAACAACGATGAGCAGTAGGGTGCCAGCCGGTGAGTAGCAGGAGGGTGCCAGCCGGCGAGGAGCAGTAGGGTGCCAGCAGGTGGGGAGGATTAGCAGTAAGGTGTCAGCTTATGGGGCAGTACTGTGCCAGCGGACGGAACCGGGAGGGGGATAGAGGAAGGATCGCGCGCGGGCTAGCCACAACCGACTAACAGGCCATAGCAAGGGCTTTTGGGGCGACAGCGAAACCGTGCGGGACCGTGATGTTACTAACCGAAGCTTTCCCCATCAGAGGTACAAGCCCAGCAGAACCGCAGCCTTACTTCGACCGAGAGTCCGGACGCCATATCGCCGACCGTGTACGAAGCGAGAAGCTTTCCGACCGGCAAAATGCTAAGCGAGGTGCAAAGCAAGTGCGGGGTAAGGGGGAGAACCAAACTTCATGAGCGGGTGTCAACGATGAACCGGAACAAGAAACCCAAGGAGGGGAGGCATGCGTGCCTCAGGAGAGGAGGGTAGATGGCTTAACGTCAACCCCTAGGCAGTAGCCATGATGGGGGCAGAGAGGTGGGTGGGGGATACGGACGATGATTTCCCGTGGTATTGACATTTCAATCGCTGGAGGTGTTGTTGCAATGGTTCATGCCCTATCTCTTGGTCGGAACCAAGCAGCTTATATAGGCATCTTCCTACAACCCTAATCCTGCTGACTCAGCCCCTTGCGCTACATCAACAACTATGACTCGTAGTGAGTCATAGCGCGAAACCCATCGCTGACTCACACGACTCATCACGCAACATTCCATTAACCTAATCAAAACTCATAAACCAAGTCATGTGCTTGCATTAGTCACATGCGTGAAACCCATGACTCATAATATGAGTCATGTGCAAAAGTCATTACCTCGTATGACATCACAATCGTGAGTCATGAAACATTCAACCAATGATAATATAAAGACCACTTGCGAATTCGTAGTCATGAGAGAACTATGAGTCAAGTAACATTATAGTGTGAAATCCAAAGACCTTATGCCTCATAAGTATGAGTCATGTGAAATTGGCCTTGCTTAGTCACAATTTGTGACATTAGCTGGCGTCTCCACCTTGGATCAGTCTCACAATGCTACTTGCCCAGATCTAACAACCTCTGGCCAACCTTTCTGAACTCTTTTCGGACGCTGTGGTTTCTGTGTTCGAGCTCCTTCCTTGCTCGCTTCCTGATGTCTACGTCGTTTTTCAACCTTGCTAGGCTGAAAGCAGATCCCGTAACGGTCCTGCGAAGTCCTTGAACCTCTTGGCGTAACCGGCTTATCCTTGTTTGCCAGTCTATCAGCCCCCGTCAGTATTGATCCTCATTTTTTACGGATTGGTCCTTTTCGTCGAGCAGTTCCTGGACTTGCCTCTGGAGGCCCTGACATCTGGTTGAGTATTCTCGCTCCCCTCCCTCTCCTGCCGTCTCCTCACGTGTTACGGGTTTCTTCCTGTCACACAAAAATACGATAGAACCGGCGATAGACCTGGTAGCCCTGGTCATAAGGGAGGCTTCAAGGGACCGGTAGTCAGAAGGATAATAGTTGAAGGACATATAGAACTCATGGAATGCTGTTCAACCAAGTGTGTTTTTAGACCGAAGGTCTGTCGAAGTCTGCTATCTCCTGCTAGCCAGGAGACTGGTTTAAATACAAAACCCAAGAGCGATAACCTTCCTGGAATCACGATCATTACCAGTAGCTGCGTACATACCGGAGTCCTTTAATCCTGCAAGACCAAAGAAAGAAACAAACAAACAGTGCTCAGCCTTCACCAGTGTTACATGACCATTCCATACTCGGAATCCTAAATATAAACTTCCAACAAAGCAAACAAAACATAGCAATACGATAGTATAGCCTATCTGACTGAGAGACAGTGGCGGAGCTGAAATCAAATCAAATAAACCAAATATAAATCAACTAAACATAGGAGATCCTGCACTGCCTGCTCCTGTGTACCGTTACCGGAACATGTACACATGTTACACCATGGCACCTAACTTGCTTGGTTGTTCTGGCTCGCGGAGTCTCCTGTTCCATCTCGATAGAGTTTTTCTTTCGCCATTTTCCTGTTCGTAATACCCTGCGTTTATCTTTTCTTGGACATGGACAAACCATTTGTCCTTGTAGCATTTGTCCCACGCAGTGTCGTTCTGGTGGTGCTTCCTCTGTTGTTTCTTTTTTCAGTCCGATAATAGTACTGATGGCGCAGACCCAGACCAGTCTTGAGGAATACATCCCAAGGCTTCCTTGGCCCAAATGTGGGCCTGGCGTCCGTCGTTGTAACATGCTGTCCATGACAGGTGGTCGTGCTCACGGCGAGCTCGTTCTTTCCTTTCCGCTTCCTCCCACTTGTGTGGCGCTATGTATGCGGGCTCGTCGGTAGTCCCACCGTGGTTCCTATCCATCTTGCCCAGTCATGGGTACATCTTGTCTTGGTGTCGTCATTCTTGGAGGCAGTGGTGGTGGTCCGTGTTGCGGTGTTGGTGATATTGAGACCCGTGTCTCTCTGTTTTGCTCTTCCTCGATCTTGATTCGGGGAGGGTTTCCTTGAGTACTGTTGGAGGAACTGTTGCTTTGCGCTGTCTGCATGTTCGAAATCGTCGCAGGGATACCAGACTTTCTTATGTTCAGGAGGATAACCTGTCCACTTGGCTCAGTATTGTAATTTTCCATAGTGTAGTCGTGAGTCGATTATTTCCTCAAGGTCGTATTCTGGTTCTCCTTTGATGATAATTGGAGGTGGTGGTTGTGTTCCTTGAGAGGGAAAGTTCAAGAATACAAATGAGGAATGTGTTGTCGATCTTGGTTGAGGGTCGAGAACAAGGTTATAAGCACTTCCTCCTATCTTTGCCAAGATTTTGAATAGTCCAACCTTCTTGTAGTCCAGCTTCTTGTATGGCAGTGTGGTCCGCATGTTTCTTGGCAATAACCAGAGAATATCTCATGATTTTAAATTCGGATCGGATTTTCTTCCCGCATCGTAGTATTCTTAGTGCCTTAATTGCGCTTCAGTCATATCTGCCTGTAGTATGTCGTGTAATTCACTCATGTTATCTGGTGCGGTGATTTGTCTCGTCATTAGGTGTCCTATGGTCTGAGGGTCGGGATTGATGCTGTAGTTTGCAAAGAATGGTGTGCGCATAATCCTCTCTTGATATCGGTTGTTGTATGCGAATTCAGCCATTGGTAGAAGCTCCTTCGAGTTGTCATGCTGATAGTTGACGTATGCTCAGAGGTATTGTTCCAGGGTGGAATTAGTCCGTTCCGTTTGTCCGCCCGTTTGAGGATGAAATGCCGCGCTTGATCTTCCTTCAATTCCTAACTCTTTTGTTGTTTCTCTCCATATATCCAAAGTGAATATAGACCCTCTATTGGTTATGATATCCGTAGGAAGGCCATGTAAGTGAAATATTTCCCTCATAAAGAGTTTCGAAAATTGCCGTGGGTTCATTTCCTTACTGTATGGTAGGAAATAAGCCATTTTTGTGAGTCAATCGATGACGATAAGGATTTCGTTGTCCCCTTGTAAAATGGTAAAGTCCGCAATGAAGTGCATCGATATTGATTTCCATGGTCGATGCGGGGCTTCATTTGGCTTTATCAAGCGATAAGGGGTGAGTCGTACCACTTTCGTTCGTTGGCATGTGTCGCAGTTCTTGACGTATTGTTTCATCGTATCTCGCATTTTGGGCCAGGAATATTTGCGCTGCAATAGCTGCGTTGTTTTTGCCGTTCTTCCTTGTCCGGCTTGAGCGATATCGTGGTGCCTTCGTATAAGGTTGGTCCTTATTTCTTCTTCGTTAGGGACCCAAATCGTTCCCTGGTCCCAGAGGTATCTGTCTTTCCATTAACAGACTCCTAAAGCCGCGCCCTTAATTTCTTTTTCCCCTTGATCCAACCCTGGCCTTATTGCTTAGTGTAACAGGTTTATTCCTGTCTAACAAAAATACAGTATGACCGGCGATATCCCTGCTAGCGCTGGTACTAAGGGAGGCTTCAAGGGACCAAAGGTAAGAGATAATAGTTGAAGGACAAATAGAACACAGGGATTCAGGGATTGCCGTTCAACCAAGAGTATTCTTAGACGAAAGCTCTGTCGAAGTCTGCTATCTCCTGCTAGCTAGGAGACTGGTTTCAATACAAAACCGAAGAGTGATAGCCTTCCTGCAATCACGATCAGTACCAGTAGCTGCGCACATACTGCAATCCTGTAATCCTGCAAGACCAAAGAAAGAAACAATCAATCAAACAGTGCTCAGCCCTCGCCTGTGTTACATGACCATTCCATACCCGGAATCCTAAAAATAAACTTCTAACAAAGCAAGATAAACATAGCAATACGATAGCATAGCCTATCTGACTCAGAGACAGTGGCGGAGTTGAAATCAAATCAAATACACCAAATATAAATCAACTAAACACAGGAGATCCTGCACTGCCCGCTCCTCGGTACTGTTACCGGAACATGTACACATGTTACACTTGGATTTCGTTGTTCTTGGCTGACTCTTGGCCAACTTCGTGGTGTTTCTCTTCAAACTCGATTGTTTCCATTATTTGAATACCTGTCTGAAAGTATTTTTCTTTTGGCAAGAGAATCCTTTCTTTCTGTGTGAGCCTTTGGTCTCCTTCTTGAGGCATGTCTGCCTTTCGTTGTTGTGAATCTTATTAGATTTTTGTGGTGGGTTAGGACTTTCGAATATTGTCCACTTCCTCTGAGGTATCGTCTCCATTGCTTGAGCGCCGGAACTATGGGTAATAGTTTTTTGTCATGAACGTCGTAGGTGCATTCGGCCGGCGTCATGGTTTCTAACCGATACGATATTAGTCTCGATTTTCCGTCTTGATCATGTTGCGATAATATGCCGGAACAGACATAGTTTGAGCTGTCCATTTCGACCAGGAGTGGTCTTCCTGGTTTGAAACATGTCAACACAGTGGTTGAGCATAGCTTTTGTCGTAACCTGTCAGATGCTGCCTGTTCCTTGTCTCCCCATTGCCATTTGACGGCTTTCATGGTTCTGTCGTTTAGAGCTTTTGCCGTTCTGCTGAATCCTTAGATAAATCGTCGGTAGACGTTGCAGAATCTCATGAATTCTTGGATTCCTTTCTTGCGTGTAGGTTGTTTCCAGTCGCATATGGCTGTGGTCTTGATTGGGTTTATTTTAACTCCCTCGCTGTTGATCACAAATCCTAGGTATTCCGTTTCTCGTTGATGAAACTTGCATTTCGATGGTTTGAGTTTGATTCCTTGGGTTTGTATGGCGCGGATGATGGCTGCCACGTCTTGTTGGTGTTGTTCTAGGCTGTCCGAATGTATGAGGACATCGTCCAGATATGCTATGTCGCATATGTCGATATATGACTGTAGCGTCCTGTTGATCCATCTTTGCAACGCCGCTGGTGCATTGGTTAGCCCACAGGGCATAGCCAAGTATTCGTATGTGCCGTATTTCGTGGTGAATGTAGTTTTCCATTCATCTCTTTCCTTGATTCTGACATTGTGATAGGCATCTTTGATGTCCACCTTCGTGTAGTACTTGGCAGTTCGTAGCCGGTCCAAGGCTTCCCCAATCAGGGGTAAAGGGTATCGATCTTTCTTGGTGACAGAGTTGAGTGCTCGCTAGTCAAAGCATAGTCGAAGTTTTCCAACATTCTTTTTGACGAACATGATAGGAGATCCTCAGTAGGAGTAGGTTTCTCGTATCCATCAGCGTTCTTCGTTTTGCTTGATGTAGTTCCAAAGTTCTTTCAGTTAGTCCTGGGAGAGAGCATATATCTTTTAGACTTGTAGTCCTTGCAAGTTTTCGAGTTTGATGTCCAGGTCCACTACTGGTCGGTGAGACAGTAGCTTCATTTTTTCTTCTTCCTCAAATAGGTCCAAGTATTCGTGGTATTCTTGAGACAGCATTTCTTCTAGCTTTATTTTCTTTTGGTATTTTCCGGTTTTGATGGCTAGCGCGGTGCTAATGTTGACCGATTGTAGACTTATTGGTTCTTCCTTTTTCTGGTATTTGAGAATTCCCCTGGTGGTGTTGCGTTGTCGGTAGAACTTTCCAAAAGATTGCGAGCTGATTTCATAAATCTGTGCTTTAGAAGTTGCTGTGCTTCCAAATCCTAGTTGACCCTTATTCGTTTCCCCCAACTTAAGGACTTGATAACAGTCGCATTTGACTAGTTTCTCCGCAATGAGTTGTCCGATTCGATTGCCTTTCTGGATCTGGTAGTCTTGGTCGCTCATAATGGCTTGTACGACTTTGATTTCGCAAGTATAGGTAGAGTCGCTCACAGCTGCATTGACAGCAATCTGATGTTGAACTGCCATGCCGCTTCGTGGTTCTATCCTTCCATAGGTCCCTTTTGCTGGTATGATTGAAATTCCGGTTGTGACAACATCGGGTCCACGGGCCTGAATCGGCTTTTCTTCGCTTGCGTACAGGTCGTGTCTTGCTGCCCTTGCCCATCCTCGCGTCGGTAATCTTGCTTGAGGGTCGAGTAACCTAACTCTCATCCTCTGATCTTTCTTGCTTCGAGGCACGCCGAACTTGACTTTCAAGTTCGCTTCTCGCGCTTCGTCGTCTGGTATTGCATATACCATTGGTGATTCCTGTAAACACCATGTCGTACACCGTTCACTCCTGAAGGTGATCTTGCCTTGGCCCCAATCGATTCAGGGACTGTGTTGCTTTAACCATGGCATCCTGAGGATGACTTCACGGTTGAGTAGTTTAGCCACATGGAAAGTTGCCAATACCCGATGGCTACTGATGTCCATGGGTACTTTTGCTATATCGGTAATTGGTCCCATAGCGCTGGGTCAACCCTCTGCCAGGTAAACTTCATCTTGTTTTCTTTGCTCTGGTGGTTCTACTACCATATTTGCTGAAGAGCTCTTTGTCGAAAAAGTCCTCCGTTGCGCCCGAGTCGTTCATCGCATTGATCGTAACATGTCTTATTCCACCATACACTCCTATCTGGACCATGATATGGTCATTCTCGTTGTCCAATGTTTCCGTGTTGTTTAGTGTCGCGTATAGGTTGCTTATCTCAATGGGCTTTGGTTTGGTCTTGTCCCTCAGACCATTGCTTACTGGGGACTTTCGTCGTTTCCCGATTCTTCTTCCATTTTCCTGGCCACTTCCATTTCCCTTGCTCTGGCTCGTGGCCCCCATTGCTTTTTGTTGTCGCTTTGTGGTTCCCAGGTTGCTCCTTCCTTGCTCTTGGCCTGGCTTCGGCATGCCGCCGCTCGATTTCCAGGTTTGGCAAATTAGAGGCATAAATTGCTCCACATTGTTTGTTGGTACTCTTTGGCCGAGATGTTGAACCCGGGCCTTCTTCTCGTGGCATCGAACTCCATTGTATCGCCCCGATTGTGGTTCTGGGCTCGAAAGGTCCCATTCTGATTCCTTGGGGTTGCCACGGAGGGGATTCTCACCTTTCTGGTTGTTCCGTGACCCATGTGTTTGATGGCTCCCATTTTGGTCTCTTTTTGGATGGCCCAGTTTGCCACAAATTGGGGGTCTTGTGAGTCTGATCTGTCCATTCCCCATGTGTCTTGGAGTTCTGTTCCAAATCCCTTCATTAGGTAGTAAGTCAGGGTTGTATAGTCCATTCCGGTCTGACTGGCGATGAGTCTAAATTCATTCCAGTACTTCGTAGCTCTTTTTGATCCTTGAGCCGTTCTCATGAGTTCGGCTCTTGCCGCGCCTCGTTCCTCAATTTGGCCAAACTGTGGTTGCAATTCGTTCTTGAAGTCATCCCAGCTGGCGCAGGTTACATCTTGTCGTCTTTGGATGTATGGTGTAGCCCATTTCAGCGTGTCCCCTCTGAATAGGCTGAGAGCGTAGACAATTTTGTCGTTGTTGTATTCGAATTCCCATCCCACCCCCTTAAAGTAGACAGATAACTGGGCTAACCATCCTCTGAGTTGGTCTCGCTCTCCGTGAAACGTTCTAGGTTCCGTAATTTTAGGTTTCTTGGTGTTTCCAGCTCCACAGGTCAAGGCTCCAATGATTTGTTGTATTTGCTCAGGGGTGAGGTTGGATGGTAGGGGTGTGGCCTCATCTTTGCCCTTTGTGTCTGGATTCGGTGTAGATGTGGACGCTATCAGGTTGCTCCTTGTAGGTACTGCATCATTCTCGTCTGAGTCTGAGTCTTCTTCCTCAGAACTGTCTGTCTCCGAGCTTGCGGCTTGTGAATCTTGGATGGACTCTGTTAGGGAGTCTTCTAGTCCTTAGAGGTTCATTGCGTCTTCGGTGAGGTCGATTTCTTGATCGACCGGCTGTTGGGCCGTATTGTTGTTGGGTGTTGCGGCTAGACGCAATCAAATGTAACAATCCTATTGTTGAGCAGGTATGCAACAGGCAACGACAGTTGTCTCATGCGTTAGCAGTTTCACCTTTCTTCACCAATGCGTAGGAAAGTACTATCTCTTCAGATAGTACGGACCTGGGTTGCAGGTCTTGAGTGATCGATCGACCGGTACTATCTTTTCAGATAGTAAGATGCGTGGATTGTGGTGCTTGGTAAGACTATCACAATAGTCCTATGTTCGGGTGGCCCGTCGAGACTATCACAATAGTCTCCTGGTTTTTAGAGTGGAGGCTCTCGTAGGGGAGGAGTGTATGTAAAGAGAGTAAATTGTCATTATATTGCAATATCTTAGGTATAGAAAAGTACTTAGATTGTTGCGTGAAGATCCTATCTCTTGGTCGGAACCAAGCGCCATATATAGGCATCTTCCCACAACCCTGACCCTGGTGACTCATCACCTTGCCCTACATAAACCACGATGACTCGTAGTGAGTCATAGCACGAAACCCATCGATGACTCACATGAGTCATCGCGGAACATTCCGTTAAACCAATCAAAACTCACAAATCAAGTCATGTGCTCAAATGAGTCACATGTGTGAAACCCATGACTCATAATATGAGTCATGTGCAAAAGTCATTACATTGTATGATGTCACAATCGTGAGTCATGAAACATTTCACCCATCATAATATCACGATGACTCGACAATGCCTAGTCATGTAAGAACTATGAGTCAAGTGACGTTATATTGTGAAATCCAACATACCTTACGACTCATAAGTATGAGTCATGCGAAATCTGCCTTGCTCAGTCACAATTTGTGCCAGCAGACCTCTTCCTCTCTTCTCAGCACATATGGCTTTCTAGTAACGTACTGCATGTTATTTGCTACCCTCCTTCCCGGAAGGGCAACATCTCTCTCATCAATGGTTGACCCTTTTTCTATCTCTTTCAAGACTACAACTTCCCTCATCAGGGTTCATTAAACAACAGTGAACTAAGTTTTCATCGAGCCAAATATCGGCTCCCCTTGCCTTGCAAAAGCCGCCCTCCACCTTTTTAACCTTGTAATCTATTATCATCAGCCTGTCTGGTAGCGTTACCTCCCCACCCTCTATACCTCACTAGGTTATTCGCTCTTACTACTGGTACAAGTCCTCTTGATTTGTGTTATTCACAGTATGATATGGAAGCTCACCGGGTATGAAACAATGGTAATAGTTGTGATATCTCAACCCAACAGTAGCCTATCACCTCCTGACTGGTCACTGAGCTATTAAATTCACACACTATGGCGCGTGACCAACTTGCCCCACCTCACCTTCTGGCCCTGATATGATACCGCATTAATGAAAGAGCAAGATGGCTCTTCCCGCTCCTGGGAAAAATCTATCAATCCCGAACACGGGATTAACTATGAAAGTGAAAGAAGCCTCCGGCTCATTCCTGTCTTTGATGCCATTGGGAGTGCATGTGTGTTTAAGAAGGGGCACCATGTGATGGCCGTCGGACTACAATTCAATGCTGAACAACAGGAAGTTTGGCTAATTATAGCCGAGAACCAATGAGTTGATTGTTGTGTTGTTGACCATCTCAATAGCGAATTGTCAAAATTGCAAGCTCTGTCCAAGGAGTTTGCCAAAAGGGGACATTCGAACAAGAATTGCGGGAATTCACAGGATATAGGCAATGATGTGGCCCTGAGTTTGCGAACCAAGCTATTTAGTTAGATACACCAGTTGACCATAGAAATGCAGAAGATCCGTGAATTGCTGTGGCTTGATAAACTGCACTGTTTTGCCAATGAGTTAGCCACACTCCGCAAGCAGCCACTAGAAGCTGTTGAATTAGATCTATATGAACTTGTCAAAGGGCTGTGGTCCTCGCGAAGCGTACTAGATAAGCTTCGCCTGTATCCGCCATCTCAGCTAACACACAATGAGTGGGAAGCCGTTTATGACTTTACCCTGTTGGCAGGCCAGAAGGCAAGGCTTGTTCTTGCTGATAGGCATCATTCTGGGTGTGAGCATCTAGCCCCGCAGTTCAATTGTAAGCCTCTTGCTTTTTGTTTCGCAACTGGCTATTATTTGGTCATTTTCATGCTAACGTCACTTCTGTGATAGATTCACCTTCACGTCCAGAAAAGGCTTTTCAGCTTCGACAAGCTATTGAGAAACTGACTTTGCTGACCCGCCATATTGAGTGTCTAATTTCCCGTGCCAATTCTCCCCGTTTACGGCTTGTGCTGGAATACTACATCTCCATTGAGACAGTTGCCGGGCAGAGCCGCCTCGTAAGGTGACCTTTGTCAAAGGCTAAGTAGAAGAGTATTTTGAATGTGGCAGCTACAGTAGAACAAGATCTCAAGCAAGATCATGCTGGCAAGCTTGCCGAACATGTTGAATGAAACATTCGTGAATGCCCCTCGCACTGTGAATCCACACTGGCCCAATACCTCACAATGAGACATGGTAATCGATGGGATGATTGCCCTGCATTTACCTACATTGTGGTATCAAAGCTCAGTTGCAGGGCTTGTCGCATCTGGTTGGAAGTGTCCAATTTTCGAAAGTCGGACGCATGAATTAGAAGTAATTAAGAGAGCATAGGAGGAGGAAAAACCACAGAGCCAACAACAGAATACCCCCAAAGGAGAGTACTGTTGAGCCTGAAGCCATCTCATCCGATCCCTAGTTCCCGTGCCGGAGGCATTGCTGAGAATGTCGCTGCCCTTGCCCGGGAAGATCGTTACCACCGATGTTTCCCGATATGGCAATGGGGGCGCACGGAGTGTGGGTACTCGGAGGGCGGGTGGCGAATGAAGAAAGCAAGGAATTAAGAACACGAGAGATCAAGAACGCGAGAGGTAAAGAATGCTAGATGTGGGAAGGATGGTAGACGCGCAGTCTAGGCGAGAAGGGGAGAGAAACCATGGTTGGAGTCCGTGGACCGTGTGTCCAGGAGCTATGACCCCGCAATGGCCCAGCAACCGGTTTTACGTTGATCCGGCAACACCCCAGTCATGCCGATCCGCCGGGGTTTGGTGCGACTTGCCCAATCGGCAATGGGTTGTACCAACCCGTCATTGTATTATCTATCTTAAAAGCGTTTTTTGTTTTCCTAGAATAGTTGGGAATGTTTTAGCTATTTGAGGATGAACTTGTTACTCTGGTTGTAGTATGTCAACTAGTGCATTTATTACTTCCACGCAAGCATTTCGTGTTGGTAGTTTGTGTTCAAATTCACGAAGATTCCATACGTGCACTATCGTCGGAACACTGCTGGAACATGGCTGAGAAGCATTGGGTTTGATTGTTGTTGCACGATTGACTAGTATGGTATCAGATGGGTTACGGTATGTTTGGTTGAGACGTTAGTTAAAGGGGAAAGGCTTGGGATGTTTTAGGGATTGGCACTAGAGAATCTTGATTTGCGATATAGGATTGATTTAAGAATGAGTAGAGACTTATTCTATGAACACGAGAGGACTGATCTCGAGCAAGGAGGAAGACTATATATAAGAAAATAAACAACTGTCAAGTGCACATACGTGGCCACTAATGTGACTACTGAGGTGACTGCTAACTCGGTCCATCTCGCCAAAATCAGAATATCCATGAGGACACTTCACCCATACGGTAAGGACACAGTTCCATCTAGCGGTTGCAACACACTCCCCAATTGAGGATCAGACAGACATGGAGATACAAAAATGCCGGAAACCTAATAAAAATAACTAGTAGAAAAAACGAGAACAAAGGTAGGAAAGGTGGTCACCCTGAAGGGCTTTCGTAAACAAGTCAGCAGGATTTTCTTTTCCACTGACAAACTCCAACTCAAAATGTCCGTGTTCGTACTTCTCCCTGATGTAATGGTAGCGTACATCAATGTGCTTGGAACGTCGATGGAGTGAGGCATTGCGTGTGAGAAAGTGGGAACTAAGGTTGTCCCCATAGAGGACCGGCTTAATGTTGATGTCGGTCATTCGCATTTCAACCAAGAGAGTTTGTGTCCAAGCGAGTGACTGTGCAGCAGAGGTGAGTGCTATGTACTCCGCTTCGGTTGTTGAGAGTGCTACCACTCCCTGCTTAGCACAGTTCCAAGCGATGGGACAACCAGCTAACATGGTGACAGATCCGGAAAAGCTTCGGCGATCACTGAGGGAGTTGGCATATGAGGAATCACTATATACACAGAGTATACTGTGGGGCTTTGCCTTTGGACGGTGGTAGGTGAGTCTGTAGTGCGGCGTATGGGCCAGATAACGAAAGATATTCTTAACCATTCGCATATGCGACTCAGAGGGATCTGAGAGAAACTGGGACAGGCAGCAGACACTAAAGAGAATGTCTGGCCTAGTAATAATTGCAGCATATAAGAGGCTGCCAATCGCTGATTGGTACTCTTTGAGGTCAGCAGGAGGTTCAAGATGGTCGGGTTTTAGAGGACGCTCGGATGGGGATAGCGGAGTGACAAGCGGCTTCGCTCCCGAGGGAAGATATTTGCCAATAATCAGGCGAAGGTATGTTGTTTGAGCAAGGGATACTGATGTATCAGTCCATACAAGCTCAATGGAGAGCAGATGTTGAGGCTTTCCCAAGTTATTCACAGTGAAGTGAGTGCCCAACCAATGCGTGAATCCATTGTCTTCATTGGCGACAAAAAGTAAGTCGTCTACATGAACTCCCAGAAACTCACTGCACTGGTGATTGATGTATAGTGCAGGGTCCGCTAGTGACGGCTGAAATCCACGCTTTGTCAATACATTCGCGAGAGTTATGCCCCAACAGCGTGCTGCCTGTTTGAGGCCGTATATACTCTTCTTAAGGCGAAGAACCTTCCCACTTGGTACAGCAACCATTCTGGGTGTCTTGATATGGATTTTATCATCCAGTGGAGCGTTCAGATAAGCTGATTCAATGTCATATTGAACAGTGTGGAGATTATGCTGGATGGCATAAGCGAGAAGAATGCGCAGAGTATCAGTTCGTACGACAGCAGAGAAGGTCTCATCGTAGTCGATACCTGGTATCTGTGTGAATCCACGAGCAGTGAGTCTTGCCTTGAACTTTACCAAATTCCCTTGCTCATCGCGCTTCTTCCTTAGTACCCATTTAGTATCAACAAACCTCGCGTTCTCAGGTGCTGCCGTAGCTTCCCAAGTTTTGTACTTCTCCAGACGCGCAATTTCCTTCTCCATTGCCGTTTTCCACTCTCCTGCCTCAGATCCACTCAGTGCAGCAGTGACTGAAGGTTCATCTTCATCCGTATACCCAAGAAGAGCTACTTCACCCCACTCCCCAAGCCTTGAAGGAGGTTTAACCTCTCGACCACGCCGAGTACGGAACTCAGCCTGAGGAGGTGGCTTACAAAATATCACATCTTCAGATGTCTGACTGCAGGTATCGGGAATAAAGGTTTCCGGTACCCACGCGGCTGAGGGAGTAGCCGGCTGGAGTATTGGTGATTCTGTCGGTGATGATGTAGTGGTTACTGGTGCGATTGAGGGAACAATCGATGGAGGAGTTGCGGACTCAAGCGAGGATTATTCGGGTGCTGCGGACTCAAACAGATTCGGGTAGCGATCGTGGATCTCGGCTATGGATGCAGGCACCCGGGGAACAGTAGATGGAGCGGCAGAGGTTGCAGTATTCTTTGCGGCGAGCCGAATCGCCTCTGTTTCCACAGCAGAGTCATCAATAGTTATCTCTTCTGGTGGTGGCAGCACCACTCTCGCCTTGAAGTCACGCGATATGACTACTCTGTGCAAGGAGGGAATCCAAAAACGATAGTGGTTCCGCTGCTGGCCATACCCTGCCAGGAATCCTTCTACACTGCGGGCGTGGAGTTTCCCTCCTGTTTTTCGTCTCTCCTCCGGGATGAAGACATGTGCAGGAGATCCAAATGGCTGCAGGTACCCAAGGTCTGGTACTTCTCCGGTGAGAACTTCGTGCGGGAACTTGTTATCCAAGGCTATACACGGTATTCGATTCTTTGTATAAACAGAGTGGGTAAGCGCTTCTCCCCAGAGACTTAGAGGCAGACCTGAGTCGAAAAGCAGAGTGCGCGCCGATGCGGTAACTGTCCGGTTAAATCGCTCTGCCATCCCATTTGTCTCATGAATGTAGGCGATACTTAACTTGTGTCTTACCCTGAGCTTCGCTAATTCATCTTCAAACCAGTTAGAGGTTAATTCTCCTGCATTGTCTGTTTGGAGCACTTTGACCTTCGTATCATACTGACATGCGGCTAGTTTCAACATATCAAGTAGGGCTTTAGGCGCTTCATCTCGCGTTTTGAGAAAGCGTACCTCGGCTCTGTGTGAGTACTCGTCGATTGCGGATATGAAGTATTTGCTGCCACCCGGAGTTGGCACACTGAATGGACCACAAATATCACTGTGAACAGTGTGATATGGTAAAGAGCTAGTGGTAGTTCGCGCCTTAGGTATTGTTCGAGTATATTTACCTTTGCTGCAAGCGTTACAGTCAAAGGTTCCTTTTACTGCCGGTACTGCAGGGAGCCCATTGGTATTTGTGCGTAAGGTGCTGAAGGCTGAAGGAGGCAGATGAGCTAACTTTCGATGCAGCTGCATAACGCTTACAGCCCCAATGGTTGCAGGCATCCTTATAATTTCCAAGCCAGAATAAGGAATTGTCTCCAGTACTGTATTCGTATCAACAGTGATGGTGGTTCCCAGTGCATCACCGGTTTTACAGGCACCTGCTTCTGCCATTCGACGCCATGAGAGCAGGGAGAACCGAAGAGCTGGAACTAAGAGTGTGTTGTGTAGGCTAATATGGTGCTTACTGCCATCGGACAGAAGGGCAGTGAAACTGGCTGTACCAATGGCGGTAGCCTGCAGTTGCTCACCATTCCCTATAGTAACCATTAGGTTCGTGGGCCTTGAATCTGTTATCCGGCTGGCATCTGCAGTCATATGGCTACTTGCACCGCTATCCAGAATCCAGGCTTCTGGTGGGAAGTCAGTCTCCATTGTTCGAAATGCGTACCCTTTGTTCCTGTCAACCAAAGCGGCTGCCGCGGAAGCTCCTCCTGTTGCATCCTTTTTCCCGGTACGGCAGTCAATCACTAGATGACCGATTCCTCGATATCCTTTTGACTTGCAATATGTACAAATCTTTTCTTCTATTCTTCTTCCCCTACCATTTCGGTTACTGCTTGCTGCTGCGAAGGCGGTATTGGTGTCGGCCGGCTGTTCCGCAGGATATAGATCCAGTAACCGGGTGCATACTTCATTGTATGTCGCTGACTGTTTCGTAGTAAGATTGTCTACTACATTGTCAAGAGTGGTTGGAAGTGAGGTAAGAAAGAAGGCTGCTTTGGCGACCTCACTGTTGGCTAACGGGAGAAGAACTGCTTCGAGAGTGTCCTTGGATCCAGAATTGGCGTCTCTAGACCTGGAAGTGGCTGCATAGGTTCGCTCCAGCAGCCGCTGCCAGAGCTCATCATATTTTTCGATATGAGCAGCAATTTCACGTTTATTGCTACAGCGGAGGGTTACGATATTCTTAAGGAGAGAGTGGAGACTGGTCTGAGTCTTCCTGTCGAAACTTCTCCTCAAGTTTTGCCCAAGCGGTCGGTGCATCGGAGGCATTAGAGATCAGTGGCATCAGGCCACGGTCAATGTTGATAAGAATGAAACCTTTCGCGCGCTGGGATAGCCGGACCCAAGAGGCTTCAGCAGCAGTGTCGGTACCATCAGGCTTTGGGGTTTTGCCCGTCACAACGTCCCATACACCCATGATATCCAAGAAGGTCGTAGATATTGACCTCCAGGTATGATAGTTTGTTGCCCCATGCAACTTCTCGATTTGCGGAATGTTGAGGGACTTGGAGACTTCCGCCATCGTAGCTGGAAGGGGGTTTTTGGGTTGTAGGCAGAGGAGATGATTGTCTTCGGACCAGATGCGGATAGTTCAGAGCGCTGAACCCGGGCTCATAACCTCTTGATTTGCGATATAGGATTGATTTAAGAATGAGTAGAGACTTATTCTATGAACACGAGAGGACTGATCTCGAGCAAGGAGGAAGACTATATATAAGAAAATAAACAACTGTCAAGTGCACATACGTGGCCACTAATGTGACTACTGAGGTGACTGCTAACTCGGTCCATCTCGCCAAAATCAGAATATCCATGAGGACACTTCACCCGTACGGTAAGGACACAGTTCCATCTAGCGGTTTCAACAGAGAAGACTAAAGGTGAGGGATTAAGGTTTACCAGGAGTTGGAACGTTTAAGTGTCACACGATGATAGTTAGGAAACAGACGGTGGTGTCAGGACTGCGCAGGATCGCAGTGAATGGGTGAAATGGTATAGGAGGATGAAACGAAAGCGATGGAAGAAGGGAGTACAAGTTTCGGGAAACCTGTTTGGACTCAGATGGTGAGAGACGAGTGGAGAGTGTTGCGGAAGATGGATTCTTTTCTGTATGGTCATGATTGTGTATATATAGGACAAGTCTGGAGACATAGGAAGAACAAGAATCTCAAGGTACTCTCACCTCATCATAGCCCAATATTAATTTGAGTTTGAAAAGGACTTTGGGCCTTGTGAAGCCTTGATCTCTAAGCTCTATTTCCTAGCCAGTAGCCTTTGCTAGGCGGGCATTGTTCTTTAGGACTCGGCCTCGAGTCCTGAGTTTTGATTGGTATGAAGATGATTGGTATGAAGATGATCTAGTACTTGTGTGGGAACATACTTTAGGACATGATTTGGCGCATACAAGGAATACATCCTCTGTCACTCTGCATCATTGCCTAGTGTTCGTTCGCCATATAAAATATCCACATAATTGAAGACAAGCTGCCCTAATGCCTCCTATAGCGGCGTCAGCTCTTCAGCAACCAGCTTCTTCAAATTCAAATTCAGGTCTATTAGGCCTTCAACCCTTCTTCCACCTTCCTTTGTTACAGGATTGTTTGTCAGTAACCTTGTAGGAATTAAACAAGGAGTAAGTTCTGTAGGTCTCTAATATCAAAGGTCAAGTTCCTGTAAGGGTCGTAAGAGCGGGTAACCGGAGAGTAGGGGGGAGCATTGGGCGGGCCAAGTTTTCTACTGATGTGAATGGGAATGGCGGGGCTGGGGGTGGAGGGTGGAGGGACCGGTAGTAGTGCTGGAGGCAAGTCTCTGGTCAGTCTTGGGGTGTTAGAGCCTGTTTGGTTACAAGGGTTCCATACAAAACGTCCTTTTCCGTCAGCTTCAAAACGGAAAGAACACTCTTTTTACAGTGGAAACGGTCGCCGAATGGAGCGGAACCGTCGTAACCAAACAGGCTCTTAGAGTTCCTTTTCCCTTTCTGTGATTTAGGTTAGGTTTATGTGTGGGAGGGATAGCGACCTCTCCAGGTGTAGCATGAGGTTGGGTAAGCGAATTGTGGAGGAATGATCATTGGTGGGCTCCTTCTCAACAAGACCTGCCTGGTCTCTGTAGATCACAAGTTGGCTGAGAATGCGGAATTGCCCAGATGTATTGTTATTATACAATGACTAATAGTTTTACAGGCAAGAATGTGCAGCAATGAAGAAATCCAAACCCTACCCACCCCCGCTCGGCCCCCTCCACCCTAACTCCGTACTTCCCCGCTATTATTGCCTTATTTCACCCCCCCCCCCCCCGCGTTGAGGCCTGCTTGATGACATGCTCAAGAAGGGGGGCTACCGGGGGCTGCCCCCCCTTCTTAAGCATAATCTCATACCATAATCTCTCAACCCTTAGGACTTCTGTCGCTAGCTCGGCAAATGCGGTAGCTATCGCTAACTGGGTCATGGGGTCTGGGGAGAGGGGCGGCAAGGAACGTTCGTATAATCTGTCGTGTACAATTACAAATATTGTAGCACAGAAATTGCTAAGGAGACCAGCCGCGGGCCCGCGTACTTCTCTAGGAGAGCAAGTTAGCAAACAAAATACTTCAAATCTTGTCAATCGGATGAACAAAGCCAGGAGGGACATCAGAAACTTGTGGCAGAGTGTGTTTTTGAAATAAGGTATGATTGACAGGTGGTGGATAATGGTGATGGATATGGATAATAGATATGATAATAGGGATTTTTTTTTGATGGTAGGCGGGGGATAAGAGATGATGGAGGAGGGGTCAAGGTCGAGATACAGAAGTTTTAAGGAAGTCGCCAAGGTTAAGGTTACAGAAGATCACTTGTAATTAATCCATGGTGCGTCACCCGCTGGCTTTTGTCATGGCCTGGTTGGAGACTGTACCCGAGTAGATCGCCGGCCAATGACCAGTTACCATTTAGTACTTGATATGCTATGGTGCCTGTAGTATATCTAGCTCAATAGTGTCCATTGTAGCATACTGTCGGAGGCTTGGATAGCCTTTCTGGAATTTGTGGTTATTGTCATGGGCCGGGTAGCTAGGTTCATAGCTGGACAAAAGGGCAGTCACGGTGGATAAGGGTTTGTTGGTTAGCTAGTAGGAAGGACCTTGTGGGAGGACGGAGTGTGATCGTGGATTTTCCTTCACCGTTGTCAACAGTTAGTTTTCCATCATCATCGTCTTCTTTCTGTGAGCTGAGCATCGGGGTTTATCGAGACCGCCAGTGCTTGTCTTTCGTTTTCAATTATCAGTTTTTAGTTTCTTTTCTTTTCTCTTGCTGGTGATCTTCATCAGTATCGTCGATAGTCAAGATTGCCAAGACCCACGACAATACAGTACCCATACTGGTATATAGTAAACAGTGCTTTTTTGTATGCCGGGTTGGGACAACCTATGGCCAATTTAGGAAAGCCTTCCGGGTGTGGCCCAAATGGGTAAGCGGCATCGCCGGGGGAGGGGGGGGAAATGGTTTAGCGGAAGCCTTAGCTCGACCGAACACCACAGCCCCTGCTGGCAGGCCCGAGAACCCTCGCCATATATATCACCACCTATCCCCCTGACAACACCACAACGAAGCTCGCTACTGCTCGCGTTCTGTTTTTTACCCACCCACCACCCCACTACTTCAACCCCAGCGCCCCTCATTGTCATCGCAGGATATCACGGTGGCAACGATTCGCCACGACAAGGGCAGCGACATTCCTCCCAATGCCTCCGACGGTGGAACCATGACATCAATTAGCCAAGCGGTACTCTGGGTTCATGTTAGTTTAGGTCTTTCATTTCACTTACTTGTTAGCTAGTATCTTAATGTATTTTCATGGCTTTGGAAAATTGGAGTAGGAGTAGACCAGGCCGTCTAGTGTTACGGCACGCAAGGCCGTTGTCATAAATTATCAAGCACATTATTATTATAAACTCCCGTCCCAACTCTATTTCCCCGGCCGAATCCTACCGACTCCCCATAATACTTCCTACATCCCACGCCCAAACCACCTTATCCCAGCCAACACTAGCAGCCTACCCCTCCCCACCAAACAAGCACCAATCCACACCTGCGCAAAACTCCCTATGCCGATCCATGACACCCATCAACCTGCCTCGCCCCACCAGGTAACCTGCCTACCGCGCCTATGCCTGGAACTGCAGTGTTGCCACTCCTGTCACTCTAAACTCGGACCGTCATGTCGTGACTCGCATCAATGGCGTATTTGTGGCTGAGTAGTTCACTAAGAGGGCGTTTTCTCGGAATGCATTGGTGGACTGTTGGGATTACCTTGCCGACCGCAACAACGGCAAGGATGTATGGGCGGTATTTATTCCAGCCCTGAGTGAGGAGTCAGGAGTGGGGAGGGGGCACGGGGCATGGGGGCACGGGGGCATACGGGGATCGAGAGCATGGGGGAGGTGGGTGGAGTGCGAATGTCGCAGAGGCGGATGATAGAGTATAAGGATGCAGTGGAGATCACAGTTGGGGTGTGTGGGGAAAACGGCATGCTAAAAGTGCAGCTGTGGATTGGGATCATGTGGAGTGAGTGGGGGCTAGTTGTCTACTTTCAAAACATTAGCTAGTTTCTCATGTGCCAAAGTCACAAGGAAACCAACAGGTTTGACATTCCCACCCCAACAAGAACTCACACCCACTCTTATCCGCCAGATTCCAACTAAGACAGGAAACTTGGCTCTTATGCTCCCTCCAATTAGCAATAGGAAACCCCCCTTCCAGTGTTGTATAGAACAATTTAATACTCCCCTCTCCGTTGCAACAGCATCCTGGTTTTCATGCAGCTCGCTGAACGCAACATCGAGGCGTGAGTCCTGCGTATCGTACTACCGCTGGCAGAGGATGCCTGATGGGGTGAGGGGGAGTATGTATAATCGGCCAAAGTCGGCGCTTGCAACAGTTGCCAGACGGTGGTCGTGGAAGGGGGAGTATTTTACAGATTAGCCGTTGAAGTCCTCGGTTCGATAGTGAAACATTATACACGAAGCGCCTACCCGGGAGAGGAGGTTGAGAATGCTATGGATGAAGGGGAAACTTTGTGAAGTCTTGGAAGAAGAGCGATTGCGTAGAGAGCAGAAAAGAGGGGTGATGGGGTTCTTTGGACATGGGTCTTTCGTAGGGCAGCGCTAGAGTTCCCCTTCTTCAACTGGAAAAGCTGCAGTGCGGGAATCATGTACTAAAAGAATTCTTCTCACAACATGGGACATAAATCGTGCCATCACCCACCGGCCCCAGCCATCCCCAGCCATCCCCAGGTGTTCCTTACCATTCCCAGCTATCCCCTCCTGTCCACCCCTCCTCACCGTTCATACATGTGGGAATATCCTTCAGTTTGAGGAAAAAATTGTTCCACCTTTCTGTATCGGCTCCCAATCATAACACTTCAACTGGCTCCCAGGCCCACCCATAAGTGAGTACAAGTACCAGTATCCAGATTTTAGCTTCTGGGATCACTGTGAAAATCGACAATTAAACTATTGCGCTTTACATAATAGGCTTCCCTCCATGGTGGTGTGCAAAGATCCCGCACTTTGACTAAGCGATTCATGAAGGAGATTTCCATGGGATGCCATGACGTTGGACTGAGACATAATCCCCAATTACTTATTACTTAAGTAATAAGTAATTACTTATGTACAATATGTATGGCGGAAGCCAAATCGGTATTCGAGCCACCGAGGAAGTGAGAACTGCGAGTTCTCCCAGTTGTCTGGCCACCCCAGCCGGGTGGGATTATAAAAGAAGAACACAAGGCACAAGAGGAGAAGGCTATTTCCAGCATTCCTGGCAATTTTTGGTAGTCTTTGGCGGTGGGGGCTCATGGGATCTCGAAGATAACATCTCAACCTGGAGCTGTGCTGAGTGTCACTCCTATCACTAGGTCTCCACTATCATGCATTATTCCTCTAGGACCAGGTCTGGAAACCGCATGAGAGATGGAACGGCAGGATTGGACTCCCACCAATTTCCCACCCTTATAGTAACAGCAACGGGATACCCCACCCCATGAACCTGCCTTTATTCCACAACTTTGGTGGAATATCTACCCGTGAGTTTCAACTCCTGGATAATCAAGGACTCTTTCCCCTCTCTTGCTACTTTCCATAACATGGCTAATCAACCGAAAAAGTAGTAAGAGATTCTTTTATCTCACTTCTTGCGTCTCAGATTCTCTACAGTATGACTCTTCAGTGTTTTTTTGGCCTGTCTTCAAGCTGGATTATAAATTTGCGAAGTTGCATATCCCCAACCACTCCTTCTGCTTGCTGTAAACATGGCTGTTCACTTCTAGAGCTTGCCTGAGACCGGCCTTGTACTCGATACGCCTCTTTAGACCCGTTAATACATGTTGGCTATGTTGCAAAACGTCTTGTTTGTGGTCATAATTTACCTTGTGAGTGGTTTCTGGTTTGGCTAATGTGCAACGCTTGGGCTTGGTGGCAAGGACAGCTTTTCACTGTAATTGGTAAGCACTTAAAGAACACTACCACTATGCTTAGGTTTTGCCGGGTAGTCGGGTTTGTACCTGTTCCTAGGAGTGGAGGTAGCGATGAGGCCTGTTGAATAAATTTTTGATTGTGAAAAGTCTACTTGGGAGCTGGCGATATTCCTTGCGGTTATTTCCGGGAATGGGTGTCCACCAACGGTCTGGTAAAACTCGGCGTCAAACAAGGTTTTCTCATCTAGAGCCTCAACTGCTTTTACAATCCTCTCATCTTGCCTAAGAAGGTGTCTCCTGGAGATGGTCACGACATTTATATTCCCATTTTTCACTTGCATCTACTGTCCCATTGCACCCTAGGCTCTATCCAGGCTTTCTGCCGTTAGAAGTGCTGATTGTTGAAGAACTACAGCAGAGGGTAGAGAACTGGAGGTGACAAAGACCCTTTCAGCCAATTGACTAACAATTTTTTGTACATGGAAATAATGTGGCCCCACACGCCAAGAGCAAGTCATGAAGAATACAGCGGGTCCAACCGGCCCAATAAACCCCCCACAGACACGACAAGCCCTGAGTACCTTACGGGTAAAGGGAGTGGAGTAAGCTGTAGGCAAAAAAAGCTGGAACCTTAGCGAATAACCCTACAGAAATGCAGATACCGATCCTATTTTGGCCCCAACTTTAACCCAGAAAAATCGACTCTGATAACAAGTCCATAAGTAGAACCTTGTTCTGGGGATCACTCGTGTTTCTGCGGGGCACCATCCCTGCACGGCTCCTCCCCGCCAAGTATCCACAATGTCCGTGTGCAAAAGCTTAACTCAACCCACAACCGCCCCCTCACGCCTCAATCCGATGCGCCAACAGCCAGCTCAACCGAAATGCCCCGCCAAACGTTCTCTCAAGTTTCCACAGTAAGGAAGCAAAACCTCCTCATAGAATTGTCCCCCCCACCCTATTCCTTCCCTTTCAACCCACCCTCACTAACTCCCACAGCGCAAGCCTAAAACGCACTTCCCCCCAAACCTATACCCCTCACTCTCTTCAACATCGCACAGTACCTGGCACTGTATGCCCTTCCCACGTCGGGAACCCTACGCGTCTGCTGTTCCCCCATTCACGATCGGGTTCACGGAATGGTAATCTGACGGCCCACCGCAGATCGAGTTCTCGCCCGATATCTGGCACTCAACGCTCAATAATTGGTTGTTTCAGTGGGGAAGTTGGCGGGCGCATAGGGTGGAGCAGGATACCGTGGAGGAGTTTTTCAAAAGCTGCTTTGATAATGGAGCGGTTGCCTTGAAGGAGATTGGGGGCTGGAAGGCTGGTTGGGAGGAAAGTGTACCGAGGGTTGCTCAGGCGAGTCACGCGGAGATAGGATATAGGCTGGTGAGTTCATCTTGCTACTGTAAAGCGGCGTAGGGTAGTGCTAATCGGCGTGTTCTATGAGATATTCGTTTCGTGAAGTTGGATGGGCCGTAGAGAAGGGGGTTAAGGGCCATCCATATGAGTGGGGAGAGTGTGGTTATACTCGAAATGGCGCTAACACGAAGGATTGGCACGTGTCGTAATTTTGAGGGGGTAGCAAGGCAAGCGAATATATAAAAAGAGAGCAAGCGATAGTTAGATGGATTCATCTTGGTTAATTTCATAACGTGATGGCCCATTGGTCCAATATTCGATTTACTACTCAAAAATGTCCTGTAAGGTATTGGTAGTTGTTGTCAGGTTGGCTGACTCATCGATGAGGCTGAATATCCGCAAAGCCATGTTGGTGACAACTCGCTTTTCTATCTACTTTGGCAATAGCGCCATTTCGAGTACTCGAGTATAACGGGGTTTATCGATCGGTTTAATCGTATGTGGAGTTTGGATTAGGGTGCAATTATAGAACGAGTTTTTTTTCGTATGATAAAAAGGCGGGTTGGGATAACCCATCGCCAATTGGGCAAAACACATCGAGCTTGACTGGGGGGGTAAGGAGGGGCGCCTCGAGGGCCGGCGGATAAAGGTATGGCAGGTTGCTGGGGAATCGCGGGGTCATAGCCCCACCACGCACGGTCCATACACCCCTATGACAATAGTTCCTTCCTTCTCCACCAGACCCCGAGATCACCATCCATCCTACATCTCGCGTTCTTCATCTCTCGTGTTCTTTATCGCCCACCCACCCCCCCTGGCAAACCACCTCGGCGCCCCCATTGCCACGCAGGGAAACATCGGCGGTAACGATCTCCCCTGGCAAGGGCAGCGACAACCCCAGCAATGCCTCCGTCCGTGGAACTTGGTGTTAGTGGGCTGAAAGCAGGACTAATGGGATTTCCTTCTGGTATTACTCTGGTTTGGCTTTCTTGGGTTTTCTCCTCTGTGTGATAGTTAGTTAGACACAATACACTTGCTCGGCTTTGGAAAATTGGGACGAGATATTATATTACATTCTGTTATTGCTATTTTTGCATAACGCGCCTTGATCCTGGTGGTTTTCTGCAAGCAGCGGGCTAATAACATCAGTTGCCAACTATTGCTAATCTACCATTATGGAGGGTTTATTTTTTTTCTTTCTCCCTTTCCCTCTACTCTCTCGATTTATCGCTATGGCTGGAAATCTCTATATCGTGATGCATGATAAATTCCTTCGAAGCTTTTATTCATGATTATCATACAAATCCTTTAGTATAATATCATCTAGTGTGTTGGGTCCAGCGGGTGCTGAAAACCAACATCACACCTTTGCACAATCACCTCGTGATAGTAAAACATCCTTCCTGAACCTATTGTGAATCACCAGCGCTCACCTTGAATTCCTCACCACCAACAACCCCACACTAGAAGTAAGAAGATGCTAGAAGAACCCCGGTGAATTGTCCGTTGGGTCTGGAACTCTGTGAAGGAAGCGAAAAGAGGGGTAAGACACGTAGCAAAGCTGGGAAGCAAAGAGGGGTATGAGGGGTAACTGGATGGCGTGAGAAGAGGCAGAAATCGTATGATGCTTATACAAGAGGGGTCAATAGGTTTTGTATTTAAGAAGCTTGGTTCACACTTGATTGTTGGAACAGAAGTCAGCGAATAGTCTCTCTCTCTCATACACTTTCTTCTTCTTGAACTAGCATTCACGAATACGATCGGTACATATATCCACAACAAAAGATAAAAGAACCTTGGACCCCTCTTACCATCGCCTGGGCGCTGTATCATAGTCCATCGCTCTCAATCACCTAGAAAAACCCTCAAAAGCCCTCACACCTGCCCCAGTCTTGTGATGGTTTTACAAAATGTGCAACTACTACCCTATGCCCTCGGTCTCTCCCCTTCGTCATCTCCCCTCCCTCCCAATTACTTATACACCCTAGAACATCCGTCGCTTGGGCACGATAACCCCTACCGATCAACAGTCTACTGGAAATGACAACGAGATTGGTTAAAAAATCGCGCTCAATGCACTTCCATAAAGGGTGGACAAGGGAAAGGATGGGGAGTCGAAGAGGGGATTTCTTGGAATAAGCTTCCCACCGAGCCATGGAGCTTGTAGTACCTCTGTTGGTGTATTGTGCAAGGATAGGGATAAAAGTAAACCTAATGGGGAGGAGATTTCGGCAGTGCTCGGAACCTCCCCGGTGGAAGAGGTGAGGATTGAGCCCTAATAGAGTGAAGAGAGCCTAGCTACATTTCGACAGCCTGCTGCAAGACTGACGGCGAGTGTCTCCAACCACAGCATATGAGCTGATCCCCATCTTTCGGTGGGAAAATTCCGTCCCAATTGAGCTCAATAATTCCGAAGAGCACGAGTCACAAGATTCCTCTAGTCCCCCCGGAGGGGATCATTGTTTGCTACCTTACTCCGTCGACCAATCTACGTGACATAGATGTACGAAGAACACATTCTTGGGGTGGGCGGCAAGCGCAAGTGCGAAGCGTGACAAGTTGGCGAGGCGGAGAGCAGACAAGATTGGAAACAGTGAATTAGGTTCCCGAAGAGACTACTCCAACAAAGTCCCCATCAAGAGCGTGGATACAGACAGCCACAGACCCATTACAAAACAATAACCACAATCCCGGTCAGACGGTGGTCAAGCGCGCCAACTGCAGAAAGAAGGATAGGAGAGATTGCATATCTTCCATAAAATCTAATTTCGCATATGCTACGCTGCCGGATGTTTCCCCCACCTGACCAATGCCATAGGTGATGCTGGAAAGCAACTCGGCCGGAGTCTCCCGATATTTCGCAGCACCCGATATGTGGCGAATGGATGGCCAGGGTGGACTAAGACACATTTCCCGCAACAAGAGGAATATCCAACCCCTGGCCATGTCTGCACTGCCAATTTTATTGGGATAATTGACAGTAATATCGGTGGGAGGAATCGAACTGGACCTCAAAAGCAAGCCTTCCAATGGGTCCGGGCTTCGTTGGGCCAGCCCGGGCTCTTGGTTGGGCTGGGCTCAACTTTAGATGGGCTTGGGCCGGGTCGGGCCCGGAGGTGCCAAGCCCGGGTAACCCGGCGGGCCTAGTGAATGTTTTGTCTCGCCTCCCTGACTTTCGCCGTGACGGTCCTTCGAGTCATTGTCACCACGGAAACCAGAATCTGGGCGCGCGGGATTTGGGAATGGATTTGCCTTTAGCAGCTCGGTCCTAGCAGACGCGTGTTCAAATTGCGATTGAATAGTGAAAAGCGAGAAGGAAAATTGAGTACATCTAGCCTCTCTCTATTTAATTCTGATACCTATTAGTACTAATAGTTCGATAATAGCTGGTGGCTTGAAGATCGTCAACAAAAGGAGTACCCGATCCTTTCAGCCTGGGCCATAACTGTCCTACCAACCCCGGCAATGTCGTCAGAGCCAGAACGAGTATTCTCTCGAACCAAGAGAACAATTTCCGACTCACGGCACTCTCTCAACCCCGCAACAATTCAAGCAACCCAATGTCTACGAAGTTGGCACTCGCCTAACTAAACTCATGCTTTCCTACTGAAACCCCCCCACGCCCATGTCTCCACTCTCTTTCCTCTCTTCATGAATTATCTCTATTTTACCATCTAACATTTCCTATCATCCATTTTGTATTCTAATACCAATTTCACACCAATCTTAATATATAATATTTAATTCCTTTTCTTATATGGGCCGGCCCACTGGGCCCATTGGGCTAACCCGGGCTTTCGTTTCTTGGGCCGGGCCGGGCTGGCCCTTTTTGGACCCGGGTTGGCCCATTGGAAGGCTTGCTCAAAAGTACAGACAGTGGAAGCCACCAATCTTGATCGCTGACCTGGCGATTACTCCCTAAGGGGATGCTCTTCCTATACACAGCGGTCAATCTGGGAAGCAGAACTGGTTTTGGATATTGGTTGGGATTAAGGGGAAAGCAAGCAGCAGTGCTGGATACACCGGGCAGCCACAGTGTGTTGGCCCGGACTTTGGTGTCTTTATGGGCCTATCGTGAGTCACACCCAGATCCGCCCGCACCTCACGAGAAAGGTAGTCCGTATACCTCCCATACATCCCCTCCGAGTATGAAGACGGGGGCGAAGTGAATCGTAGAGTCGACGGAATGCATGAGGGATAGAGTCGCGGTAATGACCTTTCCATGCGCCATGCCAGATAAGGTGTATACTCTCAATAGCTCAGGAAGCGCAGCAAGACAATAATTCTAGAAGATAATATGTCACTCTCTTTCCCAGAGCCGATCATCCCGCCATCGTCTTGCAATGTCAAGGAAGCAGTAATGGCCGCAGTTGGAAAGTTGAAGGCAATAGCTTCAAACCCGACAAGCTATCCGCGGGCAGATAAAAGTATTCATTTATTCTTGCTGGCTTCTGAACTGGACTATGGGTAGATCGATTGACTCCCGGAGGTGTTCGTGGAGCAGATGCAGGTTCGAATCCTTAGTGTTAGGCCTGTGTCCTGCCAGAGGAACTCCATGGGCTCTGGGTGGTGTGTTCTATTGAGCACTTCTGGCCGAAGACCTAATAGAAAAGACAGTCGAATCGAGCAAATGCCTAGCACGGTGGGAGGGATTGTATCAATGCTAAGAATAGGGTTGTATCTTGGTGAAGCCTAGAACGTGGCCACCTGTCTACTGAGATTCGCAAATCCCCAAGGTGAACGCAGACAGAGAATACCCTCGCGTCGTCCCCGGCGAAAAACCAAGCCTCCTCATCAAAGTCGGTCCAGGCAACCCCACGGCTCTCACTGCCTACAGACAAAGTTAACGTAAATGTCCAATAAAGGTAAAAATGATTTAGAAAAGCCATCACAAAATAAGCCTCTGGGTGGATACCAGACCCCCTTCCCCACCACCAAATGTGATATCACAAAGTGCCGCAATGCAAGTACAACCTTTCAAGTTAAGCGCGAACAAGGGGGGTGCCCAACTAACTTAACTTTCACAATACAATAGTATTTCCCTCCCCTATGTTCACGGTACCTTCCCCTCCCCATCCTAACTTGGGTGCCCAGGTGAACGAGGCAACCAACTTCCCTTTCCCAATACTCGCGCGGCCGGTTTGAAGCCGGACACTGCTTCTTATGGTAGGGATCGGTGAACGAATGAGGAGGCAGAATGAGTCCGCCAAGAAGAGTGATGTAATTTGGTAAACCGTAGAAAGAAATGGATTGTCCACAACGTTTGGTAGTGTGCCCACCGTTTTCTATATGCTATACCGTATTCCCTTACTAATCCTGCATCTGGACGCTACCTCTTATTCGCTTGCCGATGCCTACCATAAGAAGCAGTGTCCGGCTTGAAATCGGCCGCGCGAATAGAGGGGTTTAGCGGACCGTGCTATGAGAGTTGCGTGCTAAATTTCAGAGTTAGTTTCCCAGAACATGTGGGAGTCAACTGGGTGGAATTAGCAAATCGGGGTGAAAAACAAGTTTACCTCTAGTAATGTAATGGAGATTTTACCGCGGCGGATGGCTTGGTATCAACTCATACTAACCGAGAGAGGGTATTTGTGTATTGCTCTATACAGATTATAAAACGGTGCTATGCAACACTGTTTAACACATCGTGCTACTCTGATCAAAATAGAAACACATGGCCTAGCGGCGTTACCATGGTGAATCGGCCGGGTGCCTCTAGCAACAGCACAATCGTCACTTTACACGGTATTGCTAAACCCGTCTATAAACTTACCCTATGGCTCTACTACCAACACAACCGCCATCACATCAATGATTCGCCGCCGACCAACAACCTTTGGTGAGAGGGGTTGCCAAGATTTCACGCCAGATTGTGACAACTGTATGATACGGGGAGTATTTAAGCAGGTCCTGTGCAGGTGTAGAAAAGACGCGGGGGAGAAGAAGGGGGGGGAAGAAGAAAAAAATTAAGCTTGCGATGTCCTGCATTGTGAGGTACAGTTACAGGTGGGTTTCTCTTTTCTTTTCTTTTCTGGGTGGCCGAATGGATAGATTCCGGTACATAAGTGATTGGACGCTATAGATGCACAGATGAATGGATGGACAGAGGGAGGGAGGGAGGGAGGGAGGGAGGGAGGGAGGGAGGGAGGGGGATGGACGGTGATGATGTTGACCGTGATAATGGTGAAGATAGATTGAAGAATGGATGGATGATGATGGGGATGGGGATGGGATTTGTGATATGTGTGATCTCGGAATACCATGCCCACACTGCTAGGCCAGGCATGAGGCGCAATCATATGGAATCACTCCGCCCACCTGCCGACTTTTTGTTGGCATGAGGTTTCTTTCTCCCCTGCAATGGTTCTTCTAAATCTCAATTATTCTCGAGCGTTGTACAAATTTTGATTTCTTTACTCTTTCTTTGTTATTCCTTTTGTCCTATATACTATCTTTGAATGCCTTTTCTTGCTTGTTGCAGATGTTTGGTGGAACCAGAACCAAACCATTACACTATATAGCTTGCCTATATCTTTCCTATCATTCTTGTAGTAGTTGGTGGGAATCTATGATCTGGGATTATCGGCTATCATGACTTTCTAGTTGCAACAATGCTCGTTGCTACGCTTTTTGCTTGCTTATTACCTGGCGAGTCATGCCACATGAGGCGGCTTGGGGAGGTGATTCTTTTTTGCTTGTTCATATGAGCCTAGGCGCTAAGACATATACTAATATAGTAATAAACTCATCATAATGCCTACATTGGATCTCACAGGCAAATTAAAGGCAAAGGCTGCAATGCCGGTGAACTTTTGATGTTCACCCCACTTAGATAAGGAGACTTAATTCATTGAGGGCCCATGACTGTCAAAGCAAAGAAAAGCAAAAAGCAACCTCTCCCCTGAGTTCAACATAGACCACTAACCCCGCAATTATTGTACATCAAGCATGGCTATATCAGTAGCCATGTGTAAACAACACACTTCCCCTTCCCTCAAAATATCCTCCTGACTTTAGAGAAACAAACAGGACTCAACTATTTTGCACAATATTTTGGAAACAAAAAGAGCAAGAAAAATAGACGGTTTCCCTTGTAAAACAAGACGTGTGAAAAGGAAGAAAATCTCATCCAGAAGCAAGTAATAGTAGTATGAAGGAAGCAAGAAAATCAAATGAAAACCAGAGAAAAACAACAGTACTGCACCTCCCTTGAGGCATCCCTCACTCACTTCCATCCATTGAATCGTGTACCGACTGTGCCGCTCCTGTGAATATGATTGCATTCTGAACAAAAGCATAAAATCAAAGGTAAACCAAAGAGTTCTCAGAGCGAACTCTGCACTAGGGGTCATGAGAAGTATCAAAGGATGTAAGAAAAAATGTAAAATAAGAATATTCAAGCAATTGAAAAACCAACAGAAGGACGTGTTTAACCTGGTAAACATGGAATAGAAGATGACCAAATACTATCTATGTTATGGACCAATCCCACACTTCGCCAGGAAGTCCAAGAAACGTCTTTCAATGCCATCTTGGAATCTTCTCTTTCCTTGCCTGAGCTGGGAACGAACAGATATTCTGCGATGCTCCTTCAAATCGGGTTCGTGGCCAATTGCTGGGAGTTGGCAAGGAATAGGTTCCATTCAAGCAAGGCTTAAGTATGGCTTCCCTGTGCTCAATGCAGCCACCGTACTATCTGATACTCTTCGATAAACGCTCCCGCCTACCAGATGCCTGATTCATTCATCAGAAATCTTCCCAATCATAGTTTCACAAAAGGACTTTCTGAACACAATCCCCGCTGTGGGCTTGGAAGCCATTACCTGCGCTGTGGACTCTTGTCCTTCCAGCATCACACATGGTCAGTACCATTTTGCGTGGAATCCTCTGGTTTAAAATTTCCACCAGGCCAGTTGATTCAACGCTTCGAACCAGATGCGACAAGCCCTGAAACTGAGCTTTGATACCCCAATGTACATAACTGCATCAAAATCTTCCCATGAATTACCATGTCTCATTGTGAGGTATTGGCCCAGTGTGGATTCACAGTGTGTGTAGGCATTCACAAATGTGTTGTTCATAATATTCAGCAACCTTGCCAGAATGATCTTCCTTGAGATCTTGTTCTACAGTAGCTACCACATTCAAAATACTCTGCCACTTAGCCTTTGACTGTGGTAACCTTACAATGCGGCTCGGCCCTGCAACTGTCTCAATGGACATGTTGTATTCCAGCACAAGCTGTAAAGAGGGAGAATTGGCAAGCGAAATTAGAGACTCAATGTGGTGTGTCAGTGAAGTCAGTTTCTGAATAGCACGTCGAAGCCGAAAAGCCTTTTCTTGACCAGAAGGTGAATCTATCACAGAAATGACATTAGTATGAAAATGACAAAATAATAGCCAGTTACGAAACAAAAAGCCAGAGGCATACAATTGAACTGCAAGGCAAAATCTTGACACCCAGAATGATGCCTATCAGCAAGAACAAGCCTTGCCTTATCGTCCGCCAAGAGGTTAAAGTCATAAACAGTAACAAACACATTCCCATTGGTGTTTCGTTAAAGGGGAAACGAGTATTCTTAGTGCGTATCGATGTCGTTGACTATCATCAAGGTCTCACGAGAGGTAGTTCTTATTATTATAAGACCGAAATGTACAAAGTCCAATAGCTAGAGAAGTAGGGGCTTGTGTTCAAGCCATGGGGGTTTGCGTAATAGGTAGAGTAGTGATGTTGTAGAGCTTGCACAACAGGGAGGATATTGTCAAAGGGCTTGGCCCATGCTCCAGTATCCCAGTGGTGTATTACTTAGATGATTTCATGAAGATCCTATCGCTTGGTTGTTTTTTTTTCTTCTCTTTTGTTTTTTGTAATCATGCATTCATTGTTTTTAGGTACAAAAAGCCTCATGGAGCGGTAGCTATGGAGAGAACAAAACCCATAGGGCAAAACAAATAACAAACGAAAGTCCGGCACCGGTTAAATATCCACTATCGAGAAGGTTTCTGCTCCGCCGGGCCCCTGCCCACGTAAAAAATGAGAGATAGAAACTAACTAAGGTTTGAGTCAAGTAAGGAAAGTTTTACGTAACGTCGCAGGAAAGAAATACCAGCAGGCCTAAACCTCGGCCAACGAAAAAACACGAAACGCTGGAGGGGGTACTGCTCGGGGTCAGAGAGGCAGTGGGGGAGAGGAAGGGGGGGTCTCCGGCGGAAAGATCGTAGGGGGGAATCCAGTGGAGGTGACGGGAATGAAGGTGGCGAGCCATTTGAGCAGTGGAAGGGAAGACCAGATGGGAGCGTCCAGACCTACGCTCGCAACGCCGTGGAGTAGGCGTGAGTGAGCGCCCTGTCTGGAGGGGCATGCGAGGATGGCGTGTTCCAACAGTTCCGGTTCAAGACCACAGCAGGGGCAGGAGGTGTCGGCATAGGGGGAGCTCCAGGTTGGGTGAGCGGCAAGGTAGCTTTTGCCGGCTCTCATTTGGTGGATCCTTCCTGCTATGAACTTGCCCAAGGCCATAAATGGCTGTGGGTTCAAGCCGGAGAGGTGGTTGTAATACCCTGGTGTTGGGAGGAGGCTGGGCCACTCTGCAAGGAGGGCCTCCCTCACCCTATTTTTCAGGGCGGAGTAGATGTTATCCAACAAGGACTGAGGAAGGATGGTAGCGGCCTCAGAGATCAGGTATGAATTGATCATAGGCATCCTAGACAGCCCATGGGTAAAAGGGATGGTCTTGTGAGCCACTGCGTCTATCGGTAGATAGTTCCTCAAGGGGGGGACACGTCGCGGGGTCTTCCTGTCGACGGGGAGGTACACAGATGAGAGCCCCCTTGTCAGGGCCCGTGAGGAGTCATGTGCTCAGAGGGCAGAAAGGGAGGGAAAGGATGTGTGGAGGCGCGCTGTCACTGGGTTTATCTCCGGCGGGGAGCAAACAATCCTAAGAGCTGCCAATCTTTGTCCTTGGGAGATTAGGAGGGCGACCGGGGGGAGGCCGCATTCCACAGCAAGGATCCCGGTAGGGGTGGCTGAGAAGCAGTTGGGAGTCCATCACTGAACCTTGTGCCAAAAGGTGTTGAGGCGGGCCATGGTTCCCGCGCTTGGTGTGAAGAGGTCTGCGCCATAGAGAAGTATGGGGGTGACCAGGGATGTTGCAAGCCAGTGGCATAGGTATGGGGCTAGGCCCGCCCGGGAGGGGCTCAAGCCTCTGATGAGGGCAAAGGCACCCTGGGCGAGGGCCAGTCTGCGCGAGAAGTGGGCGGAGGCGTTGAGAGCAGGCGTGAACCAGTACCTGAGCCATCTAAGCGAGTCGGGGGCAGGAACAGCGCTTCTTTGATCTAAATAGGGGACAGGCACTTTGGCGAGTTCCTCTGGCTGGGGGTCCTCCAGTGTATGAGTTCTGTTTTGGCAAGCAAGAAGGAGACCCCTATGCAGAGGGCCTTGGCTTGTAGCTTCTCGAAGAGCATCTGGAGGCGGCGGATGTTCCCCCTGTATGAGGGGGAGGCTCCGGTGAGGGCCAAGTCATCAACGTACGAGATCATCAGAGCCCGAGGGACTTTGAAGTGGAGGGGCAAGATGTAGAGGAGGGAGATGAGAGGGGAGATTGGCGAGCCTTCGGGGGTGCCAACATTCACCGGGGCTGGGGTCCCTTGAAACACCAAGGTGCAAATTCGTTCCCCCAGGAAGGAAGAGACCCACAAGACCAGGTATCGGGGGATACGGCCCTCCCTTAGGATGCGGGCAAGAGTGGAGTTGTAGACCTGTTGAACCCTGCCTTGATGTCCAGAAACAAGGACCAGACCTTGAGGCGGGGTCTTTGCAGGGTTTTTACATTGTTGAAAAGGGTTAGGGCCGCATCGTAGGTGGTGAGGCCAGGCAGGGAGCCGTATTGGTTGGAGTTCAGCATGCCCTTCGACGGGGCTGCCGGAAGGTGGCGGGACACGATTATCCTTTCAAGAATCTTCGAGACCATGCGGATTAGGACGACTATCCTGAAGGAGGCAGGGGACTCATAGGAGGGTGTCCCCGGCTTGTCGAGTACTATGTAACAAGCCTAGTGTTGAGCTGATATGCAACAGGCAACGACAGTCGTCTCCTGCGTAAGCGAGTCTCGCTTTTCTGCACCAAGGCAGAGGGAAGTACTATCTCTTCGGATAGCACGCAACTGGCTGGCTTGTCTTGCGTGATCCGTCGAAGGACACTATCTCTTCAGATAGTAAGATGGGTGGATTGTCGTGCTTGATAGTGCTATCACCATAGTCCTATATTCGGGGGGCCCGTCGAGACTATCCCAATAGTCTCCGGGTTCTTTAGAGCGTAGGCTCTTGTAGAGGAGCGGTGTATGTACAGCCAGTGCAGTGTAATCGTATTGCAATTTCTTAAGTATAGCAAAGTACTTAGATGGTTGCGTGAAGATCCTATCTCTTGGTCGGAACCAAGATGCTTTTATAGGCATCTTCCCACAACCCCGACCGAGGTGAGGCGTCACCTTCGCATAGCATAGCCCCCCCGACTAATAATTAGTCAGGGTGGGAAATCCCTCAGCTGATTCTTATCAATCAACTGCGCACCTCCTCTTGGCTCGATCCAAAACAATAAACCCAATCATGCGCTCGAATGTGTCGCATGCGCGAAACCCATGACTCGCAAGTGCGCAGTCATGTGCAAAATCATTACATCATATGACGTCACGATCGTGACGTCATGAAACCATTAACCAATCCTAATCAACCGCTGATTCGCTAGTGCGCAATCATGTGAAATCTATGAGTCCAATCACGTCATAGTGCAAAACCCCAACATGCCTTATGACTAATAATTATTAGTCAGGTGAAATCTGCCTTGCTTAGTCACGATTTGTGACATTAGCTCCCGTCTCCCCCTACCATCGGTCCCTTGATGCTAATTGCCCAAGTCGAGCAACTTCCGCCCAGCTCTTCTCAACTCTTTCTTTAGCTTGTGGTTCCGGCGTTCGAGCTCCTGGTTTCCCCTTCTCCCATCGTCCACCTGTTTCTTCAATCTTCCCATGCTGAACGCCTTTCCTGCGATCGTCCTGCGAAGCCCTTGGACTTCTTCCCTCAGGGGTTATATCTTGGCTTGCTGGTCCGCTACCTTTCGTCGGTAGTTGTCCTCATTTTTTAGGGATGGTTCCCTTCCATCCAACAGTTCCCGGATCTGCCTGTGTAAGGCCTCGATATCGGGTTGTGATTTTTCACTCCCCTCCGTCTGTTGTGGTGTCCCCACGACGCCTTTTCTTCCTGTGCCGAACTCCTGGTCTCGATGGTACCGGTGCCAATGTGAGACGTCCTTCTTCATTCCGTCCTTCTGCGGGTAGTACCCTGCGTCCCCCTTGTATTGGACATGTGTTGGGCACTTGTCGTTGCAGCATTCCTTCCAGTTCCTGGTGGAAGGCCTTGCCTTGCGTTGTTGGTTTTTGATATTTGGACTGTTTGGTCCTCTTCAGGTGCTGGTGCCTCCGTTTCGTATGGCTTGTCCCAACCGGATCGATTAGGATTGGATTTCTTGGGGTACCATCCACGTGCAACTTTCTCGCTGTCATGTACCCAGCAATTGTCGTTGTAACACCCCGTCCAGTGGAGTGCATCGTCCTCTTTTTGCTTCCGTGCCGCTTCTTCCCAGGCCGTGGGTGAGTGGTATGGCAGGCCTGTCGGCGTCATTTACCCCAAGCCTATAGCGGTTCCCCAATTTTCCTGGGGGGTTGGTGTCTTTTGTGGGCGTGGCGGGGCTTCTTCCTGTTTTTGTGTCTGCGATACGGAGACGAGCACGTCTCCGTTCTCCGGTTCCTCAAGTTTGATCGAGGTGCGGCTTGTCGGGGTAGCGGGAGTGGAAGTCTCGCTTTGGCAGCTCTGCATTTTTGAAGTTATTGGCTGAGTTCCATGTTTTGTCGTGTTCTCGTGAATATCCGGTCCACTTAGCTCTATATTGGAGCTTGTTGTAGTCCAGGCGTGAGTCGATGCTTTCTTCGAGTTCGTATTCTTGTTCTCCTTCGACGATGATAGGAGGAGGAGGTTCCGATCGTTCTGAGGGAAGCTTGTTATCGTTATAGAGCTCGAGAAGAGAGATGTGGAATGTGTTGTGTATTCTCATCGAGGCCAGGGGATCCAGCTTATAAGCGCTGGTTCCTATCCTTGTCAAGATTTTAAATGGTCCAATCTTCATGTAATCGAGCTTCTTGCATGGTCTGGTGGTCCTGATATTTCTTGGTAGTAACCACACCATATCTCCTTGTTGTATGTTGGGATCGGGCTTTCGCTGCGTATCGTAGTATTCCTTGTGTCGAATATGGGCTTCCGTTATTTCCGCTTGTAGTGTGTCATGTAATTGACTCATATCTTCTGGTGACGTTGTCTTTCCTTGTATCAGGTGTCCGATGGCCTGATATTCAGGGTTCGTTCCGTAATTTGCGAAAAAGGGTGTATGCTTGGTGCTTTCTTGATATCCATTATTGTAGGCGAATTCGGCCATTGGTAGGAGCTCTTTCCAATCGTCCTGCTGATAGTTGACGTAGGCTCGGAGATATTGTTCCAAAGTGGAATTTGTCCGTTCTGTTTGGCCGTCCGTTTGTGGGTGAAAGGCTGTGCTTAGGCTTCTTTCGATTCCCAGTTTCTTCGTGCTTTCTGTCTATAGGTCCGATGTGAATATCGAGCCTCGATCTGTGATAATATCTTGTGGCAGTCCATGCAGTGTGAATATTTCCCTCATAAAGGTTTCTTGGAACTGCCGCACGTCCATATCCTTCGTGCTTGGTATGAAATGAGCCATTTTTGTCAGCCTATCGATCCCGATTTGGACTGCATCTGATCCTTCAGATAGTGGCAAATATGTGATGAAATCCATTGATATTGACTTCCATGGTCGATCGGGAGCCTCGTTAGGTTTCATCAGCCCACATGGTGCATGTTGTACGACTTTTGTCCGTTGGCAAATGTCGCAGTTCTTGACGTATTGCCTGATTGTTTCCCTCATGCGTGGCCAGTAGTACTTTCATTGGAGAAGCTCAGTAGTCTTGGCCGTTCCTCCATGGCCGGCCTGAGGAATGTCGTTGTGTCGTCGTATAAGGTTAGTCTGTATTCCTTCTTTGTTAGGAATCCAAATCTTTCCTTGGTGCCAAAGGTATCCATCTTTCGATTGGCACAATCCTAAGGCCACCCCTTTCATTTCTTTCTCTCCCTTGTCCGGCGCTTGCCTTATTGTTTGGATCTCGTTATCCTTGGCTGATTCATTGTTGATTTCTTCTTTGTCGCCTGTTTTGAAGTTTATTGTTTCCATTTCTTGGATGCTGGTGTCGAAGTATTTCTCTTTTGGTAAGAGAATCCTTTCTTTCTGACTGAGCCTTTCGTCTCCTTCCTGAGGCATGGCCGCCTTTCGTCTTGTTAAGGCATCTGGCTTGCGTCCTTCTTTTCCTGGTCGGAATTCGATTTTGAAGTTGAAGCCACTCAAGACTTGGCTCCATCGGATTTGTCGGTCCGTCAGCTCTTTCGTTGTTGTAAACCTTATTAGGTTTTTGTGGTGGGTTAAAACTTTGAAGTGTTGTCCACTTCCTCTGAGGTATCGTCTCCATTCGTTGAGTGCTTGAACTATGGCTAATAGTTCGGTATCGTGTACGTCGTAGTGGCATGTGCCATCCCTTTTGACCGAGACGCTATCGGTCTCCATTTCCGGTCTTCGTCATGTTGGGATAATATGCCTGAGCAGACATATTTCGAACCATCGGTTTCGACGAGGAGTGGTCTCCCTGGTTTAAAGTATGTCAACACTGGGGTTGAGCATAACTTCTGTCGTAACTTGTCGAACGCCGCTTGTTCCTTGTCTCCCCATTCCCATTTGACGTCTTTCTTGGTTCTGTCGTGTAGGGGTTTAGCCGTCCTGCTGAATCCTTCGATAAACCGCCGGTAGAAGTTGCAGAATCCCATGAATTCTTGGATTCCTTTGTTATTGGTGGGTGGTTTCCAATGCCATATGCCCGCTGTTTTGATACGGTAGACTTTGCCTCCTTCGTTGTTGATGATGAATCCTAGGTATTGTGTCTCTCGTTGGTCAAACTCGCATTTCGATGGTTTGAGTTTCATTCCCTACTTTCATATGGCCCGTATGATGGCCGCCACGTCTTTTTGATGTTGTTCCAGGCTGTCTGTGTATATGAGGACATCGTCCAGATATACTATGCAGCATATGTCGATATATGACTGCAGGGTCCTGTTGATCTATCTTTGGAATGCCGCTGGTGCATTGGTTAGTCCGAAAGGCATAACCAAGTATTCGTATGTGCCGTATTTCGTGGTGAATGTTGTCTTCCATTCCTCACCTTCCTTGATTCCCACGTTGTGATAGGCATCCTTGATGTCTAGCTTCCTATGGTATTTGGCTGTCCGTAGCCTGTCCAAGGCTTCCCCTATCAGGGGTAGAGGATACCTCTCTTTCTTGGTGACGTAGTTGAGCGCTCGATAGTTGACACATAGTCCGAGTTTTCCCTCCTTCTTGTTGACGAACATGATGGCAGATCCTCTGTCGGAGTAGGTTTCTCTTATCCATCCTCGTTCCTCGTTTTGCTTGATGTAGTTCCATAGTTCTTCCAGTTCGTGTTGGGACAGCGCGTAAATCTTTTTGACCGGCAGTCCTTGTCCTTCCTCGTGTTTGATGTCCAGGTCTACTCCTGGTCGGTGAGGCAGCAGCTTCGTTTTTTCTCCTTCTTGGAATACATCCAAGTATCCGTGATATTCTTGAGGCACCATTTCCTCCAGCTTTCTTTTCTTTTGGTATTTTCCGCTTTTGATGGGTAGCTCGGTGCTAATGTTAACGGATTCTAGGCGGATTCTTCTATCTTTTTTGTTGTACTGGAGGATGCCCGTGGTCGTGTCAGGTTGTCGGTAGAACTTTCCAAAAGCTCGTGCGCTGATTTCGCAGATCTGGGATTTGGAAGTTCCCGTGCTTCCAAATCCTTGTTGACCACGATCGGTCTTTCCCCGCTTAGGGACTTGGTATCAGTCGCTTTCGACTAATTTCTCCCTGATGAGTTGTGCGAATCGATCGCCTTGTTGGATCTGGTAGTCCTGATCGCTCACATTGCCTAATACCACTTTGATTTCCCCTGTATAGTCGGAGTCGATCACACCTGCATCGACAGCCATTTGATGTTTAACTGGCATGCCGCTTCGTTGTGGTATCTGTCCATAGGTTCCTTTAGGTGGTGTGATTGATATTCCCGTTGGGACAACAGCTTGTCCTCGGGCGGGAATATTCCTTTCTTCGTTTCGGTACAGGTCGTGTCCTGCAGCCTTTGCCGATCCTTGAGTCGGTATTCTTGACTGAGTGTCAAGTAACCTAACTTGTATCCTCTGGTCTTTCTTGCTTTGGGTCGCGCCGAACTCGACTTTCAAGTTCTCTTCTCGCGCCTCCTCTTCGGGTATTGCATATACCGTTGGTGATTCCTTTAAACACGATGTCGTACACAGTTCGCTGTTGAAGATGATCTTGCCTTGGCCCCAGTCAATGTGGAGACTGTGTTACTTTAACCATGGCATCCCAAGGATGACCTCATGGTTGGGTAGTTTAGCCACTTGGAAGGTCGCCAATTCCCTATGGCTACCAATGTCGATAGGTACTTTCGCTGTATGTGTAATTGGTCCCATAGCGCTGGGTTGACGGTCCGCGAGGTAAACCTCCCTTGTTGTTCAGGCTTGCGTGGTTCTGATGTTGTATTTGCTGCAGAACCATTTGTCAATGAAATCTTCGGTTGCGCCCGAGTCGATCATTGCGTTGTTCGTAACTTGTCTTTTCGTGCCGTTTAGTCGAATCTTTACCATGCTATCGTCGTTCTCGTTGTCCAGTGTTTCCGTGTTGTTCAGTGCCGCGTATAGGTTCCTCATCTCAATGGGCCTTGTTTTGGTCCTGTCGGGCAGACCATTGCTTACTGGGGACTTTTGTCGTTTCCCGACTCTTCTCCTTCTTCCCTTCCTATTTCAATTTCCCGTGACTTGGCTGGTGGTCTCCCTTGCTCCTTCTTGTCGTTTTTCGGTTCCCAGGTTGCCCCTTCTGTGCTGTTTGCTTGACTTCGGCAAGCTGCGGCTCTGTGTCCTGGTTTCGCACATTTGAGGCATAAGTTTGCCCTCAACCTCCGTTGATATTCTTTGGCCGAGATGTTGAATCCTGGCCTTCTGCGGGTAGCGTCCAATTCCATTGGATAGCCTTGATTTTCGCGGACAGATGTAGGTTTAAACGTCCCATTGACGTTTTGTGGTGTGGTGTCGAACTTCCCCGTTGGTCTTCCTTTCCTAATATGGTCCATCATGCTGTGCTGATTCTCTTTTGCAATTGCCCATCGGGTAATTGACAAGGTCGTGTTGACGTTGTGGGTTTCGCCTGGCTCCCAGGCGTCTTGTTGGTTCTTCGACATTCCTCCTAATAGGAGCCTGGTTAGTATTCCTTCATCGTATTCAGTCTCGGCTGCTATAATTCTGAATTCATTCGCATATTCGGTCATCCTTCTTCCGCTTTGGGTGATGCTGGTGATCTTGTTTCGTGCTGTTTCCTTGGCATCCACATCTCCGAAGTGTAGCCTGAGGGTTTCCACGAATTGCCCCCATGTTTCCCTGTCTTCTTCGAGTCTTCCTTCAACGTAGGGGACGAGCGATTGCCCCGCTGCTGCTCTTAGGAGTGATTTGGCGTATGTTATTTTCTTGTGGTGTTGGTCTTCGTTCCATCCCAGGGCCTCCAAATAGATTCCCACTTGTACCAGGAATATTCGTAATTTCGTTCGTTGTCCCTCGAAATATGATCGTGGTTGGACTCGGGGTCCTTGTTCCGTTCGGGTAGCTATCTGTGCCACTAGTTCTGCAAGTTGATCGCCTGTCAATCCTACCAGCGGGTTTGGCGCTGGCGCCCGTATTGGTCCTGGAGCAGTACTCATTCTTCTGGGTTTCGGGGTAGTTGATGAAAGTGTTCCTTCGGGTAATCCTTCGTCTGGCCGGTCAAGTTCGATTGGTGAGGCTAATCTTGATGTTGGTAAATCATCCTCTATGGGATCGATATCAGTTGTGTCGTTGGGTGTTGCGAAAGAACGCAACCAAATGTAACAACCCTATTGTTGAGCTGATATGAAACAGGCAACGACAGTCGTCTCCTGCGTAAGGGAGTCTCGCTTTTCTGCACCAAGGCAGACGGAAGTACTATCTTGTCAGATAGTACGGAACTGGCTTGCTTGTCTGGCGTGATCCGTCGAAGGACACAATCTCTTCAGGTCGTAAGATGGGTGGATTGTCGTGGTTGATAGGGGTATCACAATAGGCCTATGTTCGGCCGGACCGTCGAGACTATCACAATAGTCTCCGGGTTCTTTAGAGCGTAGGCTCTCGTAGAGGAGGGGTGTATGTTAAGAGAGCAGAGCGTAATCGTATTGCAATTTCTTAAGTATTGAAAAGTACTTAGATGGTTGGTTGAAGATCCTATCTCTTGGTTGTTTTTTTTTCTTTTTTTTTTTTTTTGTAATCAGGCGTTGTTTGTTTTAGGTACAAAAAGCCTTATGCAGCGTGAGCTATGAAGAGAAAAAAACCTATAAGTCACAACAACCGCCCGCTTCACCTCCTCATAGGAAAGATCAAACACCCCGAAACCATAGAAAAAGCCCCCCTCGCCTAGCACCTAAGATACTAATGCCCCAGACATGTAAGGAAACAATTTATAGAAATGTACAGGTAGAGAGACCCAAACCCTACGGCAGGCTACCCCAAACAAAAGAAAGTTTCGCTAAGGCCGGAAAACGGGGGCCTGAAGGAGAGGATGGTGATTGTCCTTTTCTTTGAAAACCACCAGAAGGTGGGCCAACCACTGAAGCATAGACAACGGCCGTGCGGGTAAATTACATCGTTCGAGCAAGGCGTTGGCGGCAGCCACGGAGGCAGAGCACGACCACGACTGGGCGTAACCGAGGAGGACTGCGACAATCATGAAGGATAGAGTGGCGAGCGGAGCCACCGGGCAGAGGGGATGCCAGCCAGCGCGGAGCAGTAGGGTGCCACCCGGTGGAGAGCAGTAGGGTGCCAGCCACGGAGTGGATAGTAGTAGTACGGTACCAGCGGATGGAACCGGCAGGGGGAGGGAGGAAGGATCGCGAACGGGCTAGCCACAACCGACAAACGGGCCATTGCAAGGGCTTTTTGGATGAGGATGAAACCGAGCGGGACCGTGATGTTACTAACCGAGGCTTTCCCCATCAGAGGTGCAAGCCCATCTAACGGAGGCCTACTTCGACCATGAGTCCGACACCATAACGCCGACAGTGAGCGAAGCGAGAAGCTTTCCGACTGTGCAAAATGCTAAGGGGAGGTGCCAAGCAAGTGCGGGGTAAGGGGGAGAACTGAACTTCATCAGCGGGCGTCAACGATGAACGGGAGCAAGAACCCCACGCAGGGGAGGCCGTGGCAACAGAAGAGGAGGAGAGATGGCTTAATGTCAGCCCCTAGGCAGTAGCCATGATGGGGGAAGAGAGGTAGGTGGGGCAAAGTGACGATGATCTCCGGTGGTGTTGAGATTTCAATCGCCGGAGGCGGAGGAGAGATGGTTCGTGTCCTATCTCTTGGTTGTTATTTTTCTTTTTTTTTTTTTTTTCTAATCATGCGTTATTTGTTTTAGGAACATAAAGCCTTATGCGGCGCGAGCTATGAAGACAAAAAAACCTATAAACAAGTACCACGACCCGCTTCACCTCTTCATGGGAAAAATCAAACACCCCGAATCCATAGGAAAAGTCCCCCTCGCCTAGCACCTAAGATAGAAACCTCAGACACGTAAGGAACCAATACCTAGAAACATACAGGTAGAGAGACCCAAACCCTTCCGCAGGCTCACCAAAACAAAAGAAAAGACTCTAACGGCAAGAAAACGCTGCCCGCGGGGAGAGGATTGATGATCGGCGAAATAGGAAAACTCTAGTAGAGGGCCCACCGAAACCATGATGGACCGTCAGGCAGGTCATTACATTGATCCAAGGCGTTGGACAAAGCCACGGAGGCAGTGCTATACGACGATTAGGTGTAACCGAGGAGGGGCCAACTGATCGAAAGGGTAGAAGGCGAGCGGAGCCACCGGGCAGAGGGGATGCCAGCCAACGATGATGAGCAGTAGGGTGCCAGCCGGAGGGGAGCAGTAGGGTGCCAGCCAGAGGGGAGCAGTAGGGTGACCGCCGGGGAGGAGGATTAGCAGTAAGGTGCCAGCTTATGGGACAGTACGGTGCCAGCGGACGGAAGCGGGAGGGGGTAGAGGAAGGATCGCGAGCGGGCTCGCCACAACCGACAAACGGGCCATAGCAAGGGCTTTTGGGACGACGACGAAACCAAGCGGGACCGTGATGTTACTAACCGAGGCTTTCCCCATCAGAGGTACAAGCCCAGCAAGCCGGGGCCTACTTTGACCGAGAGTCCGACACCGCAACGCCGACCGTGAGCGTAGCGAGAAGCTTTCCGACACCGCAACGCCGACCGTGAGCATAGCGAGAAGCTTTCCGACCGTGCAAAATGCTAAGCGAGGTGCAAAGCAAGTGCGGGGTAAGGGTGAGAACCGAACTTCATGAGCGGGTGTCAACGATGAACGGGAACAAGAACCCCAAGGACGGGAGGCATGCGTGCCTCCGGAGAGTAGCGAAGATGGCTTAACGTCAACCCCTAGGCAGTAGCCATGATGGTGGAAGAGAGGTGAGTGGGGGAGAGTGACGATGATTTCCCGTGGTGTTGAGATTTCAATCGGCGGAGGTGGAGGAGAGAAGGTTCGTGTCCTATCTCTTGGTCGGAACCAAGATCCCTTTATAGGCATCTTCCCACAACTCTAACCCAGGTGACGCGTCACCTTTGCATAGCATAGCCCCCCTGACTAATAATTAGTCAGGGTGCGACATCCCTCAGCTGATTCTTGTCAATCAACTGCGCACCTCCTCTTTGCTCGATCCAAACCAATCAACCAAATCATGCGCTCGAATGAGTCGCATGCGTGAAACCCGTGACTCGCAAGTGCGCAGTCATGTTCAAAATCATTACATCATATGACGTCACGATCGTGACGTCATGAAACCATTAACTAATTATAATCAACCGATTATTCGCAAGTGTGCAATCACGTGCAATCTATGAGTCAAATGACGTCATAGTGCAAAACCCCAACATACCTTATGACTGATAATTCTTAGTCATGTGAAATCTGCCTTGCTTAGTCACGATTTGTGACATACTATCCCATTCGATCCTTTCAGGGAGGCGGGGTGGTATCCCAGGCCGCCTACCGGGGACAGTATTTGGAGGAGGAGGGCCGGGTTTCCTATCGCTTGGTCAGAAACAACCTCCTTGTATAGGCATGTTCCCACAACCCTTACCCTCGTGACTTATCACCTGTGTGTAACATAGCCCCTATGACTCATAGTGAGTCATAGTGCGAAATCCATCATCTGACGCGTATGAGTCAACTGCCCACATCCTTTTTAATCAATCCAAATGCATAAACCCGAACATGCGCTCTGATGAGCCCCAAGCGTGAAACCCAAGACTCGTACTATGAGTCATGTGCGAAAATCATTTACATCAGATGACGTCACAATCGTGAGTCATGAAACTATCAACGAATCATAATCAAATGATAACGCGCAAGTGGGCAGTCATGTGAAAGCTATGAGTCAAACGACTTCATAGTGTAAAAACATAAACAGGGGATGACTAATAACTGATTAGTCATGTGAAAACGATTTGGCTAAGTCAAAGTTTGTGAGATAAACGGCTTCTTACACATTGTCTGTTAGCGGAGATGGCGGATACTGGTGAAGCTTATCTTCTTACCTTGATGAGTACCACAGCCCTTTGACGAGTTGATATAGATCTAATTCAATACCTTGTAGGGGCTGCTTGAGGAGTTTAGCTAACTCATTGCCAAAACAGTGCAGGTTATCAAGCCACTTCAATTCACGAATCTTCTGCTTTTGTATGGTAAACTTGGATATCTCACGGAATATCTTGGTTTGCAAACGCGCGCCCACATCATTGGATATATCCCGAGAATCTGCGCGATTGTTGTTCAAATCTCCACTTTTAGCAAACTACTTAGACAGCGCTTGCAATTTTGACCATACACTATGAAGATGGTGAACAACACAACGATGAAGCAATTGGTTCTAGGATATAATTAGGCAGACGTGCTGTCGTTCAGCATTGAATTGTAGTGCGACGACCATCACCTTGTGCCCCTTCTTAAAGACACATGTACTCGCAATGGCATCCAAGACAGGAATGAGCTGGAGGCTTCTTTGGCTTTCATGTGTCATCATGTATTCGGGATTGATTGATTTTTCCAAGGAACGGGAAGAGCCATCTTGCCCTTTGATTAAACCGGTAGCACATCAGGGCCACCAGGTGATGTGGGTCCAGTTGGTCCGCCATAGTCTGTGGATTTAACAGCTTGGTAACCAGTCAGGAGGTGATGGGCTTGGTTGGGTTGAGATATCAGAACTATTAGAATTGTTTCATAACAGGTAAGCTTCCATATCATACTGTGAATAACACAAATCAAGAGGACTTGTACAAGTAGTAAGCGCGAATAACATAGTGAGGTATAGAGGGTCGGGAGGGAAGGCTAGCAGACAGGATGATCATAATGGATTAGAAGGTTAACAAGGTAGAGGGAGGCTGTTGCAAGGCAAGGAGCGCCGATATTTGTCTAGATAAAAACTTAGTTCACTGTTGTTTAATGAATCGAGATGAGGGAAGTTGTAGTCTTGACAGAGATAGAAAAAGAGTCAAACGTTCATGAGAGAGATGTTGTCCTTCCGGGGAGCAGGGTAGCAAACAACATGTAGTATGATATTGGCAAGCCATATGTTCTGAAAAGAGAGGGAGAGGTGTGCTTGCAGAGAACACTTGGTTAGCCTGGGACCCCGCCGTACAGAAGCCGACCAGCACACACAGAATATCTATTAAAATTGGAACTTTATAAGTATCAATAGCAAGATCTATGAATTGCACTCCTGTATGGAGTTGGAGGTAAACCTTGTGAAGTGGTAATTTACCACCTCACTGAATGAGAGATGAGAAGTCTGGCTTGGACATTTTGGTCAATATAACATTCCTTTAGTAATTGGACACGATATCCATACCACTATGGAGAATCTATCATACACTTCTTTTCCATCTTTGCAATCCCACAACTCTCTCGCTCCTTGCTGCCTCGACCCCATTAAATAATTCCATTATCATTCCCTGTAACATCTTCTGATGCCTCTTTACAAGCTACACCAACTTTCTCCCCACTATGCTATCTTTCTTGGGCACAAGCTGGGTCACCCGCCACATCTCCGAATTGCTTATTATGTCCTTACGATCTACTTTAAGAGCCATCGCCGCAATCTGCTCACCTAGATCTCCACTGAGATGGCCTAGTGCTAATGGGTTTGGAGACATTGTGTTGTGTGGCAACTAGCTCTGCGGACAGGATTTCCACAATATTATTTAAATGACTTAGGGATCATCGAGATGAGACTTTTTCTATTATAGCAGGTCCCTGCCTGGAGAAGAGGATTACAAGGAGGTTATCATTCAAGCAAGAGTCCACTTTGGAATAGTTCTACTGGTTGAGGTGCATGGCTGGTACTTGTCACCCTCCAAGTGGGACGCTTCTGAGGCATCCTGTTAGATCAAGCCAACCATCACTAGTAGTGCATTTGCTGCTGCATAATTACAGTGATTATACTACACTAGCACTCACTGACTGCAGCTTCTCGGCGGGACTATTCCTTTCTAGGAATCCACGCTAGCTCCAGTCCTGTACTCTTTCATTAAATGCAATTCTAATCGGTGCACTGGGGTGACCTCTTGATTGCTTTGGTCTAAAAATTGACTTGTGTGGAATGAATCAAATCTCACATCATTCTAACAGTTGATACCATGACTACAAGGATCACGCAATCTACCAAGGCCGGTACTATATGATGGGTAAGGGAAAGCATGCTCCCTTGGGTTTTGTCAAGACACACGTGACAGGAATTAAAGTGTGGAAAGTGACCAAGTGGACGGAGTGATTCTATATAATTGGGCTACAAATCGCAGCCTTCCGTGCAGGCGTGCTAGTCTGAGATCATCGGTATCCAAAATTTCCTTCTCATCCCTATTGTCATCCATGACTTCTTCCATCCATCAGCACTATTTTCAATATCATCGTATATCTCCCTCACTCACTCCCTTCGGCCCTCCCATCTATACATCCGTGGATCCATGGCATCCTACCACCTATATACTGCAATTCATCCATTCTGCCACCCAGAAAAGAAAAGGAAAGTGTTACCCACCAGTAACTGGACTGGTTCCCCACCATTCTGGTGATCATAAGATTTAACATACAAAACGGTTACTTTCCCCACACCGGCTTTTCTCCACTGCCTATTTTCCTCCCCTATACAGGACTGCTTAAATACTGACATCATACTGTAGGGTAACCTAAAGTAATCATAAGGCCGAATGAAATGATGGCATGTCCGGTCAAAAAGAAAACTTTTGTAAGCATCCTATCATTGATGGCTGTGGTGGTAATAATAAGAGGGGTGTGGTGATGGGGAGGTCTGTAGGGTGGGGATGGTGAGAGAAAAGAGAAGTTGGTGGTCAGATTGGCCTGGGACACTAAGGTAGAGAGGGAGGAGTATGGGAATGTACTGTACATACTGGGAACATAAGAGACTTTTTTAAATAAAATATAATGCTTATTTCGGGAATATCCGTAATGCCATTAGGGGGGCCTATAGCACTAGAGGTGAAATAGGCGAGTTTGCCACTTGCTTCAACACCAGGGGAGCTAGAGGCTTGGGTAATCAACATTTCCAATTAAATATTCAACTAGCAAAAGATACTGATTTATATCAAAGAAGTCATGGCCAAGCTTCTTGGAACCAGGATGCAAGAAAGGTTTGCTGTCACAAGTCAGAATAGTAATGGGACAATTATTCAGCCATTCAGTCTTGCTTCACGGATGGAATGGGAAGATTGATTGTGAACAGTGCCTTCATCGAATTGATATTCTTGCTCAAGTTTCATGCTCTGTTCCATTACCAAATCTTACATATTGTGTTTTTGATACTTGTTTAAGTTTGCAACCTCTACCCAATCGCCACATGCATTCTCTCCACCATTTAGCATCATTCCTGCATAAACCAAAAATAAATGCCCTACGCCCATCCTCCCATCTCTTATCCACTATCTTGTTAAAACTTATCACACGTTGCCGGGTGAATGACCTGTCCGTTACAGGACAATAAACAAGCTTGGCCTTGGTTGCAAGACCAGCCGTATTTGATGCTGGTTCATCGCTGTTGCTCGCAGAAAATGAATCGATTTGTAATCTAGGGGAAAATTCCCATCCGGTGTCGGACCCGTCTTCAGTTGCCCAACCTCAACAGCTCTGTGTCACAATCTAACCAGTTACCCAAGGATGATCATCTTTGCCTATGTGCAAGCAGTTTGGTTGCGGATATGGACCTTGGAGATGCTAAACGGGCTATATCCATTGAGACTCAATGAACATTCATGATTGACTTAAGTCCTAAGATTCCAGCTTGGGAGTAGTTCAAATCAGTCCAGAAATCCATGACCACTACTGAATAAATCAGGCATCAAGAAAGGGCTACTTGAACACAGCAGATATTCCTTGGCTGTTGTTGAGGGGAATGAGTCATCCCAACTGGGCTGGTAAAACTTGGGGAGAGGAGACAGATGGTGATCAGGTATCCGATAACTAGATTGATATCGCTTAGAAGTCACTTTCCTGTGTCACCAGCTTTCCTGTCCTAAGGCTTTAGTGCATAGAGGGACCTTGCTGATGAGGTGGTTTAGTTGCAGCGACTGGTGGAGCAGATCCCAGCATAGTGATTGGGCTAAGATTGCCACATATTCCCTCTGGCGTGGATGCAATCATCTTTGCAGCAGCAAGTCAAAGTGCGGATTGTTAGCTGTGAGTTGCCTCCCCGAGTTTTGGGAATCCCCCTTCACTGGAGCCCAGATACCGGTCATGGGATTGGATTGACGGAAAGAGCCCTGCTGGTTTATTGATACACAATAGGCCAGGGATTGGGCAGTATGCGTGCTCCAGTTAGTAGACATAATTCATGGGGACTTCTTCGCTGCGCAATTGAGCTCATCATGTCCAGGATATATGCGTTCAGTTCCTGTCAACTGTTGATTACTTCCTGTTCGTCTTACTCTTCAATCTAGTTTTCCAAAATGGGCACTATTTCTCTTATCATTGAAGTGCCTGGATGAGGTTTATCAAGTCTTCTCTTCTTCTTTGATGCGATTGCAGGGCTTGCATGTGATCGGTTAGAAAGCGATTAGAAAGCTGGGGTTGAAGGTGGTTTCTCACATATGGCCAATACCAAATCAAGCCATCCTCAGCCATCTCTTTCACCAGCTCTCCTTTGAGTCTCAATGGCCTGCAAGGAGCTTTGCCCCAGTAAATGGTGCATTCCTACAAAACTGGTCCCCTAAAGTGTCAATCTCATGATAAATTCAATATCTGTTGCATCAACAAATGAGACCTCCTCGCGGCGAGAAACTCACCCTCACGCATGATATCTGTTGGTGAACCACAGATTGTCCTCCTTCGCTTTACATCTTCACCTGCTAATGGCAGTTACCATTGATCGAATAATTCTAATATTCGTCCAAAATGTCCCATGACTGATAGTTCAAGTACTGAGATGTGTTTGGCATGCCCGGTTCAGAAGCTGGGAGTTTGAATAATACCATGAACCCTGAGGGGGTTCATTCTTCATATTTTCTTTTTTTCTATTTCGTTTTTGGTAATCCTGCGTTATTTGTTTTAGGTACAAAATGCCTTATGCAGCGAGAGCTACGAAGAGAAAACAAGCGATAGGGAACAACAACCGCCCGCCCCACCTCTTCATGGGAAATATCAAACACCCCTAGACTATAGGAAAAGCCCCCCGCGTAGCACCTAAGATAAAATACCCCTGACACGTAAGAAAACAATTCATAGAACTATACAGGTAGAGATAACGAAACTCTTGTGCAGGCTCCCCAGAACAAAACAAAGTTTAGCTAAAGTCCTTTTGGGGCTGGAGCATGAGGAATTTGACCGTCGTTGTTGAGGAAAACTAGGTGTTCCTGGGCTGACACCAACGATAAACCTACAGTTGCGCCGGGGAATTAGATCCACCCAAGGCGTGTGCGGCACACACGGAGGCAGTGCAATACCACAGCTGGGTGTAATCAAGGCCTCGGCCGATTGGCGAGGGTAGAGAATTGAGGGGAGCCGGGGGGCCGAGAGGATGCTAGCCAACGATGATGAGCCGTATGGTGCCAGCCGATGTTGAGCAGTAGGGCGCTAGCCAAATAGTACCAGTAGGGTGCAAGCGAGTGGGGGGCAGTCCGGTGCGAGCCAAGGAGTGTAGCAGGAGGGTGGGGGCGGACACAACAGGTAGGGGGGTGGAGGCAAGATAGCAAGCCGGCTAGCCGCAGCCGACAAACGGGCAATAGCAATGCCTTTTTAGACAACTACAAAACTGAGCAAGACCCTCATATTGTAACTGAGGCTTTCCCCATCAGAGATACTGGCCCAGCAAGCCGAGGCCTACTCTGACCGAGAGTCTGACACCATAACATCCACCGGGAGCCAAGCATCAAACCTTTCATCCTTGCAAAATGCTAGGCGAAGTGCAAAGCAAGAGCTGGGTGAGAGGGAGAACTGAACTTTGTGAGTGTATCAACGATGAACGGGAACAAGAACCCCAAGGAAGGGAGGCCAAAAGTGCTCAGAAGAACAGGGGAGATGGCTTAATGTCAACACATAGGCGGTAGCCATCGTTGCGAAAGAGATGTACGTAGGCGGTAGCCATCGTGGCGGAAGACAAGTACGTAGAAGCAAGTGACCATGATTGCCTGTGGTGATGAGATTTGAATCGCTGGAGGTGAAGGAGATAAGGTTCGTGGAGTTCATGCTTCATAGCGTAGTTTCTCTTGGACGTGGTTTGTTATTACGGGGTGCTGCTCTACCCCAACTACCGCTGATAGATATTCCTGTCACGTGGGCCCGATAAGGAAGATAAGAAGACCCATATCCTTCTATTGAGACCAACATGACTGTTTTATTTGTCAGTGGCACTCGGAGTACACTCAATCAACTGCAATGACCTCCTCAGTACATGTCTTGACATAGCCTATAGTTCCCCCGAGTTGACACCACCTCTCTGATGACCCTTCAACTCTTTCTCAATTTTCTCACTACTCTCATATCTGTTTGGTACACAGCCTTGAACTGAGTTTTGATTTGTGCAAGCATCTGCCCCACTTGCCTTTGGAAAACCTGCCTCATGTCTTTTAGCACTTTAAACCACCATCCTCATCAATCTGCCTGCTAGCCTTGACTTCCGGCTCCCAACAATTTGCGACATTCTTCACACCCACCACTGGCACGAGTCGTGCTGATTTGTATTATTACAGGTATGATATGGCAGCTCACTTGCACTAATACCATACTAACAATTTACACATCTTGTCCCAACAGAAGCCTGTCATTTCCTGTTTGGCTACTAGTCTTGTAAATTGAGACACGATGGCTAACAAACTTTATCCTCACCATGCGGTTGCTCTCATGGGCTACATCTTCCTGACAAAGCAAGCCAGCTCCTCAGAGTCCATTGTTCCTCCATCCTTTAATGCTCAACACTGCATTACAAACAAAGGCCAGATAAGGGTTCGTACATTTCCGATCCGGGATGCCATTTCCAGTATATGTGCATTTAAGGGAGGATCCCACGCTGTGGCAGTAGCGCTATAATCGAACGCGGAAGAACAGCCAGTCCTGCTGACGATCACCTGGAACCAATAATTTGGGCCTTGCCTGGTTCACCCCCTGCAAAATGTTTGGGGAAATATGCACACTCTATTCAACAAGTTTGCTACACAAGGAAGATCACCCAAGATTGAGAACGAGTCACTAGATATATATGAACAGTTGGCCTGGGTTTTGATGTTAAAGATATTGCGTGAGCTATACGAGCTCACAATGGAAAAGCAGAGAAGATGAGAGAAGAAGTGGCTTGGTGACCTTCGGATATTTGCAAACAAGTTAGCTAAAGGCCAGAGGAGAGTCTTTAGACGACAAGGGATTGAGCTAGACCTATACAAAATCATAACCGGATTCGACATGGCAAAGGAGTTGGTTGACAAGCTTCGTCATTATCCATCATATGGTCTTACAGGTGCTGAGCGGCTTGAGGTATCTGGCTTTAACATTTGGGTCAAGCAAAAAGCAGAGCTTGTGCTTGAAGGTGAGAAGAATTTGAACTGTGCGTGTTTGGCGCACAAGTTATATGGTATCCAGTTCTTTTTTCCTTTCGCAAGTAGGTTCTACTTTTTGATTTGCCAGCTAACTTACCCCTCCTGCACTAGATTCCCCTTCATTTCCTCAAAATTCATTCCAGCTGCGACATGCACTCGAAAAACTGACATCTCTGACTCGGAACATTGATTACCCAATTTGGCATGCCCATTCTCCCTGCCTACAGCCTATTTTGCAATACCACATGTCCATTTCCATGGTCGCTGGACAGACTTGTACTATGGAACTCCATGAAGTACAAGAACAGTGGAGGGCTTTTTTGGAGATTGCCGCGGCTAGAGCACTCCCCTGGCAGGAGGGTAATTGCTGAAAGCTGGTGTAATATTTTAAGCAGAACATTGTTATGTGCCCAGCCCACAATCAATCTGTTCTTGCTCAGTACCTCCCAGCTAAACATGCCGATGTGTAGGATAATATTCCCTCCTTGAGCTATGTTGGGGTCTCTAAACCCAGTTGCCACGCATGCAGTGTCTGGTTACGAGCCTTCAACCAAATTTGGCAACAGATGTTTTATACCCAAGAGTCCGATGGAAAATGGCAGTGGCCTTGGGCAATGCGAACAGCACAAGAGCCTGTGAGGGAGACTACCGCGGTGGGGTCCTCTGGGAAGATTACATTCAGGAAGTCATTGGGGGAGGCTCTGGCTGGAAAGATTTCCTCTGAATATATTATGTATCTCAATCAGCACGGGCTTTAGACGTCTGGCTGTGAGTCGAATGCTAGGTGTATGACATAGGGCGGAGAAAACCAACATTTAAGGGATTCCTGTAAGGCCGGTGTTCACTCTTGGCTTGCCTTGCATATTCAAAGATTTTCTGAGAGCTGAGAGTAACAGTTGGACTCCATACCCAGTGATGTCTTGTAATTGATGATTTTGTTTCCAAGGTTGTGTCGGTATCAGGTTTGGCTAAGGCTTATGTAAGAGGGATTCTGGAATCAAATGTGTTGATGCTGGTTGTGGAAATCCTAAAATGGGTTTCTTTTCCCTTTTTCTCCTCTGTTACTTTTTTTCTTCATGCAATTTAGAATTGCTTATTGTTGCAGAGGATACATATCTGGAAGCTTGCTGTATACCTGCCTCTATGTTCTCCCATCTGCTTTCTAGTACAATTGACTTCTCAAGGCCTATTTTGAGTGTCGCATAACCATGCTAAACTGTGGGAAAAGGGGGATTTGGGAACAGTAGCTCTTGCAATCGCTCTGGAGATATTTCATAGAATCTCTGCCGCCTGCTTTCAATCCTTCTGTTCTCCTCAAAAGAACCCTCCTGTCTACACCCCAAGCTCAACTGCAAGTGAAAGCCATGGCAATAGCTCCCTACTGACAAAGACAATTTGCACCCTCATTCAAAACTCGACCTTTTAGCCTTACTTGAAGAACACGTGATATCAAAATCAGAATAGCAAAATCCCACTTAGTCTGCAGGAGACTGTCCAAGCCAGAGATACTACTTGCCTTTCCACACAGCATGAAATCTTCCCACTCCTGCCTGCACCAGGACCTCCAGAGGTTCCTGTGCCTGACTCTCACTTCTCTTGCTAACCAGTGACCCAACCCTCAAGTTGCAAGCTAGTGGTAAGAACACTTGCATTTCAGGTGGTTGAAAGTAACTGGTAGATATTCCATCAAAGTTGATCAATAAGAGCAGTGCCATCAAGTAGGATACCATGTTGCTGATTCTATAAAGATGGAAAATCGGTGTAGTGTTCATTACTGAGCCTCTGGTACCCCGAGCCCAATTCCCCGCTGAACGGCCCGGGGCGGGGCGTGATTTTTTATGGTTCCCTGCCCCTGTCCCCAGCCCCACCCGTTCCCCAGACAGGTTTCCGTTAAACCAGGTGGGAAGAAACGGGGTCCCATCCAGGGAAGGAGCGGGAACTCGCCCCGGCCTGTTTTAACGGCAGGGCTTGGTGACTCATAACCTCGTCCGCCCCGCCCTGTAACGAACTCTAAATCCGTGTGAGTTCCATCCTTCCATTCCATTAAGCGCGTATTTCCAGGAGGTTGCACTAGGAGAACAATTCATGAAGGTGGAGACCCAGCCATACTAGTGACCCTTCTCCCTCCTCAATCCTTTTCTTGTTTCACAACTCAAGAATGTTTCTGATCATCTATGGAATTCTTGACCTCCTGGGCCAATGGCGAAATCCGCCCACAACCTTCCACCCAAGGACCAAGACTGCTACCACTACTAACCCAATTACCCTCCCTTGGACAACAACACTCGCCCAACTACTACTCAAGCCAAATTCAGTCTCATCGGCAACCCCTGATTATACCTATCATCCGTCTCCCTGGAAGAGATCTTCTGCAATGGGTGTTATGATACACACGAGTCACTCCTCAACCTTGGGTTCAGCATGCTGCATTACAACCAGGATGTTGTTGCCATAGAGATAGGAGTATTAAATGGTTGTCTACAATACTGGAAGGGGGATTCCCGATTGCAAATTGGGGGGATAATTACAGCAAATATTTCTCTTTTAGTTAGAATCTAGTGGATCAGAGGAGTTGTGAGTTCTGGTTGTGGTGGGAATGTCAAACTTGTTCCTTTCACTATGCGATCTTACAGCTCCGAATGGGTAGTGCTTAGTATTGCATCTTAAATTCATGTTCATTCTGTACACCAATAGCCCTCTGTGCACAAACCGGTAAACCAATTGAAATAGTGGCTCTCACATGGGCCTCTCCCACCATAAAACCCTATATAAGGCAACCCAGAAACTCCAAACTGGCAAGGAAACTGTTGGAGCCAAAACATGCCGTTTCCCAAACCACAGAAGATCCTCCACTGAATCACAAAAGGTAGGTAGAATGCCCACCCTCAGCTCCATACCCAGCGTAGTCATTTGGCCGCATGCACCCTCAAGAGCAGAAGGGCCAGCTGTTAACATGTTATAAGCAGTGGCACATGAATTGCGCCTGGAAAGCTGACAGGGCTATCTGCATGTAATGTATCTGAGCTAAACTTTGGAACTGACTAGACTACCCAGACTGTTTTTGCAGAGGTGTTTGGTGAACATCGGAGCTTAACTGTGAGAGATATCTAATTCCTCTGCCACAAGACATTCCTGCATGCCCTCTTACCTTTTTCCTCTGAGAATCCAACTATGCTAAGCCTTGGCAAGCTGTTGAATGGGATTCCGATATTGTGGATATCTACTATGATGTCGGGTTGGAACAACCTATTGGCAATTGGGCAAAGCTCAGCAGCACCGTGAGGAAGCCTTGAAGGAACATCCGCTTGGTTGCACAGAGGTCATAGCTCATTACGCACGGACCAGAGAGCCACTAGCATATATAGAACCACCGTTTCCCCATTGTTAAAAACCTCAATACTCACTACAACTCGCATTCTCGTCTCCAAGCTCGGTACTGCAGGCCTTTTTTGTTACCCACCCACGACCCGAACTCTCACACTCTCTCACTGCGCCGCCATTGTCACCTAGGGATCTATCAGTGCCAACGATCTCAAGCGACAAGGGCAGCAACATCGTCCCCACCGCCTCCGCCAGTGGAATTGTACAACATGGTTGATTGATGGAATAGGCCGTTTAGGTGGCCTTGGTTTTTCTTACTTCATTCTCTCATACTGGTTATTATCTCAATATATTTCTTTAGCTTGGGAAAATTGGTTGTAGAATTGCGACAGTTATCCTCCTCACTGTTGGCTACAAACTGTAACCAATATCGTTTAAGTTTCTGCTTTCTGTTCCAAACCCAATCACATTATCTCAATCCAGAGACAATTCACCAAACTCATTATCTTCGTAGTAGGCAGTCTGCTTCCTAGTTACACTCTTAGGGCTAAGACCATTTTTTCCTCTCTGACTTTGTTTCACCTATTACATTCAGTAGCCTCCCTCTTGATTATCTTTCCTGTACGATTGCAATAACGTAATTTACAGGGATCCAGCTCACGACAGGGATCCGGCTCACCCATAGCAACCATTGGAAAATCAAATCTCCATTTGATTATCACAACAAATAAATGAGGTACAACCCTGAGAATCAAGCAACAGATACTTTGAAATATCGTGAATCTCAAAATCTAGTTTTTATTTCCTGGTGATCAATTGGTATTCTAATATAGAGGTTTACAGATTGTCTATTTCATATATAAAGTGTGGTTTTTCATAAGCATTACAAAATTGAAAACCCTGGAAGAATTACATAATAAAATAGATAGAAGGATAGTATAAGTCTTAGATATTCAGAATAACCAGGTTTTAATTTTCTTTATAATTATTTTTTCAAGCCACATTTATTAAAAATGCGGTAGAAAATACGTGCAAATTACATACAAATTGCAACAATTTTACCCTGTAATATCTACATAGAAAGTTGGCCTATGAACTCAATATCTTGGAATAACCTTTATGATGACATCTGAAGTGAGTATATGAAGTTTCAAGTCTGATAAATATAGTCTTCTATATTTCATACAGGTTGTTAAAGATGATAGGCATTTAGCCAAAAAAACTGTGAATTAATCATAAACTAGTTGAAATCAAATCATTGAGCAAACTACAAGTCAATTACGAATAAGATCACATTTAGTGGACTAGAGTAGAGAGTATGGGGAATAGTTAGGAGTGGATATTGATTATAATAAGTAGTAGAAAGAGTATTATTGATTGTAACTAAAGGCAATTAATAGAGAATCTGATCAACAGCTTTTATTGAACCTAGCTGTAAACAGTGCTGTTAGACTCCCTAGAACTTATAACTTAAGCTAATAACTCAGTGTTGGTTTAAATAAGTTATTAAAGCAAAATAAATATACAATAAGAATTTATTCTAACTATTTGATAGTTAGATAATGATCAATTCACAAAGTATGTAAAACTTTTTTATTTACCTTGAAGATTTATATACTATCTTAGGATATGATTGTCAAAGGGATTCCAAGATATTGAGTTCATAGGCCAACTACGTATGTAGATATTACATGGTAAAATTGATGCAATTTGTATGTAATTTGCACGTATTTTCTACCTCTTTTTTAATCAATGTGGCTTGAAAAAATAATTATGAAGAAAATTAAAACCTGGTTATTCTGAATATCTAAGACTTATACTATCCTTCTATCTATTTTATTATGTAATTCTTCCAGGGTTTTCAATTTTGTAATGCTTATGAAAAACCACACTTTATATATGAAATAGACAATCTTTAAACCTCTATATTAGAATAACAATTTCTCACCAGGAAATAAAAACTAGATTTTCAGATTCTCTATATTTCAAAGTACCTGTGGCTTGATTCTCAGGGTTGTAAATCATTTATTTGTTGTGATAATCAAATGTAGATTTGATTTTCCAATGGTTGCTATGGGTGAGCCGGATCCCTGTCGTGAGCTGCATCCCCGTAAATTACGTTAATTTAATACCCATAACACCTAATATACTTACATTTTTCTCAACTGCATTAGCTTCTCATTTATTAAATGACCCAACGGGTTCGTTGGGCAAACCCGGGTCAGGCTTCCTTGAGTTGGGTTGGGTGGGTCGAACATTCCTTGGGCTTGGGTCGGGTCGGGTCCGCTCATTTTCGACCCGGGTCAACCCATTGGATGGCTTGATAGGATAATACTACCAACGCGAAACGCTTGCGTGGAAGTAATAAATGCACTAGTGGACATACTACAACAAGAGTAACAAGTCAGTTCATCCTCCTTAACACGTTGCCAACTATTCTAGGAAAACAAAAAACGCTTCCAAGATACACACTACACACCCCCGGATGCCGAGCGGATTAGCCCCAACAAGCGCCAAGACTTCCATGCTCTCTTTAGCGGAAACTATGACGACCTCTTCAGGTTAGGTTTAAAATTAACTCGCAAAACTCTCTCCAGTACTTTAGTCAATTCTACAACTCCTATATAATCCTCGCTTCACCGCTTGGGTTCAGTATGACTATTGGTGGTGGGTCCAACTAAAGAGCGCGGCTGCGATTTGCTCTCCAGTATGGGATTGGTGGTGGTGGGTCGGGCCGACGCATTGCTTATGCAGGATTGGAATCACCTAGAGCATAGCCTCAAACACCCCAATTGATAGCCAAGGATCCTCATGGTTGTGACTTTGGGCGTGTGCGGAACCGGTATTTAGACACCAATTCAAAATACTTCAGACAGACGTTGGTGCTGGGCATTTCGTGACACCGGAGATGAGGAATTTGTTTAATCAGAGTATGTTAAATGCTGCCGGGAAAGTGAAGACTCAAGGAGAGTATGCAGGGTCCATGGTTGATTTGGGGGTTCAAGTTCGACAGGCAATGTCTCCTCCCACTCATAACCCCACAGTTCCTCTTACTAACTATCATGTTACAGACATTCACAAGAATAGATCCCCCAACCTCAGCCGCAAACCCAGACACCCGCTTCAATTATTTCACAAAAGCAGTTCTACCCTCACTCCCCCGAAACACTTCTACAAGTACATTAATCTTCATACCAAGTTACTTTGACTTCGTCCTAATTCGGAACCACCTCCACAACACCCCTAGCTCCGTTGGTACCATCTCGGAAGAAAGGCCGGTCTCCTCCGTCGCGCGCGCACGGTTACATTTATTCACAGGCTGTCACTCGGATCTTCTTTACAGTGGGCGAGCGTACCACTTCCACCGCTACGACATCTGCGCAGTCACAAGCGTAGAATTCTACTACCGCGGAAGCCCTGGGAGGATCTAGATGATGAGGGCGCTGGCTGTAAAGTGCTCAGCGAAGTATACAAGGGCTTGGGTGGGGAGGATCGGGCCGGGAGGAATCTGAGGAGGTTTGTCGAGGCGCATTGTCTTGCAGAGAGTCCTTGGGAGGAAGGAGCTAAGGTAGAGGCTTTGGTCGGGAGGGCGGCGTGGTGGGCATGGGAAGGGGGCGTTAAGAAGGTTTGTGCTTCTCTCTCGTCTGTCATTTTCATGGGAAGGGAGGCTGATAGTAGGTTGTAGATTTTCCCAGATGGTATCGAAGTTGAGGAATGGATGAATGAGGCTTCAAATGGGCAGGTGTGGATTTTGAAGGGGGTTATTAATTACTGATGTTTTGTTTTTGTTTTTTTCGTTGGCTCTGCTCTCTGTTTGGATCCATGGTTTTTTTGGGGGTTGTTTGGGTTGATGCATGATACAGTTTTGTGTTTGTTCGGCCTGGGCCGCTCAAGCAATTCACTGTCCGTGATGTCCGCAAGAGCAGTTTGGCTGGGGGGGGAGAGAATGGGTATTTCAGTGACTGATAAGGCTGTATCATACCGTTCAATATAATTCACGACTATTTTCTTCGCAATGCAAGAAAGCTACAAGGTGGGAGCTAGCCCAAGCTTCTACTTGTGTATAACCGCTATGTACCAAACTAGAAGATCTCGCTCCTAGAAAGCACTAGCAAGGAAAGGAAAGACCAGATCCCCCCCCCCATCTACTCAAAGTAATTGTAAACCATCTTCTTGAGCAACGTCTTCTCACCCTTCTCAAACCGAATATGACGAGAATAGTGTCTCTTCTCATCAAACTCTTCGAATCCCCAGATCTGCAATCCCCAAAATTAACCCTGTCCCCACAAGCAAAACCTCCACAATGCCATGAATATGGGAGGAACAAACCTGACGCACACTCCACTCATTAACACTAACCACGAAAGACTCAATGAGCCCATCCTCCCGCGCATCGCCCTCCAACCAACCCGTCTTCAAAAACTCATCCTACACATCCTCGAGCTGAACCCTGCGACTCTGTCCAGTGACTTTACCGAAGAGGTCTTTGTGGGGCCTCTCTCCTACAACGCCCCCCCCACCCCATATTAGTACATTTTCCGCACCCAGAGCTGCCGAGCACTTACTTCCAGTCGAGGATCCGATTCTCGGTGGTCCCCCTTGATGCCGCCGGTTGGGGTCTGATCGATGTCGATTTTTTCGGTGCCCTCTTCCATGTAGTGCTTTATGTCGAGCGTTATAGTCGCGACGGAGATTAACTTGCGGGTCATCCAGCCCATGCTTTTCTCCTTCAAGACTTCATCGAGGTCGTCAAAGTAGGTTCTATCCTAGTATATCGAGGTTAGTTAGTTGGGTTAGCAGCAGTAGGAGGAAGAGGTGGGGGGAGACCATGAAGAATTTTCCAGTTAGGTTTTTGCTGGTGATGGTTGGAGCGGCCATTTTGATGGATTGGTTGGTTGGGTTTGTTTATGTGGAAGGAATTGGAGGGAGTGGTTTGTTGCCTGGTTGGGGAGATGTAGAGAAGAGGGAGTTGTTATCAAGGTTGCGAGCGGTCAGAGAATGGACTAGTCTGGACTGCATAGTCTAGTCATAGTCAAGTCTGGTCCGAGGTTATGAATCAGACTGACTGCATGGTAAATGGCAAGAGAACTGACTAGACTAGACCAGGTCAGACTACCCAAGTCGAGTGATATTCCATGCTGTAATTTCAGTTAGTGGAAAGAGACTAGTACTTCGCATGATCATGCTCCAGCATAAAGTTTGGGTGTGCTCGGGCACGATTTATGCTCAAACATGGCCTGCATTGTCTTTCTGAGCATGATCATAGATATATATCTTTCAGTTGGCAGATGTTTCTTTTACTTAATCTTGATCTATTATCTTCAGTTAAAATTCCACTGACAAGACTTGCACTCGCCCCTCACATCCATCGTTCACTCCAGAATATTTCCTCACCAGCACATGTATTGGCCTTGTCTTCTGAGGATTGAGTTCAAAATTCTAGGAGTGCTTCCTCACCACAATCTGTTCATAGCACAGTTCATGTTAGGCCTGCTAATTTTCCAGATACAAGTAGTCCTTCAGTATTTGATCTTCAAATACAAGGTAAACAGCAATCTTGCTTAATTTCGGTGAAAGATCTAGGCAAATTCGCCTATTACTTCTGTACCCAAACCTCTTCGACTAGTGAAACCAACTATGGCCAATCTACAACAAGTCTAAGTGAACTCAGCGAGGCTTGCAGGGATCCCATATTAGACCAATCTTTGACTAGACCAGACTTGACTAGACTAAATATTTCAGTCAAGTCCAGTCCCCTCCTCCCTTCTTGACTGACCAGTCGGCCTTCTCTTCGGGACTTGACCAGTCAGACTATTCGGAACCCTGGTTGTTATACACTACTTCGGGGAGTTTATCGGTGATATTCATGTTGGCGGAATGATATACGGAAGCTCGGTTTGAGGGTTTTTTGGGGGGGCGGTTCTGGGGGGGCGCGAGAGGGGGCCAACCCGGTGGCAGACATGTAAAATACTGGGTTAGGAAAACCCTCAGCCAATTGGGGAAAGCTCCTGGAACATGCCGTCCGGGAAGCGAGTGGTCTTGGAGGATCGTCGGGAAAAGGTATAGCCGCACACCCACCAAGGGCGGGGTCATAGCTCCACCACGACGGGTCCGTGGAATCCCACAACATATAACACCCCCGAATCCCCCGAACGCGAGATCCTCATGCTCGCTACCGCTCACCACATCTCGCTTCTTTGTCGCCCACCCGCCATCCCCGACTGCACAACTCGCGCCCCCATTGCCAGTATGGGATAGACAGGTGCCAACACTCTCCCGCGACAAGGGCAGCAGGATATTCCGCAACACCTCCGACAGTGGAATCACACTACCGACAATGAGCGCATGGATGGACCAATGGATCAGCTTGTACTTTCTTTGCCGGTGTCTTTTCTGGTTGCTCTTCTTGTATTTCCCCCTTTCCCATTTTTCCTTATTATCAGGACGCAATATATATTTCTTCTTAGCTTTGAAAAATTGGAGCAATATGATACATGAAAGTGCAGCCCCGATGAGGTTCCGTTTGTGTTACCATTTGCTTACAGCCCGTCAATTATCACAGCGAGAGCCATGCACGGGTTCTGCACAGGACAAAGCGACATTTTCCTCCACCAAACAGTACAATACTCGGGTATTGGAGAGCTACGAAAACATCGCAAACTCACTTTCCAAACCCCGAATTCCAGGTATGATAGTACAAAATGCGGAATCACTCGCCGAGTGATTTACAGTGAGCCGCCCTTTAACCGTCGGCATTCACGTACTTCCGGTCGCGGTGTGGTCACATGCTCCCTGGTGTTGCTTCTGTCAGAGGGTTGCATGCGCTTGGCAGGAGGGTGGATGACCTGGTGTGTTTTTGGCTAATTTGTCACTTGTACTGCACCTGTACTTGAGTACTTGCTTCGTGATACTGGGGGTGCTGTACCCGTGTGGTGGGTTTGAATGGGATGGTATCGCATGCCGATCTTGCAGCCTCAGGCTGGAGAGGTCAGGTAGGTTAGAGAGAGATGGAATGGGGCGAGCGCCGCATATCATGGCAAGTGTCCGACGCTTCGGGGTCTCAGGGGAGGGCTCTGCGAGATATGCTACTGCCAAGAGGCTGTTGGTGGGGGGTGAGAGTAATTTGGGGAAGTACGGTAGGGGCCGAGCCGTACTACCTCGGGCCTTATCCACATTGTGGAGAAGTGGGGATAGGAACAGCGGCAGCTCTATTCAGTAGCTGTATATTCACTGCGAGTGAGCTTAGGGGCTGATCAGGCCATATTGCTCGATCGAGAAGTCATGGACTGTACTACTAGATGTTGAATACATATTTAGAGGTACAGCTTAGAGAATGTGCTTGTTGCTCTATTTAGGGTGCGAGATCGGAAGACTATGCTTCGGGGTTACCGTGACATGCTCAAACGATGGCAAACTATCATACCTAAATGCTTTGGATAAACTTGTATGATAATATGACATCGATAATGATTTTTCTTGGCCGGAGATTATAGGAGCGATTAGCGAGTGACTTCACATGAAGGCTAATTTGGCGTACCACCGGTTTAGGGTCGTGACTGCCACTTGTGGGTTTTTACTGTTTTGTGTGTTTGTGAGCCCCCCCTCCGTATTTACGAGCTCCCTGTGTTGTATTGTGCATTGGTTATACACATCGTTATCGTCACATACCACAACCACCACTGAAGTGCTTTTCTCCTGGGCTTCGCGCCGTTACCTACGCTACCCCAGTCATCATTGGGTTGTGAGCGAACTACCATCAGAGTGTCGCTATCACTTCTGGGGCTCTACCTCTTAAAGTATAGTATCACGATCGGTATTTCTTATCTTCCCACACCTCAGCTGTATTTTTTACCACCACCCCTCCTCTAAAAGAAACGTTTGAGGGATTGCTCACGCCTTCACCCAACAAGTGGGCTTACTAGATTGCACTTACGACAATCACCAACACCAACGATGTCTCTAAATCGCTCTCTCCTGCGCAATGTCTATTTTCATGATGCTACCAAACCTGACGAGGTACTTGGAGGCTTTGTCCAAAATGGGTCAATCACCGAGGCAACCTTTCTGGATATCCTCGGAATCTTACTTGTCGTTGAGGGGAATCCAATACGTGTTCAAGAGAGGCTATCGGGCCATATTGTATCCAGAACAGACATACCTCCCAAAAAAGGAGTATACGATATTTATTGTGACAGTATGCGCTATATTTCCCCCATTTACTAGGCGGCCCAGTTGCTAATTTCGCCAGCAACCATCCAAGTCAGTGATGAGCCTTGGATACCCCGAGTAATTTCTCATGACATCACCGGTAGAGATGATCGATTCTGTCATGAAGTCCGTAATCACGACCGGAGATGCGTTATTTCGGGATTGATAAATCCTCAAGGCCATATCCAGGCTGGTATCTGGTGTGAATTCCGAGCTGCCCATATATTCCCTCTTGGGCATGAAAGTCTTTGGACTCGGCGCGATTATTACCAATTGATTAAAGACATGGACGATACTCTTGGGACTGAGCAGATCAAATCATGTCACAATGGGTTTCTTCTTGACCCAGGCATACGCACTAAATTTGATCTGTACCTTATCTCCGTGAACCCTGACGACAATTACAAAATTGTTACTTTCGATCTCGATATTCGCGGGTTAGACGGCAGAACTCTCGATCCCGTATGTCGTAACCCGGACGATCCCCACCGTGTTTCCGACCAACTTTTAAGATGGCATTTCCGCCAATCTATCCTCGCGAATGTCAGAGCAGCAGGGGAACCTATCTTTGAGCACGGCTTTCCACAGCGGCATGATATTGCGGGGGAGATCCTAGCTAGTCCATATGGGCAGGAAAGGTTCAATTTGGAGATAACTACTAGGTTGAGAGGGTTAGAGACCCTATAGCTGCCGGTTTAATGACACTAGCCACAAAATCACTTACTGGAGATCTGGCGGGATCGCAACATAGGGCTTGCAAGTGAAAATAGCCCCACGTAGGGGAATATTTACTAGATGGGCTAATAAAAAATATCTTGCAATGGGGGGTTTTTCTTGTTTCATTTTCTTTCTTTGCACTCATCTTTAGGCTAGCTATTGTCAGGTGGCTGGGGTTGTTCCCAAGCGTCCCGTCCGCCCTGTAGGCACCGCCAGGACTGCAGTCCCGGGCGTCCCGGGCCTCTTTCTCAAGCTGTATGGCAAGAGCGTCCGTCCTTTGGGAAAGACTAGCGTCTAAGAGGGTGACTGGAGGGCCCTACGGTCCACGACGTATCGGTAACTCCCGAATCGTACCTGCAACAAGGCACCTTGCTGTCACAGCCCGAATACTGTAACAATTAGAATAATTGAGAATGCCACTAAAATATCTGGAATTTCTCTCTTTGGATTATGGCGCTGAAAGCACAGTGAAAAGATTCAACTTCAGCCCTCAGCTGGGACAAACCTTACTAGGAGAGGTGACTCTAACATCCTAGCGGGATTCTCAATTATTCCAGCTCTTACAGTGTGAGGGGCCTTCTGGTCACAAATATCCGGGTGCCCGTGAACTTCTAAAAGATTTAATTCAGCGAATGATGGAGCCTGACTTGTTGTATTCCACACTTTCGTCTTGAGTGTCAAAGCACATGGAGGTGGCCTGTAAGGATGTGATGGCCGGTAGTATCTTCACGATTTCAAAGGGTTTAGCCAGCTCCCACCAATGGAGATTTTTTCTGGTCCTGAAATGCCCGTGATACATCCTCGGGTCTCCCCTCCATTCTGCCAACCATATCTTTCAACAAGAACCTAGCATACTGGTTGCAGACTGCACCTTTTTGGCCGCAAAGGCTGGGGAAAAAGATGCACCCGCAGTGCTCCATCCTTGGCCTAATCGCACGACCTGCCCACTACGGGAAAACTGACATCGCGGCCTGTTAGCACGGGCTCCCTTTCTTCTCTACCTGGATGATAATGTCTTACTGAGTCCGATATCTTCATGACAAAACTAGACACATTATCACTTTCACTTTCACCACTCCGTCATGTCAGCTTCTGAAATTCTTCGGCTCGCATCAGCCATACTCCACAATTTGGACAGGGCACTCTTGAATTTACCGATCTCATAGCATGGGCTACAGGGTAACAGCCAGACCAGCAGCTGAGACTCATCGTCCGTGACTGTATAGTTATTCCACATTCAGGGAGTTAGCTCTTATAGAATACAGTCTTCGCCGTAGTGGCGATGAAACTGGGGTTTTGACAAACAGGGATTAATGACATTTAATTTTCTGCAACCCTAGCCCGGACGTTTTTTTGTTTTTTTGCCGACCAAATACCCCGGTTGGTCACCACCCCAGTTTCGTCGCGACTAAGGTGAAGACTGCAGAGCTCACAAGAACCCTCTAGCTTCCACTTGAGGTGTCTGCTCGTGACCATCCAATAGGATAAGCTTTGATACTGACCTTCTGCTATTGAGTTTTTGTCGCCCTTTACTTGGCTACCACAACCAGATATTCGTATGGCCAGGGTTCCGAATAGTCCGACCGGTCAAGTCTTGGAGGCAGGACCAGGCTGGCCAGTCCTGGTGATGGCGATGACCGGACTCGACTAACTTGGGTGGTCCGGTCCGGTTTGCACTGGTCTGGGACCAGTCTTTATAAAAGATCGCATGAGAGTCTGAATGGCACCCAGCCCAACACTCGCTAAGAATAGAAGTATAGCTATACTAGCATCTTAAAGTCGCTTGTCATGTTATAAATCAACAGCCCCTCAATACAAGTTGGTAGAACATCCTGGAGAGGATAATACGCGGTGGAAATATGATTACCTGATCGATAAGTCGCATCCAATACAGGTACCGGTATTGTAGCATGTGGTCATGTAATATCACTCACTTAGTGAACCAAAAATAGTGTTGAAAATCTCGTAGGTGAGGTGAATGAATATGAACTAAATACACTTGTAGAATCAGGATCAAGATTTTCTATCGTCTCTTGAGTACCAGACTATGGTACTTATACCTCAGAGAGGTATCTAGATACAGGGCTAATAAGCGAGCTCCCACTATGCCTAACCAGGCGTGCTTCCGTCACATTGAAGCCATTATTCCAACAAATAGTTTGATACTCGAGAACCTCTTTTCGCCACCCCTAATCTAAGCGAGGCACCTTCTCATGGAAACAATGAGTTAATTAAGAAGAGCTTTATTTGAACGTAATATATTATGATAAAAATAGCATATCCTATTGCTTGGCAAGCCTGGTCAGACCAGTCGGTTTCCATAATCCTGACTGTCCAGTCGGTCTACTTTCCACCATTGGACTAGACTTGACTTTCGACCTGACTAGCTAGTTCAGTCCAGTCTTCCGCCGACCATTCGGAACCCTGCGTATGGCTCAAGGGGCGTTCGCCGTATCCTTGATTCTGAACTGAAATATAGCCTGAAAGTAGTAGTGGCGTCTCTAAATGGGACTGTCCGTATACATAGCTCGGCGCTCTTGATCACAAACAAAGGATGGAAACTAGGATCCCCAGGGTGGGGTCGGGATCTTAGAGAAGGAGTGGGGCATGGACCTTGATATGCAGATTAGGAATATCCAAAACCCCTGGCACTTCTCGGGGAATCGCAGGGCAAATCTTCTCCCAAATAGGGTATCGTTCGCTCTGCTTGAGGAATTTTGTGAGAGACCGGTAGAAAAGTATATGAGGAATTGCAACAGTTTGTTGTAGTAGTAATCACCCCTTATCACTCGGATTTCAGTAAAAAATGTCTTCCACCGTGATAGGCATTTGCTCGCTGTGACCGTCTGTGCCATTAGGCCTTGGGCTGGAAGTGCTCAACAGAACACCCCATCTCATTCTTGGGCCAGAACACAGGTCCAATACCAAGGATGTGAATCTGCATCTGTCACATAAACACCTCTAGGAGTAAATCTATATCCCCATCCTCCGGTTGAAAAGTCAGCAAGTATAAATCAGCACTCCTACCCCAGTCTGCCCGCGGATAATTTGTCGTTTCTGAAGGCTTTGCTTTGTCTTGAATTTTCTAATAGCGGCCACCACTGCTTCCTTCACATTGCTTAACGACGGCGTGATGCTCGTCTGCAAGAGTGAGAGAGACATAATATCTTCTAGCCAGTTGTTGTCTTGCTACGATTTGCTTGGACGAGGGGGACTTACAAACTAATGAGAACCTTTTTGCTCTTTTCTTTTTTTGTTTTGGAAAGAAAAAGAAAAAGAAAAAGAAAAGGCGAGGAACCCATTTGCTTAACTTTCGTATACTTTTGGGGCGTGGTGTTTGGCTCACCCTTCTTTTTCCTTTCACAGTTTCAGTGTAACTTTTTTTTTTACACGCTCTATTTTACATAGTATCCCCTCTCTCCTCCAGCATGTTTACACGAATGTCATATTTGTCGTCGGGACAAAACCGAAAAGTACTGCATAGGCATTTCTAGAAGTAGAAGAAGAAGAAAAGAAAAAAAGGTGTATCTACTTCCCACTCCTCTCCACTACTTCAGCACCAATTCCCTCAACAAGAACTCTTTTAACCGAGGGAATTGACATCATCGCTCTTGAGGGTCCTGTCGAGCGATTTGTAATTAATCCGGAAGCATAGCGACTTTCGCCCCGTCTTTGGATGCGTGAATTTATCGATTACCCTGTCATGTTAATATACCCCCAAGAACTAAACCATGCAGAAAAAGCAATTTTCCACAAATATTCTTTTGCTAAATACCAATTTCACATCCTCCGCGGGATCTCCCGCAGCATTTCTAACAATCTCCATCATGTCATTCCCATGAAATGGTATCTGACCCCCTCGAGCTGGGTAGCCAAAAAGCAACGTCCTTATAACAGGGCGGGAATTTTGAAAACGGGACGAATCTAAAAATCTCCCCTTCCTTGAATTGCTCCAGGAAGCGCTGGTCAAGGGACCAGAAGAGGTGGATGTCCGGGATTCCGAATAGAAGCATGGCGACTGGCTCGAGGACAACGCCGAAGCCCCAGCCGATTTTTCCGGGGATGCCTGGAAAGAGGGAGACTGGCTAAGAGGGGGAGGAAGTGGGTGGGGGATGGTTGACAAACCAGCACTCTTTGGCAGGCTCTGCTGAACAACACCACTCCCTAACAATTCCAACCAATTCACCCGCCAATATACTTCGAGCCCAAGAAGAGCTCATGAAACGGGAAATACGCCTCCACTGACCTCACCCTCAATGATTCCTCGCTCGCCCCCTCTGCACCTGCATCGCCGGCCGCTGCCGCTGCAGCCTCGCCTGGCCAAACACCTCCGCAAAACATGCTCCAGACCAAGCTTCAAGTGCGCGCCAACAGCCCGCACCTCCTAGGGTGTATGCTCCACCTGCAGCGGATTCCTCTTCTCATTGAACGGGGATTCGGATCCTCGACATTAATCCGTGCTTTGGCATACCCTCGACCTCCTCATTGATTACAGCAGCGATCCCCCCCCTCGCCTTGCACTCCCTGTGCTACCACATCCTCGCCCCTTCCATGTGAGGGAAACCCGGGCAGTGACTGCGATTGATCACATACCGCCTGTACACGGTTGAGTGTAGTAGGGTACGGGCAACCACCCTAGTAGTGTTGTGGAGAAGATAGGACGGCGTTGAGGGTAAACCACTAGTTGCGCACACATGTTTGTTAGTCCTATTTAGTTAGCAGCGGCGCGCAT
>Ga0307517_10000386_pt1 | contig 75442 bp, 60 predicted proteins | sample 23_EM_MG_FD_194515 | JGI IMG/M metagenome (GOLD analysis project Ga0307517, IMG submission 194515) | Populus trichocarpa ectomycorrhiza microbial communities from riparian zone in the Pacific Northwest, United States - 23_EM | ecosystem: Host-associated > Plants > Roots > Unclassified | place... | reverse complement strand
GGAATTGCAACTGTCACGGTACCTAAAACTGCTTAACCTATCGAACCGCCGTATACGGACCCGTACGTACGGTGGTGTGGGAGGGGAGGAGCCGCGAGGCTCCCCCCTATCCCGATCGCAATGACGGTTGGATCAATCGGGCGCGCCCGGCTTGACCGAGGGCTGCACCAGCAGCGTCGGCACGCCGCAGGTGCCCTTGCGCACGGTCATCACCCGCGTCCCCGGCTTGCGACCGGTGCGGATTTCCGAGACGTCGACACCATCAGCCATCAGCCGCGCGTGGGTGGCGTCGATGTCGGCGACGCGCCAGCACAGGCCACGAAGCTTGTCGTGCTTGTCCTGCGTCCTGTCCGCCGGCTTGCCCGGCCGGTGCGTGACCTCGACGATGAGGTCGCCGCAGCGGAAGAACATCAGCCGGCCCCAATCCGGATGCGAGCGGTCGAGCGCCATGTCGAGCCCGAGCCGCGCGCCATAGAGGGCCGCCGCCCGCTCGGGATCATCAGTCGAGACCACCACATGGTCCATCGCGGTGATCGGCCCGTCCGCGGTTGCAACGGAGCGCGGGCGCTCCTGTGCGCGTTCCATAAAGAACAACCGGATGCCCCGCGTGGTGTCGGAGGCCGCACGCGTCCGCTTCCACGACAGCGTGGCGCCAGAGATGACGTCCTTGCTTTCCACCTCGGCGACCGGCTCCGGCTTCAGGGTCAGCCGGTCGAGCCGGCGATGCATTTTGGCGATGTCGCCGGTCCGGAAGCAGAGGCTCGCCAATCCCTCGCCCTGCTCCGCCAGAACGCTGCGGACCCGGTCCGCGGTCTCGCCGTCTCCGGCGGGCGCCGTCAATTCCAGCGACATGTTGTCGAGCGTAAACAGCACGCGGTCGGCGCCATCGCCGGAGTATTTCCAGGACGGCGCTTGCGCAAACAGCGTCTGGTAGGCGGCAGCACCCGCGGCTATATCGCCGGTGAGCACGACGACATGATCGAGGCCGGTAATCACGAAAAACAGCCCTCCCCTTTGTCGCACCGTCCGGAACCCCGGACAGCGGTCAGCCGTTATGGCGGCATGCTGGCGATGCCTGAGGACGGTCCTAGTCCCCTCACATGCCCTTCTCAAGTCGCAAAGACGGCGCGGGTGCGAAAAATTTCAGCGAATTCATCCGATAAGCGGGACCAAAGCGTTTTCCAGCGAAAGCCTGCCCCGCACTTGATGCGGGGTGGACCCGATTCGCGTCAAGAAAACGCGTCAAAACCAAGAATCCAGAGCCCCGTTTCGATTTCATCGAAGCGGAAAAGGCTCTAGTGTATCGCTGCCGGGCCGGACCCACCTTCAGCCCAATACCCTGAAGTACAATGACGGAAATCGAATGCAGGCCCTCTTCATCGGACAGACCTATATCGACGTCACCTTCATCACCGACCACATGCCGACCGGCGACGAAAAACACGTGGCCTCCGCCTACGCGGTGTCTTTTGGCGGCAACGCGGTCACGGCGGCGTTCTGCTGTGCCAAGCTCGGGATCGTGCCGGACCTGATTGCCACGGTCGCCAATGACTGGCTCGGCCGCATGTTCCAGGACATGTGCGCAAAATACGCAATCTCGATCCACCCGCGCAAGGTCAACGCCTCCTCGCTGTCCTTCATCATGCCGAAGGACGGCAAGCGCGCCATCGTACGCTGCCGCGACGACGAGCACATCCATCCCTTTCCAATCCTCAATCTCAGGGGATGCCGCGCGCTGCATATCGACGGCCATCAGCCCGACGCTGCCATTCACTACGCCAAACTGTGCCGCGAGGCCGGCATCCTGACCTCGCTCGACGGTGGCGGCCTGCGCAGCAATACCCACGAACTGCTGGAGTTCATCGACGTCGCGATCGTCGCCGAGCGGTTGTGCGAGCAGATGGACAAGACGCCTGAGGCGATGCTGGACTATCTCAAGAGCCGCGGTTGCCGGGTCGGCGGCGTCACCATGGGCGAGAAGGGCCTGCTGTGGTACGACGAGACCGGCGCCGTCCGCAGCCTGCCGGCACTTCCGATCCCGCGCGAGCGCGTCATCGACACCAACGGCGCCGGCGACGTCTTCCACGGCGCCTACGTCTATTCATACCTGAGCAATCCCGGCAAAAGCTGGCAAGACCATTTCGAATTCGCGCGTGCCGCTTCCACCTTCAAGATCCAGCGCCTCGGCAACGAGGCCGGATTGCCGACGCTGACTGACATCGAAGTGGTCAAGATGGCGTTCGCGTGAGGGGATGAGCGGATGAATCGAGATAATATGGGGCGCGTCTTCGTCGCCGGCAGCATCAATATGGATGTGGTGGCGACGGCTGAACGGCATCCGCTTGTCGGCGAGACCGTCGCCGGCAAGGCCGTGCTGTATTTTCCCGGCGGCAAAGGCGCCAACCAGGCGGTGGCCGCTGCCAAGCTAGGCGTATCAGCCACGCTGATCGGCCGGCTCGGGACCGATGCGTTCGGTCAGCAATTGCGGACGTTTCTCGCCGCGCAGGGAGTCGACCTCGCTTTCGTCAAGGACACCGCCGAAGCCCACACCGGGACGGCGCTCATCACCATCGCCAATGCCGACAACACCATTGTCGTCGTGCCCGGCGCCAATGCCCTTGTCAGGGCCGACGACGTGGCCATACCTGTTCTCGCCAAGGGCGACGTCGCCGTCAGCCAATTCGAAATACCCCAGCCCACGATTGCCGCGTTCTTCCAGCGCGCGCGAGCCGCGGGCGCGACCACGATCCTCAATCCCGCGCCCGCGACCAGGTTCGGGCGCGAACTGCTCGATCTCGTCGACATCCTCGTCCTCAACGAGACCGAACTCGGGCTTCTCGCCGGCACCGAGTTTCACGATTCCGACAACGACGCGCGTTTCGTCGAGGCCGTTCGACTATTGCCGTCAAACCGCGATAGAATCGTCTGCGTGACGCTGGGCAGCCGCGGCGTGCTGGCTGTCATCGATGGTCAGCCGTCGGTCATTCCGGGCCGCAAGGTGAAGGCCGTGGACACCACTGGCGCCGGCGATTGCCTTGTCGGGGCGCTTGCGGCGCAGCTGGCAAGCGGAAAAACCATCCGCGACGCGCTCGCCTACGCCAACGCCGCTGCATCCATATGTGTTCAACGGATGGGTGCCGCGCCGTCGATGCCGACGGCCGCGGAAGTGGCGGCCATTAGCTGACCCGACAAGAAGGAAACCCATGGCCAAGATCGAGCGTGTCGAAATCCTGCAGGTCGATCTGGCTCCAAAAGCGGTGCGCACCGACGCGATCCAGTCGTTCGCCACGCAGGAAACGCCGATGGTGCGCATCCACACCAGCGACGGCATCGTCGGCATCGGCTACTCCTATACGATCGGCACCGGCGGTTCGTCGGTCGTGGCCCTGCTGAGGGATCATCTGGCGCCGCGGCTGCTCGGCCGCGATCCGCTCGACATCGAGGCGATCTGGAAGAGCCTGTTTTTCGCCACGCACGCGACCGCCGTCGGCGCCATCACCAGCCTCGCGCTCGCCGCCATCGATACCGCACTCTGGGATGTCAAATGCCTCGCGGCGGGCCGGCCGCTCTGGAAGGAGGCCGGCGGCGCGCAGGCTTCCGTGCCGGTCTACTCCACCGAAGGCGGCTGGCTGCATGTCGAACCTCAGGCGCTGGTCGACGACGCGCTCGCGGTGCGCGCGCAGGGTTTTGGCGGCGCCAAGATCAAGGTCGGCCGGCCACATGTCAGCGAGGACATCGCGCGCCTCTCGGCGGTGCGCGAGGCGGTCGGGCCCGGTTTCGAAATCATGGTCGACGCCAACCAGGCCTTCACCGTCGGCGAAGCCATCCGCCGCGCGCGGCTCTATGAGCCGCTCGATCTTGCCTGGTTCGAAGAACCGCTGCCGGCGGAAGATCTCGGCGGACACATCCGCCTTGCCGCGTCGACATCGCTGCCGATCGCCGTCGGCGAGTCGATCTATCATCCCAGTCATTTCCGGGAATATCTGCAGCGCGACGCCTGCTCGATCGTGCAGGCGGACGTCGCGCGCATCGGCGGCATCACGCCGTGGCTCAAGGCCGCCCACCTCGCGGAAACCTTCAACGTTCCGATCTGCCCGCATTTCCTGATGGAATTGCACGTCTCGCTGTGCGCCGCCGTGCCGAATGCGGCCTGGGTGGAATGGATTCCGCAGCTCGATGACATCACCACCAGTCGCCTTGCGATCGTGGACGGCAAGGCCAAGGCGCCCTCCGCGCCCGGACTCGGCATCGCCTGGGATTGGCAAGCCATCGCAAAGCTGCAGACGTTCACGCCGATCGTCCTGAGCGCGTGACGCCGCCTGCACGGCGTCAAGGGCTGAGGAGCGTTGCCGAAATGGTCCGCCTATGCAAGCGGACTGGCGGCAACGCTACTCCGACTTAAGTCAGGGCACTCTTCAGGTCGAAGCCGGTATCGGCGGCCTGCTCCGGCGTAATCGAGCCGTTGACGGCAAGGAGGCGCCGCCCGAACATGTGATCCCCCGCGCGGTTGACGGACTCGATGCCGACGAGTCGTCCGGATTTGTAGCAGAAGGCGGAGAACGCTCCCGCTCCGCGATCGCCGCGCACCACCACCTGATCATAGCCCGTCGTCAAACCCGCGATCTGAAGCTTGTGGGGACCTTGGTCGCTCCAGAACCACGGTAGCCCGTCATAGGGTTTGGCATCGCCGGTCAACCGCGCCGCAACGCAGCGCGCATGGTCGGTGGCGTTCTGCACGGATTCCAGCCGTAGCGACCCGCCGAAACGCGGGCTTGCATAGAGCGCACAATCGCCGATCGCCGAGATATCAGAATCGGCGGTCGACAGCTGTTCGTCGACGATGATGCCGGCCGCCACCGGCAGACCGGCTTCAGCCGCCAGTTCGACGTTCGGCAAGACACCGACCCCGACCACGACGAGATCGGCAGCCATATGCCGGCCGTCGCTGAGGCTGACGCCGGTGACGTTGCTGCCATCGCTCTCGATGCTCGTGACCTGCACGCCCAGATGAATGCGAATGCCGGCTGCCGTGTGGCTGGCCTGAAAGAATTCAGAAATCTCCGCCGTCACCGCGCGCGCCATTACGCGGGTGCCGAGTTCGACCACATCGACTTCGAGGCCCTTGCCCCGGGCGGTCGCGGCGAATTCCAGTCCGATAAAGCCAGCGCCGATCACGACGACGCGCTGGCCGGATCCGATCCGGTGCCGCAAGGCCTCGCTCTCGTCGAGCGTGCGCAAGTATCGCACGCTGTCCAGATTGGCGTTGGGAATGTCGAGCAGGCGATTGCGCGCGCCGGTCGCCAGCACCAGATGCCCGTAATCGAGCGAGGACCCGGTGCCGAGCAACACCTTATGTGCGCCGCGGTCGATCGACACCGCCCGGTCGGAGATCAGATCGATCTTCTGGTCGGAAAAGAATTTCTCCGGCCGGAACATCAGGCTGTCAGGTCCGCCGGTGCCCTTCAGATAGGCTTTGGACAAGGGTGGCCGCTGATACGGCAGATGGCCCTCGTCGTTCAGAAGCACGATGCGCTCGGCAAAGCCGTGCTGGCGCAGCGAGGCTGCGACCTGGAAGCCGGCGTGGCCGGCGCCTACGATTACAACTGGTCCTTGCGTCATCGGGACAACCCAATTGCAGGCGCACAGGAACTACCCATGTCGTCTCCCCTCACTGCCGATGTTGGCTTGCTCGCCTCGTGAGAGCGGCGCTCGTGTCCGCGTCCCGAACGATGGGCGCGCCATTAGGCCTCAAGCTTAGGGATCGCGCAAGGGCATCCCTGCCCATCTGGCCCGGGATTGTCACCCCCAGCCATCTGCTATTTAAATGCCCGCGTCCGTCCTGATCCGAGGATTTTCCCATGACGACACAAGATCATACCGCTGCCCCATCCGACGAGCCGGCGCTGCTCACGATTGAAGGTCCGATCGCGACCATCACGCTGAACCGGCCCACGGCGTTCAACTCGATCGACCTGTCGATCGCGAAAAAGCTGGAACAGCTGGGCGCCGAGGTCGAGGCCAATGACGCGATAAGAGTGCTGGTGATCCAGGGCGAAGGCCGCGCCTTCAGCGCCGGCGGCGACCTGCAGACCATCGGTGCCGCCGCGGCGGCCGACACGATCGCCCCCGTGGTTGGGGAACTCTTGAAGCACTATCACGCCTTCATCGAGACCGTGCGGCGGATGCCGAAGATCGTGCTGTCGAGCGTTCACGGCTCGGCGGCTGGCGCTGGCATGGGGCTCGCCTTCGTAACCGATCTTTGCATCGCGGCCGAGGACGCCCGCTTCACGCCGGCCTATGCCAAAATCGGCGTGTCGCCGGATGGCGGCAGCACCGTCGGCATGGTCGGCACCGTCGGCACCCGCCGCGCGCTGCAGCTATTCCTGGCCGAAGACAGCTTTTCGGCGCAGCAAGCCTACGATTGGGGTTTGGTCGCCCGGGTTGTTCCAGCCGCAGAGCTGAAGGCCGCGACGCAAAAATTCGCCGAGCGATTGGCGCAGAACCCGCCGGCGGCCATCAGCGGCACCAAGTCGCTGGTCTACCAGGCCGCGGTGACGCCCGTCAGGCAGCAGCTCGATGCCGAGGAAGAGAAGATCATCGCCGCGATGAACACCGACGAATTTCGTGTCGCGGTGAAGAAGTTCACCAGCAAGGGGAAGTAGGCGGCGGAACTCCTTACTCCACCGTCATCATCCGCGCCCTTGATCCTTCCCCTCGCCGCGCATGAAATCGAAATCGCAGCCTTCGTCGGCCTGCAGAATGGTCTCGTTGAACAGATGCGCGTAACCGCGCTTGGCCCAATCGGGCGTCGTTGGCGGCGCCAGCGCGGCGCGGCGTTTTTCGAGTTCGGGAGCATCGACCAGGAGATCGATGCTGCGCTTGGCGACATCGAGCTTGATCATGTCGCCGTTCCTCACCAGCGCCAGCGGACCGCCGACGGCGGATTCCGGCGTGATATGCAACACGATGGTGCCGAACGCGGTCCCGCTCATGCGCGCGTCCGATATCCGCACCATGTCCTTGACGCCTGCGCGCCCGAGCTTCTTTGGAATCGGCAGATAGCCCGCTTCCGGCATGCCGGGCGCACCTTTCGGCCCGGCGTTGCGCAGCACCAGCACGTCGTCGGCGTTGACGTCGAGCGCGGGATCATCGACCCGCAGCGTCATGTCTTCGACGGACTCGAACACCACGGCGCGGCCGGTATGCTGCAACAGCTTGGGGCTCGCCGCCGAATGCTTGATCACGGCGCCACGCGGCGCAAGGTTACCGTGCAACACCGCCATCGCGCCTTCCGGCTTAATCGGATTGCTGCGCGGGCGGATCGCGTCCTGCCCCGGCACTTCTTCCGCATTGGCAACCACGTCGCGCAGTGTCGCGCCGGTGATGGTTTTGGCATCGAGATCGATGAGATCACCGAGCTGCGCCATCAACTTCGGCAGGCCGCCGGCATGATGGAAGTGCTCCATGTAATGCTCGCCCGACGGCTTCAGGTCGATCAGCACAGGCACCTCGCGGCCGAGCTTGTCGAAACCTTCGAGGTCGATGCGGTGCTTGGTGCGGTTGGCGATCGCGGTCAGATGAATGAGACCGTTGGTCGACCCGCCGATCGCCTGCAGCACGATCTGGGCATTGCGGAACGACGATGCGGTGAGGAATTCGCTCGGCCGCGGCCCCTTCGCCCTGGCCATCGCGGCGGCGACCTTGCCGCTGGCTTCCGCCGAGCGAAAGCGCTCGGCATGTGGTGCCGGGATCGTCGCACTCATCGGCAGCGACAGGCCCAGCGCTTCGGTGATGCACGCCATCGTGGACGCCGTGCCCATCACCATGCAGGTGCCGACCGACGGCGCGAGCCGCCCATTGACGGCTTCGATCTCGACATCATCGATTTCGCCGGCGCGGTATTTGCCCCACAACCGCCGGCAATCCGTGCAGGCGCCCAGCACTTCACCCTTGTGATGCCCGACCACCATCGGTCCGACGGGGATCACAACGGTCGGTAAATCGGCACTGACCGCGGCCATGATCTGCGCCGGCAGGGTCTTGTCGCATCCGCCGATCACCACAATGGCGTCCATCGGCTGCGCGCGGATCATCTCCTCGGTATCCATCGCCATCAGATTGCGCAGATACATCGAGGTTGGATGCGAAAAACTTTCGGCGATCGAGATGGTCGGAAACACCATCGGCATCGCACCGGTCAGCATCACGCCGCGCTTCACCGCTTCGATAATCTGCGGGACGTTGCCGTGGCAGGGATTGTAATCGCTGTAGGTGTTCGTGATGCCGACGATCGGGCGATTGAGCGCGTCGTCGGAATACCCCATCGCCTTGATGAAGGCCTTGCGCAGGAACAGCGAGAAGCCAGCATCGCCATAACTCGCCAGTCCCTTGCGCAGTCCGTCGTCAGCCATTTTCTTGTTCCCTTGCCATTAGGGTCAGCACTAAAGGAGTCCGTGGAATTATTGTCAATATCAGATAATCGGATGCTGAAATTTCAAAATATCGCTCGAAAATGATCACCATTATTGACAATGGAGACCTCGCCGTGCTGATTTTCAGGCATGATCCGAAGTGAACGCCCATGAAGCCGCAGGCCTCATTACCGGAAGCTTCAGCGCTGACGCGCGAGGAAGAGCAGGCGGAAGTGATCCGTCGGCTCGAAGAGGACATCATCTTCGGCCGCTTCGCGCCGGGTTCGCGGCTGGTCGAAGACACGCTGATGACGCGTTACCGCGCCAGCCGCCATTTCGTGCGCCAGGGCCTGTTCCAGCTCGAACGCCAGGGCATCGTGCTGCGCGAGAAGAACATCGGCGCCACCGTACGGTTCTATTCGGCCGAACAAGTGCGGCAGATCTACGAGGTGCGGGAGATGCTGACGCGGCAGGCCGCGCTGATGATCGCGCTGCCCGCACCCTCCAGCCTGATCGAGCAACTGAGCGAGTTGCAGCGGCACTATTGCACCAAAGCGGACGCGCAAGATCTGCGCGGCATCCATGAGGCCAACGACGCCTTTCACGTCGCGCTGTTCTCCGCCTGCGGCAATCCCTATCTGGTGCAATCGCTGCAGGACTACATGAACCTCACGCTGCCGATGCGCGCCAAGAATCTGGCCGACAGAGAGGGGCTGGCGCTGTCACGCCGCCAGCACGAACTCATGATCGAGCTGCTGAAAGGCCGCGACAGCTGGGCGCTGGCGCAGCTTTGCGTCGATCACATGCAGTACAGCAAGTCGGACTATCTCGAGCGTATTGCGGGGGATTAGGTCTCGTCATTCCGGGGCGTGCGAAGCACGAACTACGATGTGCGATTGCACATCGGAGAATCTCGAGATTCCCCGATGTGCGATTGCACATCTGAGGTTCGCTTCACGCCCCGGAATGACGCCAGAGGCGTCACTTCCAATCCAATATCCTGCTCTTGTCGCCATCGAACTCCATGCCGCAGAACGTGCCGCCCTGGTAGAAGTCGCTGACGGGATCGGGCTTGAGCTTGGCCTGTTCTGCCATGGCATGCTCGCGATGATCTTCGCCGCGGCCGGTCGGGCGGTAGCCGAGGTCGTAGGCGCGGTGGTTGTCCCACCAGGCGCGCTCATTGTAGGACACGCCGTAGAAGATTTCGAAATGAATGTCGGGATGTTCGAGCCCGATCCGGCAGAGCTGCACCAGATCTTCCGGCTTCAACCAGATCGCGAGCCGGCGCTGGTCCAGCGGCCTCTCGCCGAAATTGCCGATGCGCAGACAGGTCACCCCGAGCCCGTGCTTGTCGGCATAGAGCGAGCCAACCGCTTCGCCGAACACCTTGCTGACGCCGTAGCGGCTGTCCGGGCGCGCGGTGACGTCGGTGCCGATCCGGTGGTGGCGCGGATAAAAGCCGACCGCATGGTTGGACGAGGCGAACACCACGCGCTTGACGCCCTTTTTGCGCGCCGCCTCGAACAGATTGTAGCCACCGATGATGTTGGACTGCAGGATCGAGTCCCACGGACCTTCGACCGAATAGCCGCCGAAATGCAGGATGCCGTCGACGCCTTCGCAGATCGCCTCGACCTGCGCGGGATCGGCAAGATCCGCCGCCTTGAATGTCTCGTTGGCGCCGAGATCGGCGGGCGTCGTAAGATCGCTCAGCACGAGGTCCGGATAGATCGGCGGCAACAGCTTGCGCAGGCTGGTGCCTATACCCCCGGCGGCGCCGGTCATCAATATGCGTGGCATTTCTTCCCTCTTCGTTGCGACCGATTTGCGGTCGCTGGCCGACAATGATAGCAAAACAATCGGCGAGGAAACACAACAACGAGAACAGCAAATGTCCGAGGCAATATCCCGCGCTGGCTGGCAGCCGGCGACTTATTATCCCGATCCGGCCATCCATGCGCTCGACCCGCGCTTCGAGAAATACTGGCTGAAGCTGTCGGCGGTGGAACGGCTGACCACCGGCCTGCGCTGGGCCGAAGGCCCGGTGTGGTTCGGCGACGGACGCTATTTGTTGTGCAGCGATATTCCGAACCAGCGCATCCTCAAATGGGAGGAAGAGACCGGCGCGGTCAGCATCTACCGCAAGCCGTCGAATTTCGCCAACGGCAATACCCGCGACCGCCAGGGCCGGCTGATCACCTGCGAGCATGGCGGCCGCCGCGTCACGCGCACTGAATATGACGGATCGATCACCGTGCTGATCGACTCCTTCAATGGCAAGCGCCTGAATTCGCCGAATGATGTGGTCGTCAAATCCGATGGTTCGATCTGGTTTACCGATCCGACCTTCGGCCTGCTCGGCAATTACGAGGGCTACAAGGCCGAGCCCGAACTCGACATGAATGTCTACCGGATCGATGGCGCGACCGGAAAGGCCACCATCGTCGCCGAAGGCATTTTGGGGCCGAACGGGCTTTGCTTTTCGCCGGATGAGAAGATTCTCTACATCATCGAATCGCGCGGTGTACCCACCCGCAAGATCCTCGCTTACGACGTCGCACCCGGTGGCGACACGATTTCCAACAAGCGCGTGTTCGTCGACGCCGGCCCCGGCACGCCCGATGGCATGCGTTCCGATATCGACGGCAATCTGTGGTGCGGCTGGGGCATGGGCGATCCCGAACTCGATGGCGTGGTGGTGTTCGCACCCGACGGCGTCATGATCGGCCGCATCGCGCTGCCCGAACGCTGCGCCAATCTCTGTTTCGGCGGTTTGAAGCGCAACCGGCTGTTCATGGCGGCGAGCCAGTCGATCTACGCCCTGTATGTGAACACACAAGGCGCGCTCGGGGGATAGTTTTCCGTCGTCCCTGCGAACGCCCCAGCTGTCGTCCCGGCGAAGGCCGGGACCCATACGCCGCGGCGTTCGTTGCTAGAAGACAACTGGCTGTCGCGCTCACACGATAGGACACGGCGTATGGGTCCCGGCCTTCGCCGGGACGACACTGAGTTTGTTGATGCGTCCCCAAATGCAAAACGCCGGAGTGGATTTTCATCCACCCCGGCGCCGCAATCATAACCTCGTCAGCTTACGCGGCGTTATACCCCGCGACCGCCTTCACTTCGAGATATTCTTCCAGGCCGTACTTGCCCCACTCGCGGCCGTTACCGGACTGCTTGTAGCCACCGAACGGCGCGGAGCGGTCGTTCGGAACGCCCTGCAGGTTGACGTTACCGGCGCGGATCTGACGGCCGACGCGGCGCGCGCTTTCTACGGTGTCGCCGGTGACGTAACCGGCCAGACCATACGGCGTGTCGTTGGCGATCTTGACCGCCTCAGCTTCGTCCTTGGCGCCGAGGATCGTCAGCACCGGTCCGAAGATTTCCTCGCGGGCGATCGTCATGTCGTTGGTGACGTCGGCGAAGATGGTCGGGCGTACGTAGAAGCCCTTGTTGACGCCTTCCGGCAGGCCGGGACCGCCGGCGACCAGCGTTGCACCTTCCTCGATGCCCTTGTGGATCAGCGCCTGGATCTTGTCCCACTGAATGCGGGACACGACCGGACCGATCGTGGTGCCTTCGCCGCGCGGATCGCCCGCCTTGGTCTTGTCGGCGACGCTCTTTGCGATCGCAGCGACTTCCTTCATCTTCGACAGCGGCACGATCATCCGCGACGGCGCGTTGCACGATTGTCCGGAGTTGTTGAACATGTGCATGACGCCGCCGGTGACGGCCTTGGTGAGGTCGGCACCTTCAAGGATGACGTTCGGTGACTTGCCACCGAGTTCCTGGCTGACGCGCTTCACGGTCGGCGCGGCGCGCTTGGCGACGTCGACACCGGCGCGGGTCGAGCCGGTGAACGAGATCATGTCGATGTCAGGGTGTTCGCTCATTGCAGCACCGACCTCGGGGCCGAGGCCGTTGACGAGGTTGAACACGCCCTTCGGCACGCCGGCTTCATGGAGGATTTCCGCGAAGATCAATGCCGAGGTCGGGGTGAATTCCGACGGCTTCAGGATCATGGTGCAGCCGGCGGCAAGCGCGGGCGCGACCTTGCAGGCGATCTGGTTCAGCGGCCAGTTCCACGGCGTGATCATGCCGATGACGCCGACGGGCTCGCGCACCACCACGGCGGTGCCGATATTTTCTTCGAAATGATAGTTCTTCAGCACTTCCAGCGTGGAAGCGATGTGGCCGAGGCCGGCACCGGCCTGCAGGCGCTCTGCCATCGGGAGCGGCGCGCCCATTTCGTCGGACACGGCCGCGCCGATATCCTTCATGCGGCCCTTGTAGATTTCGATGATCTTCTCCAAGAGCGCAATACGCTCCTCGCGGCTGGTCTGCGAGAACGTCACGAAGGCGCGCTTGGCGGCAGCGACGGCCTTGTCGAGATCGGCTTTGGAGCCGAGCGCAACCTCGTACATCGCCTCTTCGGTCGCCGGATTGACGACGGGCGTGGACTTCTTGACGGCGGGATCGACCCAGGCGCCGTCGATATAGAATTGCATGCGATTGACCATCGGAAACCTCGTTATTTCGCAGGGCGGAAGGATAAAGGGAACGGGGGCGTTCGGCAGGCATCCTTGCACGAAAATCCCGGCAATTGAACCCGCCATATGCGGGTTGCCGCGTTGCGGCAGGCCCCGGATATAAGGTCAGTGGCGTAACGGATGCAACCCTCCGTCGCCCCGGCGAAGGCCGGGGCCCATACTCCGCGGCGGTGGTCGTTTTTAAGATTGGTCGACGACTTCCCAAGCAATTGGTGCCGGTGGTTATGGGCCCCGGCCTTCGCCGGGGCGACGACTACACCGCCATTTTCCGATGCCGGATCGGGGCACCCACGGTGAGGCTTTCCGCCGCATCGATGATGGCGTTGGCGTCCATGCCGTGGTGGCGGTAGAGGTCGGCAATCGTGCCGGTCTGGCCGAACTCTTCGACGCCCAGCGCCTCGACCCGGTGACCGCGCACGCTGCCGAGCCAGGCCAATGTCGCCGGATGGCCGTCAATCACGGTGACGATGCCGCAGTCGCGCTGCAGCGGCGCCAGCAATTGCTCGATATGGCTGAGATGCGCCACGCCGCGGCGGTCGCGGCGCAGTTTTCGCGCCGCGGTCCAACCCGAATGCAGCCGGTCCGCCGAAGTCACTGCCAACAGCCCGACATCCCGGTGGCTTTCACCGATGAAGCCGACCGCCTCGATCGCTTCGGGCGCCATCGCGCCGGTATAGGCGATCACGAGGTCGCAGTTCGCACCCGGCTTGCGCAGCCAATAGGCGCCGTCGGTGATGCCGCGCTGCAGGTCCGGCGTCATGATCCGCTGCGGCTGGTCGATCGTCCGCGTCGAAAGCCGCATATAGACCGAGCCGCCCTCACCGCTTTCGCGCTGCATGTGCTGAAAACCGAAAGCCATGATCACGGAGAGTTCATCGACAAAGGCCGGTTCGAACGAAGCCAGGCCAGCCTGCGCGATCCCGATCAGCGGCGTTGCGATTGACTGGTGCGCACCGCCTTCCGGCGCCAGCGTGATGCCCGACGGCGTCGCCGCCACCATGAAGCGCGCGTCCTGGTAACAGGCATAGTTCATCGCATCGAGGCCGCGCTGGATGAAGGGATCGTACAATGTGCCGACCGGCAGCAGCCGTTCGCCGTTGATCGCATGCGACAGGCCCAGCGCCGACAGCATGATGAACAGGTTCATCTCGGCGATGCCGAGTTCGAGGTGCTGGCCTTTAGGTGAAAAGTCCCAGTTGAAGGTCGAGGGGATCTTCTCCTGCCGGAACAGATCGTGGTTTTCGGCCTTGGCGAACAGCCCGCGCCGGTTGACCCAGGCGCCGAGATTGGTCGACACGGTCACGTCGGGCGATGTGGTGACGATGCGCGAGGCCAGCTCGGTATCGCCGCGCGCCAGTTCGTTGAGCACGAGTCCAAAGCCTTGTTGCGTGGACATCTGCGCCGCCGGTTTGAACGTGAGCCGCTCGGGCACGTCGATCACCGGCGCCGTGAGCCGGCGGCGGCCCTCGGCGTTGAACGGCGCACCCGCCAAAAACGCTTCGAGTTTCGCCGTGTCCTGCGACAGGCCCTCGAACTTCTCCCATTCATGGCCGGGACGAATGTTCTGCGACGTGCGCCATTTTTCCATCTGTGCGACCGTCATCAGGCCGGCATGGTTGTCCTTGTGGCCCTGCATCGGCAGCCCGACGCCCTTGATGGTGTAGGCGATGAAACAGACCGGGCGATCATGGTCGATGGATTCGAACGCATCGATCATGCTCGACATGTCATGTCCGCCGAGATTGGACATCAGCGCCAGCAGCTCCTCGTCGCTGCGGCGGTCGATCAGTTGCGTCACCGGCCCCTGATCACCGATATCGTCGTGCAAATGTTTGCGGAACGCAGCGCCACCCTGGAAGCACAGCGCTGCGTACATCTGGTTCGGACAATTATCGATCCAGCGCCGCAGCGCCTCGCCGCCCGGTTCGGCGAACGCTGCCTGCATCAAGGTACCGTATTTCACAATCACCACGTCCCAGCCGAAATTGCGGAACATGGATTCGAATTTTTCCCAAAGCCCTTCGCGCACCACGGCGTCCAGACTCTGGCGGTTGTAATCGACGATCCACCAGGTGTTGCGCAGCCCGTGCTTCCAGCCCTCCAGCAGCGCCTCGAAGATATTGCCCTCGTCCATCTCGGCGTCGCCGACCAGCGCGATCATCCGCCCCTCGGGCCGGTCCTTCATCCAGCCATGCGCGGTGACGTAATCCTGCACCAGCGAGGAGAACAGGGTTTGCGCCACACCGAGGCCGACCGAGCCGGTCGAGAAATCGACGTCATCGGCATCCTTGGTGCGCGACGGATAGGACTGTGCGCCCTTGAAGCCGCGGAAATTCTCCAGCTTCTCGCGGGTCTGGTGCCCGAACAGATACTGGATGGCGTGAAACACCGGGCTCGCATGCGGCTTCACCGCGACGCGGTCCTGCGGCCGCAGCACCGAGAAATACAGCGCCGACATGATGTTGGCGAGCGACGCCGAGGACGCCTGATGGCCGCCGACTTTCAGGCCGTCGACATTGGGCCGAATGTGATTGGCGTGGTGGATGGTCCACGACGACAGCCAGAGTACCTTGCGTGCCAGCGCAGACAATAATTCCAGGCGTGCGGGCTCGATAGGCATGGCGGTGCTCCGGACTTAAGGGGTCAAGTCTGGCTAAATTTTACCGGGCATCAGGTTCCCTGAAATCTCAAATTTCCGCGACATACCGACCGAAATTGGGATAAAACACCAATCCGAGCCCAATAAAGCAGAGTTCATTCCAATGCATGCCCTCGACGCCATCGACCGCAAGATTCTCAGCCTGCTGCAATCCGACAGCCGCATGACCATGCAGGAGCTCGCCGATCAGGTCGGCCTCTCGGTGTCGCCCTGTCACCGCCGGGTGAAATTGCTGGAAGAACGCGGCGTCATCACGCGCTATATCGCGACCGTCGACCAGAAGTCGCTCGGCCTGCATGTCAGTGTCTTCATCTCGATCAAGCTGGCGCGGCAGAAGGAGGAAGACCTCAACCGCTTTGCCAAGGCGATCTCGAAATGGGACGAGGTGCTGGAATGCTATCTGATGACGGGCAATCGCGATTACCTCTTGCGCGTCGTCGCCGCCGATCTGTCGTCCTATGAGGCGTTCCTGAAAAACAAGTTGACCCGGCTGGATGGTATTGCCTCGATCGAGTCGAGCTTTGCGCTGAGCCAGGTGAAATACTCGATCGCGCTGCCGGTGTGAGGATTGTCGTTCTATCTTTCGTCGTCCCGGCGAAGGCCGGGACCCATACGCCGCGGCCGTCATTTTGCGGAAGGTATCTGACGTCTGCGCTCTCACCGATAGGCCGCGGAGTATGGGTCCCCCGATGCGCAATTGCGCATCTGAGTTCAAGGCCGGGACGACGTGGATAGGTCATCGCAAACATGGCTTCACCTTCTCGCGGCGCGCTGCGCCCGAGGTTTGCCAGAAATTTTCCGCCCTCTTCAAGCAGAGGGCGCAGGGAAGACCGGGTGCGCGCTGCACCCGCGGTCTCGCGTGCGGTTTGCACAAAACAAAATGCACACGAGCATACAGGTTCAGCGGAGAGCATCCGGCCTTCCCTGCGCAATGGCTTTACGGCTTACTTCGTGCTCTCCTCGGAGAACGGCTCTTTTGCCTCCGTTGCGCCCTGAGAAGCTGTTGCCTCCAGATGCATTGACGCCAGCACCGCGACGTCAGGACCACACGACTTCGCCGTACGCATCAGTCGCGCTCGTCTTCGCAACTCCTGCGTCCACCGCAACCCGCCCAACGTTCGTGACGATGGCCAACGCCCCTCAGAGCAGGACGGGATGGCGAGAAATGTGCCTCTGATTTGCCCTTCGGGAAAAGCGAAATATTTTTTATTTCGTGGCTTGACACTATTTCGTAAAATCCGAAGTGATTTGCCCGTCGGGTTGTTTGACTACCCCAGCTCGAAGGTCGTAACGCCGAACACCCGCTCCAAACGCAACGGCGGGATTGCACCTGTGTACATGCGGGCAGTCTCGAACACCGGCGCGAGCCCCAAATCCTGCGCCAACGCGACGGCGGCGTGATTGATGCCGGGAACGTCGAGGAATATCTCGCCGCCATCTATGCCGGCCAGCAAAGCCGACAGAACCATTTCGGCGGCGGCGCGGTCGTCGGCGACCAGAGGGCCGATCTTGTGGCCCTTCCGGCATGGACGGATCACGCCCCATCCGGCAAGCGCTCCATCGCGCATCAGCGCGCGACCGCTATGCCCGGGCGAGTTGATCCAGGCGCGCAGGAACGCGGTGCGCGGCGCCGGAAACACGGTCGCGTCGTATGCCTCCACAGCCGCCAGCGGAATTTCGCTCAGCGCGACGACGGCAGGCTTTTGATTTGGCGCGTTTTCTTGATGCGAACTGGTATCCACTTCGCTGGAAAACGCTCCAGCTTGCGGCACCGCGACGATGCCGCCGTAACGAACGTTGGCATACGCGAGTTCAAATCCGGACCTTCTGTAGTTTTGCTGCTGCGCGACCACGCCATCGAGCCCGATCACGCGTGAGCCCGCATGCGCAGTGGCCGCGTTCCATATCTGCAGTCCGTAACCACGGCCACGCAAATCCGCTCGCACGATATAGAAACCGAGGAAGGCAAAACTCGCATTGTAATTGACGCAGGAGACAGTCGCGACCGGTGCGCCGTCGACTTCACCGATGAGGAAGCCTTCCGGATCGACCGCTGCGAAGCAGGAATCGTCAGCGAAGCCCGGGTTCCAGCCTTCGGCCGCCGCCCAGTCGACGGCGATCGAGATTTCGTCCGGCCGCATCGGCCGGATGCGCAAACTATTCATGGCGGCCATCGTACAGATTGTACTCACGAACCGATATCACGGCGCGTGTTTGGTTCCAATTGTCTGATGTTTGCAACACTTGGCGCGAAAATTTCCGGCGACACAATCGCGCCGCACGAAAATCCAAATTGAAAACGCAACCTGTCCCCGAACGACGCAAATCAGGGGACACTGAATGCGACAACAACGAAATCAGATGAATGGCGACGGGGAACCCGGGGGCTACAGCTTCTTCTTTCAGATCGCGAACGACGGCGAGCGGCGGGCCTGCTGCGTCAAGGTCGACGCGCCAAGCATGCAAGAGGCGTCAGTGCTGTTCCGGGAGAAATGGCCCGCCATCGAATCGATGGCGCGCGACGGCATCAAGAGCGGGATCGTCGAGGACGGTGTCATTACGCTCGTGATGCCGTGATTGGCGCTACAGCACCTTCCGCTTCGCGAGGTTTCGCATCAACGCGGCGATGCCGAACGTCCAAGGCTCGCATTCGTCGCTGGTGCGCATGCGGTTGACGAGCTTGCCCAGTTGCGGCGCCGATATCGTGACGATGTCGTCGTACTTGTGCGTAAACCCTTCGCCCGGCGCATCGCGGTCCTTCACCGGCGCGAACATCGTGCCGAGGAAGAGCGCAAAACCGTCGGGATATTGATGCACCGGCCCGATGGTCTGCGCCACGAGGTCGGTGGGGTCGCGGCTGATCTTGCTGATCGAGGAATGACCGTCGAGGACGAAACCGTCCTGCCCCTTCACGGTCAGCCCGACATCCATTTTTCTGACGTCGTCGAGCGAAAAGCTGGTATCGAACAGCCGCAGCAGCGGGCCGACGGCGCAGGAGGCGTTGTTGTCCTTGGCCTTGGACAGCAACAAGGCCGAACGTCCCTCGAAGTCGCGCAGATTGACATCGTTGCCGAGCATCGCGCCGACGATGGCACCGCGGCTCGATACCACGAGCACGACTTCCGGCTCCGGATTGTTCCAGGTCGATTTCGGATGCAGGCCGGCATCCATGCCGGTGCCTACGGAAGACATCGTCGGCGCCTTGGTGAACACTTCGGCGTCGGGGCCGATGCCGACTTCCAGATACTGGCTCCAGGCGTTCTGATCGATCAGCACCGCTTTCAGCTTCATCGCTTCCGGCGAGCCCGGCTTGAGCTTTGAAAAATCGTCGCCGACCAGCCGCACCACTTCCTTGCGGATCGCCTCCGCCGAGGCCGGATTGCCGCGCGCCCGCTCCTCAATCACCCGCTCCAGCATCGAGATCGCGAAGGTGACGCCCGCGGCCTTCAGAACCTGAAGATCGAGCGGTGCCAGCAGCCAGGGTTTTGTGCGGTCGCGGCGATCCGGCGGCGTGTTGGCCACGATGCTGTCGAGATCGCCAATCCGCGCCCCCGCGGTGCCACGCAGCGCCTCCGCGGGATTGGCTTCTTCGCAAAGCGCGCTGACGGTGGAAAACCGCGCGCTGACGTCAAAGACGCCGTCATTGCGGACCGCGACCACGGCCGGGCCGGCCAGATCAGGCATCCAGACCCGCCCCACCAGCGTGCCGTTGGCGCCGTCTTCCGGCAGGACTTCTTTTGCGGTCAGCGCGATCATTTTTCTTGTCTCCCTTCGGTGCTGTTTTCATCACTCTACACGTGCCCGAGCCACAGCGCTAACGCGCCGATCGAAGCGCCGTCAATGTCGCCAGCATCCTGGCCCGATCGGCCGAGTCCTGATACGCATTCACCAGCGCGATGGCCTCACCCAGTTCGGCTTCGGCGGCGCAGCCATGCCGTGCCAGCCAGATCAAATTGGGCAGTTGTTCGCTGGTCCCCAGCCGTAGCAGAAGTTCCGAATAGGGTCGCGGCTCATCGGCCGGTGCGGGACGGTAGATTTTGGCAAACTGGGCGTGCAACTCACTCAATGCGTTCACGCATAAAGGCTGCGTCGCCTCGAGGTCGAGCCTGACGAGGAAACGCTGCAGCTTCCAGCGGCTTTCTTCGTCGTATTTGTCGCGCAGGATTTCGACGGCGTCTGCGCTGCGGCTGCCTGCCTGACGCGCACCAGCCAGCGCCTGCGCCTGCAGACCCGCCTCGTCGACGAATTTCAACCATCCCCGCAGATGCGACTGCGCGTTCAACATCGAGAAGCGTTGCGGGCGCTCCCGCGCAATTCGTCCCAATTGCTTGGGGTCACGAAGTTCGGCCAGGCGGTGGACGTCGTAGCTGGGATCGGAATAGGCCTGCGCCATGGTTTCCCATGCCTTGGATTCCACGTCGCACGAACAGCCATATCCGACCAGCCAGCCCATGGCGGCGACCGCGCCGGATACCTGGTCGCCGATCCCGGCATACGGCCGCGACTTGTCGTTGCCGAGCACGAGCGATTCAGCACCCTTGCCGAGCAGCGCGCGCGCCTTCGTGCACAGCGCCGGCGTCGGATCGAGATCGAAGAAGCCGAGATAACGAAGCGGAAAATCGCCGCGGTCGAGCATGGCCTCGGCCTGAGCCTGGCGCTGATCGAGCTTGCGAATAGAGTCGAGCACCCGCTCCCGCTTGGTGCCGTCGCGCGTGTCGAGGAATGGCGTCCAATCCCATAGCGGCGCGTTTGCCGGCACGCGCGCGAAATCCATATCGTATTTCTGCAGCCGTGCGGCCTCCCGATCGTCCACGGCTTTGCGCATTTGCGACAACGGCCAGATCGAACCGCAAACGACCACCATCGCCGCCAGCAGGACGCTGGCCACAACCCTGGCCGTCCCTGCGCGCAACCGCGCGGCCGACAATGCGAACAGAGCCCAGGCAACGGCGAGCGGCGGAATCAGCGCGGGTATCGCAAGCGGCCACAGGAACGGCGAGACGAAAGGCCGCGCGAGCAGATCGGCGGCTGCCCACGCCACCAGGCCCGACGCCGGAACGATGACAAGCGCGGCAAAGTTTGCGGGTCCGGGTGCCGCGCCTTTCGCGGCGGCGAGAATCGTCAGGACCATCAGCAGCAGCCACAGCACGATCATCTGGATCGCAGCATAGGCCTGCGCCAGCCCATTGCCCGCCGCATCGCTCTGGCCGAGGCTGGCAACGGTCATCAGTTGCAGGCCCCACAGCAGGAGAATGACGATGCTGAGGACGATGGCGGCGGCGATCGCGCCGATGGGACGTTTTGGCAGGGCTGGTGTATTGTTCATCGCCTCTGCCTAGCACATGGACGGGGGATTCCCACTTGTCGTCCCGGCCTTGAGCCGGGACCCATAATCCCGGTCATCTGTTGTTGGAAGAAGGTCGTCGACCATTTTGCTCAACAATTAGGGCCGCGGCGTATGGGTCCCGGCTCAAGGCCGGGACGACGAACATGTATCTACCGCCACGGCTCCACGATGATCTTGGTGTGCCGTTCCGGATTGGCGAGATCGGCAAACGCCTGCGCCACGCCGTCGATGCCGACGCTTGCGGTCACCAGCGAGGCCGCATCGACCTCGCCTTCGGCGATCAGGCGCAGGGAATAGGCGAATTCATCGGGCGTATAGCCCAGCACATATTGAACGTTGAGCTCCTTCATGATGCCGAGCATCGGTTCGGAACGGTCGGTTTCCATGCAGACACCGACCACGATGATGCGAGCATCGCGCGGCGCGCCTTCGAACACCTGCTGGATCAATCCGGGAATGCCGACGCATTCGAAGATCAATGCGGGCTTGAGCGCCGGCAGCAAGGCCTGCAGCGGCGGCCGCGCGGCCTTTTCCTCCGGCGACATCGCGGCATGTTCGGCCCAGGTCGCATAGGGCTGGGTGCGCGCGGGGTCGACGACGATGTCGGCGCCGAGCTTTTCGGCCAGCGCCCGGCGCACCGGCGAATAATCCGCCGCCACGATCGGGTGCAGTCCCCTGAGCTTGAGCGCGGCGATCACGGCGAGCCCCACCGGGCCGCAGCCGATCACCAGCGGCACTTCATTGCCGCTGATATTGGCTTTCGCCACCGCGTGAACGCCGACCGCGAGCGGCTCGGTCAGCGCCGCATGCCCGGCCGCCAACCCGTTCGGAACTTCCAGCAACAACGCTTCGCTCAGCAGCATGCGCTCGGCATAGGCGCCGACATTGTCGTTGGAATAGCCGATGCCTTGCGGGCCTTCCGCCGTCAGCAGCGCCGGCAGCGAACATACGCGGGTGCCGGCCTTGAGCTTGCGCGTGGTACCCGGACCATGGTCGAGAATCTCGCAACAGAATTCGTGGCCGAACACGACGTCGCGGGAAATATCCATCGGCTTGCGGCTGGGAAAATGCTTCGCCAGTTCGGCCATGTGGTGGGCATGCTTGCGCGCGTGCAGGTCGGAGCCGCAAATGCCGCAGGCCAATGATTTGACCAGCACCATGCCGGGGCCCGGCTTGGGCTCGGGCATCTGATCGACGACGATCTCACCGTTCCGGAAGATTGCGGCCCGCATCGGCGTTCCCTCCTGTTATTCGTTATCGTTTCCTCTCCCACAGCAGGCTGCGGAAGGAAAGAACGAAAACAGGCAGCGACACGGGCGCGTTACCAGGTGTATCGGACGACGCCCTTGCCGGCATAGGACCTGAAGATGTCGGAGAACTCGCCCTCGAAGGTGGCGGCGGCGGACCAGCCGTTCAGCCATTTCATTTCGGCCGAGGCCGTGGTCAAGGCGGTGTTCGGCGCCTGCGCCGCGCCACTGACCAGGAAGGTGGCACCCGGCAGCGTCTGGAACAGCGCCGTGATGCTGCGGTCGGTGTTGAAATTATGCGCCCAGGCGGCGCGGCCGCGCAGCGTCAGGATCGCGTTCTGCATCGCAAAGGATTTGTCGGCGCGAACGCCAAGTTCGCTGCGCCCCGCCGTGACGTCCTTGGCGGCATAGTTCAGTGCGAAGGTGTTCGCGCCCTGCAGCACCTGTTCGGCATAGGCCGGCAATTGATAGGTGGTGAACTGGCCCGCGGCATAGGGCGTAATGCCCATCCAAGGTGTCACGAAGCGGTAGCCGCCCTCGACGCGGCCGGACCAGGCGTTGGCGTTGAATTCGGCGCGCAGGCGATCGACGCCGGCAACGGTGACGGTGCGGTCGGTGGTGACGTCCTGCCAGCCATAGACGGCCGCGGCGGTGACATAGGCCGGGCCAACATTGTGGCGCACGAAAGCGCCAGCCTGGAACAAGTCCGATCGCCCGGAGCCGCCCGAGCCCGTGACGCTGAAATTGGTGCCGCCGCCGGCCAGCGCAAAACCGACCAGCGTCGACGGCGAGATCCGGTAGTCGGCGCCCGCAGCGAGACCAAACGCGCGCGCCGTGGAATTGTTCGATCCGGGATTGGCATTGCCGTCGGCGCTGCTGCCGCCGCCAAAGGCCGAGCCCCATACGCTCCAGCGCTGGTCGAACAGATCGTTGCGCGCGACATCGGCCTTGGTCGGGAATTTGGCGAAGGCATCGCGTGCCGCGCCCGGTTTCTTCGCCGCGTAGGCGTACGAACCGCTCTCCTCGGCAAACCGCGTTGCGCTGCCGCCCCCCGCGTTCCCGCCGCCGTCGCGGCCCGCGATGAGAGGATCGGTCAGCAGGCCGAGGAACATGTTCATCGCGTCAAACGTGGATTGCTGCGAGCCGGTCGCCAGTTCGCCCGACACTTGCGTCAGGCCCGCCGGGGTCAGCGAACCGAACGGCACCGGAACGGTACCGCCTGCATTGAAGACGTTCGTCACGGCATTGGCGACGTTCTGCTGATTGGGGTTGAGACCAGGACCAAAGCTCAGCGCGAAATTGAGATATACATTGCTGGTGTCGTAGCTCAGCGTGGGCTTGAAATTCGATGCATTGCTCGTAACCACCGGATTGAAGGTTCCGCTGATGCCGCCGGCCGCATTGAGGATGATGTATTGCGTGGCAGTGCTTATCACCCCCGCGATAGCCACATTGACGGTGGCACCGCCCAGCGTCGCGATGCCCGTCACATTGGTACGGTCGGCAGTGGTGGGCGAAACCTCGACCATGTAGCTAGCCGCCGTATTGAATACCAGACTGCCTTGCACGGTGAGCACGCCGATCGAATTGCCCGGCGCCAGCGCGCCGCCACTGTTGATCGTGGTGTTGCTGATAATGCCGGTGCCGCCGAGCGTGCCGCCGGTGTTGACTGTGACACTGCTTGATGAAGCGATCGAACCGTTGACGCTGAGTATGCCGCCGTTGACGGTCGTGGCACCGGTGTAAGTATTGACGCCGGACAGGGTCAGGTTTCCGCTGCCGACCTTCTCCAGCGAGCCGGGACCGGGGAAGCAACCGCAGTCATCGGCAATCACGCCGGTCACCACGGTGGAGAGGTTGTTTCCACCGACGACGAGCGTATTGCCGCCGCCGATATAGTAATTGCCCGAACCGGCGATCGAACCCACCGTGATGCGCCCATCACCGTTCGGGCCAAGGCTGCCGCCGAAGTCGACAAAGCCGGTGCCATTGGTGACGAATTGAGCGGTTCCGCCGTTGGCATTGTCGAAGAAGTGGGTCTCGCCGCCGTCGTTGGTCAAGATCCTGGCATTGCCGGCGGTGCTGTTGTCAAAAAACCCGGTGACGCCGCCGTTGTTGGTCGTGATGGTCGCATTGCCGGCGGTGGAGGATGCGTAGAACGCCGTCAACCCGTTATTGTTGTTGGTGATCGTGGCGTTGCCGGCCGTCGGGGTATCCGTTCCGCCGGGGGTCTGGCCGAACGTCGTCGTACCGAAGCTCTCATTGACGATGGTCACGGACCCGGCGGAGGCCTGGTCGACGAATAGCAATTGACCAGCATTCAGGTTGGTGATCGTTGCGGTGCCGGCGTTGGCGTTGGCAAAGAAGCCGACCGTGCTGCCGTCATTGTTGATGGTCGCACTACCTGCGTTGGCCGTATCGGTGCCGCCGAAAATACCAAAGCCGAGCTGGCCACCATTGATGTTGTTGATGGTCATGCTGCCGGCGGAGGTGGCATTGAGAAAACTCGTCAGGCCGCCGTCGTTGATGAGCGAGGTAACGCCGGACACGTTGGCGTTGACGACATCGAGGCGCCCGAAATTGGTGATATCGCCGACGAGCGAGGCTGTATGCGTGGTGTCGCCGAGCTGCAATGTCGCGCAATTGCAGATTTCGGTGCCGCCCGTATAGGTGTTGGCGCCGAGCAGCACGACCGAGCCGCCGCCGGCCGAGTCCAGCACCGTCAATTTACCCGCACCGGTGCCGTCGGAGATGTTGCCGGCGATGGTCAGTGTAACGCCGTCGGCGTCGATTGCACTGCCGCTGGCGGAGTTATTGATCTTGAAATTGTTGGCGAAGGTCAGAGGGCCGGATCCGTCGGACTGAAACACCGCATTATCCAGCGTCACAGTTCCGGTGCCGACCGAATGGTTGTTGGTCACCTGCAGCGTGGTGTTGGTCACCACCGTTCCGCCGGTATAGGTGTTGTTGATGCCGGACAGCAGCACCACGGAGCCCAGGGTGTTGGTCGAATCGGTTATCTGCAACACGCCCGGGCCGTTGCCATCGCTGATATTGCCCGCAATCGACAGCGTAAAGCCGTTGGCATCGATAATGCCGCCACCGGTATTGAGCTTGAAGTCATTGTTGAAGACCAGGTTGTTCGCCCCGGCCTGGAACGCACCGTTATCGAGCGTCACCGTCGCGTTGCCGATCGCACTGGCGGTGGTCGCCTTCACCCTGGCTCCGGTCACACCAAGTCCTTGGGAGATGGTATTGGCGCCGGAAAGCACTGCGGTACCGAAACTCCCGGAGGAATCGGTGATGTTCAAAAAGGCGCCGAGTGCGACGTCGTTGATGACGCCGGAGAGCGTGAGGACGGTGCCGTTGACGTCGATCGTGCCGCCCGCGCCGGTGACGGAAAAATTGTTGGTGAAGGTCAGGTCGCTCGCGCCGTTGACCTGGAACGTGCCGCCATTCATCACGACCAGGCCGGTACCGACCGAATTGGCGTTGGTGACCTGCACCGTGCCGGCGGAGACGAACGTGCCGCCGGCATAGCTGTTGTTGCCCGCCAGGATCAGCGTGCTCGTTCCCGATTGCTGCACCCCGGCGCCCGCACCCGCAATATCGTTGGAAATGCCGATGAACTGGCCGGCATTGGCGTTGTTGATGATGCCGCCGCCGCTGAAAGTGACGCTCGAACCGCTGATCGAATAGGATTGCGCGTTGGTGGTGAAGGTCCAGGAATCGGGCCCGACTCCGGCAGATACATTGACGGTGTCCGTTCCGCCGGTATTGAAAATGGCCGACTGACCGGCGACGATCGGCGCCGTGGCGGGAGTCCATTCGGTGGCGGTGTTGTAATCGCCCGTGGACGTGGTGCCGCCCCAGGTAAATTGGGCATGAGCCGCCGGCGCTGTCGCGAAAGCCAGGCCACAGCCAAACAGCAGCGCGGCCAAGCCTTGCCGCAGCCGTTTTTGCGCGCCTGATGCCGGTCGAAAAAACACGCCCTAACCCCGCTTCCCAGCGCTCTACGGCGCGGTCCGGCTCAGGCTAGCATGAGGTACAGCCGCATATTCACGGTTCCATCGGAATCCCTTGTTCCCACACCTAAAAAGCGATGTTTTCCGACACGACTGTTGTACCCGGGCAACGCTTGATGAGCGATCCGTCTCACTCAGCGCAAGATTGTGGGAACGATCAGGCGTTCGGAGAGGACTCGGCCGCGACCGACAGCAGCTGCGAGCGGCGCACCCGTTCGCGATGGGCGGTGTAGAGGCCGCTGACGACGATGAACGCCGCACCGGTCACGGTGGTGACGTCAGGGACTTCGCCGAAGATCATGAACCCGAGAATGCTGACCCACAGCAATTGCGTGTAGGAGAACGGTGCCAGCACCGAAGCGTCGGCGTAGCGGAACGCGAGCACTACGATCCATTGTCCCGTGGTCGAAGCGACGCCGATGAAAAGGCCCAACATGATGTCGTGCCACGTCGGCGCGACCCAGACGAACGGCACCAGCGCGGACAGAATGCAGACGCCCGCGATCGACGAATAGGTCATCACGGTGATGGCGCGCTCGCTACCGCTCATCATCCGCGTCATGATCAGCGTGCAGGCCCAGGCCAGCGCCGACACCAGCGGAAAGAACGCAGCGGGATGAAACGCACCGGTGCCTGGACGCAGGATGATGATGACGCCGATCAGCCCGACCCCGGTCGCGATCCATCGGCGCATGCCGACCTTCTCGTTGAGAAACACGATCGACAATGCAGTGACGATCAGCGGCGCGACGAAGCCGGTGGCGGAGGCTTCCGCGATCGGCAGGTATCGCAGGCCGGAGATAAAGAACAGCGACGAGGCCAGCACCGTCACGCCGCGCATCAATTGCAGGCCGGGCCGCCTGGTCGGCAGCGCAAACAGCGGCGAGCCCGGCAGCATCGCCGGCGTCATGATCATTGCGAACACCACGAACCGGATCCACGCGATCTCGATCGAAGGCAGTGTCGCGGACAGGTACTTCGCCGTCACGTCCGAGACGCCGAGGAAGACCGTCGACGCCAAAATCAGCGCGATGCCCTTGAACGGACGATCGGCGCGCGCAAGCGCTTTGGGGGTGGAGTACTTCTTCTCGGGCAACGGCAATGGCGCGCTGTCCAGCCTTGCGGCTGCGGCGGGGGGCGGTGTCACGGCAATCTCAAAGGCGGTAATGATCGAATCGGGTGAGGCTCAAAAAAACGACATTCGGGCCGGAACAACAAGGTCCGAAAACAGGATGCGGATATGCGCGATTGCGTGCAACGACGCACAGCGGACGCCGCGGCGCAATTGAAACACTTTGTTAAGAAACGGTGTGCGCTACAGCCCCACCCTCATCCCCGCGTGAGCGTAAGCTCATCGCTGGAGGAGCGGCCACTTGGCCGCGTCTCGAAGGATGCAGGCCCGTCTGTGGCCTCATGGTTCGAGACGGCGCAAGTGCGCCTCCTCACCATGAGGGACCGACAGGCTAGAGCATCGGCAGGCCGCGCGGCTTCGGGCCGCGTGGAAACACGCTGTCGAGCGCTTCGATCTCGCTGGCGCTCAGTTTCAATTCTCCCGCCGCGGCATTATCCGCGGCATGCTCCGCGCTCGCGGCTTTCGGAATGGCGAACACGGCAGGTATGCGCGTGAGAAACGCCAGCGCAACCTGGCGCGCGGTGACGCGATGCGCATCCGATATCGCCTGCAACACCTGGCCTTCCCTGCTGTGCGGCGACGGAAAATCATTGTGGCCGAACGGCGAATAGGCGACGACTGCAACCCCGTTCCGCTCGCACCACGGGATCACCGCATGCTCGATCGCGCGCTCCTGCAGATGATAGAGCACCTGATTGCAGGCGATGTTGCCTTTGCCCGCCACCGCCAGCAATTCGTTGAGATCGTCGGTGTCGAAATTGCTGACGCCCCATGAACGGATCTTTCCGGCGGCGATCAGCTCATCGAATGCCGCCACCGTATCCCCGAGCGGATAGGATCCGCGCCAGTGCAGCAGATAGCAATCGAGATGATCGGTCTTCAGCCGTTTCAACGATCGTTCGCAGGCGGTAATGGTGCCGCGCCGCGACGCATTGCTCGGCAGCACCTTGGAGACGAGATAAATATCCTCGCGCCTGCCGCCCGCGATCGCATCCGCGATCACGAGTTCGGCATCGCCATACATTTCAGCGGTGTCGATGTGGGTCATGCCGAGCTCGATGCCGCGGCGCAACGCCGCGACGGCGCTCTTGCGGTCGCCGCGATCGATGTACCAGGTGCCCTGCCCGATGACGGTTATGCTGGATCCGCCGCTGCCGAATTTTTTCTGCTTCAAGGTCGCCTCAACTTCTGGTGACGCCGACCAAACGAGGGCGGCGATGTATTGCGAGCGCGTTCTCCACCGGCAGACCGCGCAGCCAATTGCGGAAGCTGACGATCTCGGGACAATCCGCGGTGCCTTCAGGCGCCATCAGCCAATCGCCCAAACCGGCTCCTTCATGGACGCGGTCGCAGCGATAGCCGGGATGATGGCCAAGACCGCGGGCGATCAACGCATCGACCTTGCCTTCGGTCAGTTCGTGCAGGCCGGCGGGCTGCAGCACCCGCAAGCCGATTTCTGCATGCGTCGACCGAAACTCCGCCAGTTCCAGGCGGCGCAGGTCGAAACTGCCGTGGACGCCCAACTGCAGCAGCGCCGCCCCCGCCGGTTTCAACCGCACGGTCGCGTCAGCAATGCGGCGAAAGCCGTCGGATATCTCGGGCAGATAGGCCTGGCCGGCCGCGGTCAGGATCAGTTGCTTATGCAGCCGCTCGAACAAGCGCACACCAAGGCGCGCTTCCAGCGCTTTCACCTGCTGCCCCACGGCGGCGGGTGTCACATGCAGCTCATGCGCGGCCAGCTTGAAGCTGAGATGCCGCGCGGCGGCTTCGAACGCGCGGAGCGCATTGAGGGGTGGCAGGCTGTAAGTCATCGCGCCGCAGTTTGTCACTGATAGGCCGTGGCCTTGCAATAGATTTTCTTGGGCGTGAGCGAAGGAACTATGCTTTGCGAAGGTTTGATGACCCCGGTTACGGTAGGTTCGCAGCAGCATCCGGAGATTCCCATGCCTCGCCGATTAGATCATCTCGTCATTTGTGTTCACGATCTGGCAAAGGCCGCGCTGGACTGGCAAAGGCTCGGCTTTGCCCTGACGCCGACCGGCGTGCATCCCTTTGGAACCAGCAACCGCCTGGCGATGTTCGGGAACAATTTTCTGGAGCTGCTGGCCGTCACCGATGCGGCGGCGGTACCAAAGGCCGCGCCCGGCCACTTCAGCTTCGCCGCCCACAACCAGGATTTTCTTCGAACCGCTGAAGGGATGTCGATGCTGGCCTTGCACAGCACCGACTCCCATGCCGAAGCGGCGCGCTTCAACGCTGTCCGCATCGGCGCCTACGCGCCGTTCGATTTTGGCCGTGACGCGGTCCTCCCTGGCGGAGGCACTGCTCGCGTTGCGTTTTCATTGGCCTTTGCCACCGATCCCGCGATGCCCGGGATCGCGTTCTTCACCTGCCAGCAACGTCATCCGCCGGAACTGTTCTGGAAACCCGAGTACCAGCACCACCCCAACGGTGCATTGCGCGTGGTCGAGGTCGTGATGTCGGCGCCGGAGCCGGCGCAGCACCGCGCGTTCCTCGAACACCTCACGGAGGGTGCCGCCGAGCTTGGGCCCGGGCGATTGACGGTTGGCGAGCGCGGCGACCGGATCACCGTGCTCGGCCCGGCCGAGATGGCGCACCGGTTGCCGGGTTGCTCCATCGATGGTTCGCCGCGCTTTTGCGCGGCGCGGCTGGCGGTCACCGATCTCGATGCGACCAGCCGTGTTTTGACGAATAACGGTGTCGCGTTCGAGGTCATCGACGATGCATTGCTGATTTCGCCCGCTGCATTGCATGGTCTGGCACTGGAATTCGCACAACGGGAGACAATCTGAATGGCCCCGATCCATCCCTTTTACGAACAGCATCGCGGTGCCATGGAGGCCGCCATGCGCCAGCGCCTCGATCTTGCAGAGGCGATGTTGCGTGAGCGCGCGCATCTATCCGATATTGATGGGATCAGGCGGGAGGTGATGGACGAATTCGAAACCGTGCTCACCCAAATGCCCTATGTCGGAGGCGCGGCAAGTCGCATGAGCGATTTCTTCATGCGTCTCATGGGCTTTATGGCCGTCAGCCGGGTGCTCCGGCGACACCGCGTGGCGCTGTCCGTGATCGGCGAAATCGAGCGAGAAACCTACAAGGCGCAAATGCTCACCGTGCCCGAAGCGGAACGTCTCGCCTCGGGGCGTCAATTCATGTCGTCAGAGAATCAGACTTTGCTGCGCGAGCAGGCTGCAAAAAGCCATCAGAACGAGTTTCCGGAAGATTTCGTCTACGATTTCGTCGAGCCGGGCCCGGGTGACAACTTCGAATTCGGCATCAACTACAAAGCTTGCGGCTTTTGCAAATTCGCGGCCCGCCACGGAGATAAAGAAATCTTGCCGAACATTTGTGGGCTTGATTTCGATGCCTATGCAACGCGAGGCATTCACCTGGAACGGACACAAACGTTGGCTGGCGGCGCCAGCCACTGCAATTTTCGGTTCTCGCAGCTTCCTTCGGAGTAGGACGAACTGCGTCCACGACGGTGCTGCGCTCCCTCTCCCGCTTGCGGAGGGTTGGGGTGGGGGTGTCGCCGCGAGTCGGAGTCTTCGTGTGGAGAGAGCCCCCACCCGCCACGCTCTTCGAGCGTGTCGACCTAAGAGCGAGCTTCGCTCGTCTCGACCCCCGCAAGCGGGAGAGGTGGAGCGAGTCTGCCGCCCTAGTAATTCGTCGCCGACTTCTCGTTCGGGATACCATCGATCGGACATTCGGAAGTGCCCGGCGTCGGGCGGGTCATCGCCTCGACCATTTCTCGCGTGCCCTCGGGATCGGCGATCCACTTTGAATAGAAGTCGTAAGGACAGGTCGCCAGGCCCTTGGCGCTTTCGCCGGAATTGATCATGCCGGTGTAGCCGCGATGCACCAGCTTGTAGAGGTGGTTCTGCGACTGGTTGTTGCGGCGGGCGTCGCGGATCAGGTTCTTCGACAGCGCCGCATACTGGATGCCGTATTCCTCCTCGCCGGTCTCGCCGAGCGTGCGGCCATCGAAGCCGATGATCGCGGAGTGACCGAAATAGGAATAGACGCCATCAAAGCCGGCGGCATTGGCGACCGCGACATAGACGTTGTTGGCCCAGGCCATCGCCTTGGAAATCAGGATCTGCTGTTCCTTGGCCGGATACATGTAACCCTGGCAACGCACGATCAACTCGGCGCCCTTCATGGCGCAGTCGCGCCAGATTTCCGGGAAATTGCCGTCGTCGCAGATGATCAGGCTGACCTTGAGGCCTTTCGGACCGTCGGAAACATAGGTGCAGTTGCCGGGATACCAGCCTTCGATCGGCACCCACGGCATGATCTTGCGGTACTTCTGCACGATCTCGCCCTTGTCGTTCATCAGGATCAGGGTGTTGTACGGCGCCTTGTGCGGGTGCTCCTCGTGACGCTCGCCGGTAAGCGAGAACACGCCCCAGACTTTCGCCTTGCGGCAGGCTTCGGCAAAGATCGCGGTTTCCTCACCCGGCACCACCGACGCGGTCTCGTACATCTCCTTGGAGTCGTACATGATGCCGTGGGTGGAATATTCCGGGAAGATCACGAGGTCCATGCCCGGCAGGCCGAGCTTCATGCCCACCACCATGTCGGCGATCTTGCGGGCGTTGTCGAGCACCTCGGCCTTGGTGTGCAGGCGCGGCATTTTGTAATTGACGACGGCTACGCCGACCGTGTCGTTGCTCGAGGAAATGTCACCGTGAAGCATGGGGTTCGCCTCTTCTGTTCTTGTTCAACTCTGCCGCCGATTTTCCGTCATACTTGGCATCAGTGACTGATCATCCACGGCCGCGCGGTCGGGAAACTCTTGGCGCCGCTTCTGGTCTTGGTCACCAGCCGCGCCGGCTTCTTGCTCGAACAGCAGCCGCAACCAGGGCCATGCGAGGCCTTGTACTGATCGAGAGTTTTGGGCGCGTTGGCGCTGCGCTCGTTGGTGGCGTGGGCCTTGCGCTTGTCCGACGGCATGCAGAAGAACGCCGGCGCGGTCAGGATGACGCGCGGCGACTCCGTTTCGCATTGCGGACAATCCTGCGGCGCATCGCATTCGGCCATCGGCCGCATGTCGGTGAACGGGCCGCAATCATTACAGAGATATTCATAGACCGGCATTTCACTGTTCTCCCTTGCGCAATCGCTCTCGTACTTCGCCACGGCGGATGCGGGGCGGCCAATGAGAAGCCGTCCCGCATCCCGTCGCGCAGGGATTACTTGTCCTGTGACAGCGGCATCTGGATGTCGCCCTTGATGTGTTTGATCGGCCCCGCCGACGACGGCATGATGTCGAAGTCGAAGATCTCGGTCGGTAGCCACAACGTGGCGCAGGCGTTCGGCACGTCGACCACGCCGGAGATGTGGCCCTGACACGGCGCCGTGCCGAGGATCGAATAGGCCTGCGCGCCGGAATAGCCGAACTTCTTCAGGTACTCGATCGCATTCAGGCAGGCCTGCCGGTAGGCGATGTGTACGTCGAGATAATGCTGCTTGCCTTGCTCGTCGACCGAGATGCCTTCGAAGATCAGATAGTCCTTGTAGTTCGGCGTGATCGGCGACGGTTTGAATACGGGATTCTTGATGCCGTATTTGGCAACGCCGTCCTTGATGAGGTCGACCTTGATATGCAGCCAGCCGGCCATCTCGATCGCGCCGCAGAAGGTGATCTCGCCGTCGCCCTGGCTGAAATGCAGGTCACCCATGGAGAGACCGGCGCCGGGCACATAGACCGGGAAGTAGATCTTCGAGCCGCGCGACAGATCCTTGATGTCGCAATTGCCGCCATGTTCGCGCGGCGGCACGGTGCGGGCGCCCTCGGCAGCGATCTTGGCCTTGGCATCGCCCTTGGCCTGACCGGCATGCGTGGTAGGCGCGAATGGCGGGTTGGCCAACCCGGGTACGCGGGTCGGGTCGGTCGCGATCAGCGCGGCCTCGCGCTCATTCCACATCGCCAGCATTTTCGGATCGGGCAGACAGCCGATCAGGCCGGGATGAATCAGGCCCGCGAAGTTCACGCCGGGAATGTGACGCGACGAGGTATAGAGGCCCTTGATGTCCCAGATCGACTTCTGTGCCAGCGGGAAGTGATCGGTCAGGAAGCCGCCGCCGTTCTTCTTGGAGAAGAAGCCGTTGAAACCCCAGAGGCTTTCCTTCAGCGGGCCGACGTCGAGCAGATCGACCACCAGCAGATCGCCGGGCTCGGCGCCCTTGACGCCGATCGGGCCGGACAGGAAGTGCACGATCGACAGGTCGATGTCGCGCACGTCATCGGCAGAATCGTTGTTCTTGATGAAGCCGCCGGTCCAATCGACAGTTTCGATGATGAAGTCGTCGCCCGGACTGACCCACTCCACGATCGGGATCTCGGGGTGCCAGCGGTTGTGAATCTTGTCGTTTTCGTAGGCCGATTTCGAAAGATCGACCTTGATCAGTGTATCTGGCATTGCAAGCTCCCCTTTTTTACGGACGTAAGGCTACGGTTCACACGGACAGGTATTTCGAGATCTGCGCAGCATCGACATCGGCGCGCGGGTCGTCACGGACGATCTCGCCGTTCTCGATGACAAGCACGCGGTCGGCGACATCGAGCGCAAAACTCAGCACCTGTTCGGAGACCACGATCGACAGGCCGCGCTCGTCGCGAATGCGCTTGAGGGTGCGCGCCATCTCCTTGATGATCGACGGCTGGATGCCTTCGGTCGGCTCGTCCAGCAGCAGCACTTTCGGCTTGGTGGCGAGCGCGCGCGCGATCGCGAGCTGCTGCTGTTGACCGCCGGAGAGATTGCCGCCGCGGCGGTCCTTCATTTCCAGGAGTACCGGAAACAGCTCGTAGATGCTTTCCGGCACGTTCCGCTCACCGGACACGACCAGACCAGTCTCGATGTTTTCCTTCACCGTCATGGTGGAGAAGATCATGCGGCCCTGCGGCACATAGGCGAGGCCCTTGGCCACGCGCTCATAGCTGTGCAGCTTGCTGAGCTCGGCGCCTTCCATGGTCATCGAACCGCTCTTGGCCGGCAGGATGCCCATCAGCGATTTCATCAGCGTGGTCTTGCCCATGCCGTTGCGACCCATGATCGCCACGATCTCGTTGGGCGCGACCGAGACGTTGAGGCCATGCAGCACCTCGCTCTGGCCGTAGGCGACGTGGAGATCCGAAATAGCCAGCATCAACGTGCTCCTTAGGTAGCTTAATGTCCGAGATAAACTTCGATGACCTTCGGATCGTTCTTGACGTGCTCCATGGTGCCTTCCGACAGGATCTGGCCTTGATGCAGCACCGTGACCTTGTGGGCGATATCCTCGACGAACTTCATGTCGTGCTCGATCACCAGCACCGACCGGCCCTTGATGATGCGGTTGAGCAGTTCCGCGGTCTTGGCCCGCTCGCTGACGCTCATGCCGGCCACCGGCTCGTCGAGCATCAACAGGTCCGGGTCCTGGATCAGCAGCATGCCGATCTCGAGCCATTGTTTCTGGCCGTGGCTGAGTTCGTCGGCATAGGTGTCGAGGCGATCCTTCAGGAAGATCATCTCGGCGACTTCCTCGACGCGGTCGCGCACCGTGGCGTCGCGCTTGAAAGCGAGCGAACCGAACACGGTGCGGCCACGCGGGAAGGAAATCTCCAGATTCTCGAACACCGTGAGATCGACGAAGACGGACGGCGTCTGAAACTTGCGGCCGACGCCGGTCTTTACGATCTGGTTCTCTTTCAACCGAGTCAGCTCCTGACCGCGAAACTGGATCGAACCCGACGTCGCCTTGGTCTTGCCGCAGATCAGATCGAGCACCGTGGTCTTGCCGGCGCCATTGGGACCGATGATGACCCGGATCTCGTTCTCCTCGACATAGAAGGAGAGGTCGTTGACCGCCTTGAAGCCGTCAAAGGACACTGTGAGCGCCTCGACCGCGAGCAGGAATTCCTTGGGTTGATGACCGATGAGCATGATTTAGCTTCCCATTGCGCCAGTGTGGCATCGGCAATCGAGATGACCTATGAGCATGATGATTTCCTCATTCCGCCGGGGCGCCGTCGGCCACGGACTCGTCGGCCCACGCCTTGGCCGGTGTTGGTTTGCGCCACGCTATGAGCCGATCGATACGAGGCTGGACGTGATCCGCCCAGATCCCGGACAGGCCGTTCGGGAACGCCAGCACCACCGCAATGAACAGTCCTCCGAGGCCGAACAGCCAGAGTTGCGGGAAGGTTTCCGAAAGGCTGGTCTTGGCGAAGTTCACCAATAGCGACCCCCACACCGCGCCGAAGATCGACATCCGTCCGCCGACCGCGGTGTAGATCACCATCTCGATCGACGGCACGATGCCGACAAAGGACGGTGACATGAAACCGACATTGAGCGCGAACATGGCGCCGCCGATCGCGGCGAAGATCGCGGCCATGCAGAAGGCGAATATCTTGAAGTTGGCGACGCTGTAGCCGGAGAAGCGGACGCGGTCTTCCTGTTCGCGCATCGCCACCAGGATGCGACCGAGCTTGGTCAGGCGGATAAACTGCGCGAGCAGGATGCAGCCGAACAGCAGGAACACTTCAAAGAAGTAGAGCATGACCTTGGCATGATCCGGCCGGATGTCCCATCCCTTGAGGGTGCGCAGATCGGTCATGCCGTTGATGCCGCCGGTATAGCCTTGCTGCCCGACGATCAGAATAGTCAGGATGGCCGCGACGGCTTGCGTGATGATCGCGAAATAGGTGCCGCCGACGCGGCGCTTGAACATCGCGGTTCCGATGATCAGGGCGAACAGGCCAGGCACCAGGATGATGGCGAGAATGGTAAGGGTGAGACTATGGAACGGTTGCCAGAACAGCGGCAGCGAGGTGATCTGATTCCAGTCCATGAAATCGGGGATGCCGGGGGTGGACTGAATCTTGGTGTTTTCCGGGCTCGATGCCTCGAGCTTGAGGAACATCGCCATGCAGTAGCCGCCGAGGCCGAAGAACACCCCCTGCCCCAGGCTGAGAATGCCGCCATAGCCCCAGCACAGCACCAGCCCGATCCCGACGAAGGCGTAGGTCAGGTATTTGGCGACCAGGTTGAGGCGAAACACATCCAGCGACAGCGGCAGGATCACGAACAGCAAGGCGGCCAGCGCAACGAAACCGATGAGCTCGGATCGATTGAAGAAGCGTGAGTTGATCATGACCGTGCCTGCTTTTTGTTATTTGCGAACCTTGAGGGCGAACAGCCCCTGCGGCCGCAGCATCAGAATTCCGACAATGGCGAGCAGCGTCAGCACCTTCGCCATAGACCCCGACATGAAGAATTCGAGCGTTGACTGCGTCTGCGAAATGCTGAAGGCCGATGCGATGGTGCCGATCAGGCTGGCGGCCCCGCCGAACACGACCACGAGGAAGGTATCGACGATGTAGAGCTGCCCCGAGGTCGGCCCGGTCGAGCCGATCATGGTGAAGGCACTGCCGGCGACGCCGGCGATGCCGCAGCCGAGGCCGAAGGTGTAGCGATCGACTTTTTCGGTGTTGATGCCGACTGCGCCGGCCATGATACGGTTCTGCACGACGGCGCGGACCTGACGGCCCCAGCGCGACTTGTACATGATCCAGGCCACCGAGACCGTGATCAGCAAGGTAAGACACATCACGAAGATGCCGTTGATCGGGACTTCGATGGTGTCGGTGACCTGCTTGGAGCCGAGCATCCATTGCGGCAGTTCGACGCCGACTTCACGGGCGCCGAATACCGAGCGATAGGTCTGCTGCAGGATGAGACTGAGGCCCCAGGTCGCCAGCAGCGTATCCAGCGGGCGCTTGTAGAGGTGACGTATCAGCCCCCATTCGACCAGCATCCCGAGCGCGCCGGAGGCTATGAAAGCGAGCACCATGGCGAGAAAGAAGTAGCCGGGAAACAGCGCCGGCAGATAGTGCTGAAAGGCACTGGAGGTGAGCCAGGTGACGTAGGCGCCGAGGATCATGAACTCGCCATGCGCCATGTTGATGACGCCCATCTGGCCGAAGATGATCGCAAGACCCAGCGCCATCAGCACGTAGACGGAAAACAGGATCAGGCCCGCAAAGCCCTGCATGACGAAGATCGAGCCCAGATCGCCAATCGAATAGTCGCCGAACATCAGACTTCTCCGCGGGAGGGAAATCCCGCGTCGCAAGCATGCTCGCGACGCGGGGGTGTTAAGCGTGGACTGACAATCCACGCCAGGGAGACTGTTGGGGAATCGCGGGAGTTGTCCGCGAACCTTTATTGATAGCCCTTGGGGAACGGATCCGGCTGAATCAGGTCGGCGGTCTCGAACACCAAGTCGAACTGTCCGTCCAGCTTGGCCTTGCCGACGCGGGTCTTCGACCACAGATGGTGGTTTTCGTGGATCCGGACATAGCCTTCCGGTGCACCTTTGAACTCGATGCCGGGCGAAGCCGCCGCGACCTTGTCGACGTCGAAGGAACCCGCCTTCTCGACGGTCGCTTTCCACAGCCACGGGCCGAGATAAGCTGCCTGCGTCACGTCGCCGATGACAGTCTTGTCGCCCCACATCTTCTTGAACGCGGCAACGAACTTTTCGTTGTTCTCGTTCTTCAGCGACTGGAAGTACTTCATGCAGGCGTACGCGCCGGCGATGTTCTCACCTCCGATGCCGTCAATCTCGTCCTCGGTAACCGAGATGGTCAGAAGAGTCTGCTTCGACAGGTCGATGCCGGCAGCCTTGAGCTGCTTGTAGAACGCGACGTTCGAACCGCCGACGACGTCGGTGAAGATGACGTCAGGCTTGGTCAGCTTCAGCTTGTTGATGACAGAGTTGAACTGGGTGTGGCCGAGCGGGAAGTATTCCTCGCCGACGACCTTCAGCTTCAGGAAATTCTCGATGTGCTTGCGCGCGATCTTGTTCGAGGTGCGCGGCCAGATGTAGTCGGAGCCGATGAAGTAGAACGATTTGGCGTTCTTCTCCTTGGTGATCCAGTCGATGCCGGCGAGAATCTGCTGGGTCGCTTCCTGCCCGGTGTAGATCACGTTCTTGGACTGCTCGAGCCCTTCATAGAAGGTCGGGTAATAGAGCATGCCGTTATACTGCTCCATCACCGGCAGCACCGCCTTGCGCGACGCCGAGGTCCAGCAGCCCATGATCGAGGCCACCTTGTCGTTGACCAGCAACTTCTTGGCCTTCTCCGCGAAAGTCGGCCAGTCGCTGCCGCCGTCTTCCTGGATGATCTTGATCTTGCGGCCAAGCACACCGCCCATGGCGTTGATCTGCTCGATGGCGAGCTTCTCGGCCTGGATCGAACCGGTTTCGGAGATCGCCATCGTGCCGGTGGCGGAATGCAGGATACCGACCGTCACTTCAGTATCGGTAACCGCGAGCCCGGTGGTATTGACCGCGGAAGTTGCGGGACCGGCACCGAAGGACGGGCGCGGAAGCATCGAAAGGGCCGGCAAGGCCGCCATTCCCATCAGCAGTTTGCGGCGAAGCGGAGACTGCAGCCCCCGTTTGATTTCGTCTGACATGAGCACCCCATTTTTGTTCGAGAACGCTTATTGGTGAGGCAGGATTGCTCAGTTTTGTGCAGTGCACAGATACGCAAGATCGCGTATATTGCACCGCAAAATAGCGACGTAGGTTTCGGTACGGAGTTTGCGGTACGCAATTGCGGTACGCGGTTTGCAAGCGATTGAGGGGCCTCGAAGGGTTCAGTCGTTGGCAGTGAGGAGCATCAAGTGGCAGGGCGGCAGCGGATCGACCGCGTCAGGCGCCAATATAATCAGTGGGTTGCCAACCAGACGCTGGAAGACTACGCGCTGCGCTTCACGGCCAAAAGCGCGCGGCGATGGTCCGCCGCCCGCGTCGCCAATACGGCACTCGGTGCGATCTCGTTCCTGGCGCTGGAAGCGATCGGCGGCACCATTACGCTCAACTACGGCGCCACCAACGCGGTGGTTGCCATTCTGGTCGTCAGCGTCATCATCTTCTGCTGCGGCCTGCCGATTGCCTATCAGGCCGCCAAATGCGGTATCGACATCGACCTGCTGACCCGCGGCGCCGGCTTCGGCTATATCGGATCGACCATCACGTCGCTGATCTACGCCTCCTTCACCTTCATCTTCTTCGCGCTCGAGGCCGTCATTCTCGCCAGCGCGCTCGAGATGTGCTTCGGCATCCCGCGCCCGATCGGCTATCTCATCAGCGCGGTCGTCATCATTCCGCTGGTGACCTACGGCATCACGTTGATCAGCCGCTTCCAGCTGTGGACGCAGCCGATCTGGATCATCCTGCACATCCTCCCCTTCGTTGCGATCGCCTACGCCAACCCGCAATCGTTTTCGGAATGGCGCAAATTCGCCGGCGAGCATGGCGACCCCAGCGGCCACCTCGACCTGTTGCTGTTCGGCACCGCCGCTTCCGTGGTATTTTCGCTGGTGGCGCAGATCGGCGAACAGGTCGACTTCCTGCGGTTCCTGCCGCGTGACCGCCACACCTCCCGCACGTCGTGGTGGATCGCCCTGCTGAGCGCCGGCCCCGGCTGGATCATCTTTGGCGCGCTCAAGCTGCTGCTAGGCTCGTTCCTCGCCTACTTCGCGCTCAGCCACGGCGTCTCCAGCGAGCACGCCGCCGAGCCCGCGCATATGTATCTCGAAGCGTTTCGTTATGTGCTGTCGCAGCCCGATCTGGTGCTGGCGCTGACCGGCACCTTCGTCATTCTCTCGCAGATCAAGATCAACGTCACCAACGCCTATGCCGGCTCGATCGCCTGGTCGAACTTCTTCTCGCGGCTGACCCACAGCCATCCGGGCCGCGTGGTCTGGCTGGTGTTCAACGTCCTGGTCGCGCTGCTATTGATGGAGATCGGCGTCTACAAGGCGCTGGAACAGACGCTGGCGCTCTATTCCAACGTCGCCATCGCCTGGGTCGGCGCATTGGTGGCCGATCTCGTCGTCAACAAGCCGCTCAGGCTGCGCCCGCAACACATGGAGTTCAAGCGCGCCCATCTCTACGACATCAATCCGGTCGGCGTCGGCGCGATGACGATCGCGACCATCGTCTCGATCAGCGCGTTCTATGGCCTGTTCGGTCCGACGCCGAAGGCGCTGTCGCCCTTCGTCGCGCTCGCCGTCGCCTTTGTCACCGCGCCGTTGATCGCGTGGGCCACCGACGGCAAATATTACATCGCGCGCAAGCCGAAGCGGAGCTGGCAGAACCTCGAATCGATCCAGTGCTGCATCTGCGAGCATTCGTTCGAGCCCGAGGACATGGCCTCCTGCCCGGCCTATGCCGGCCCGATCTGTTCGCTGTGCTGCTCGCTCGATGCGCGCTGCCATGATCTCTGCAAGCCGCATGCGCGGATCCAGGCGCAGGTATCGGAGGCACTGGCCAAGGTACTACCCGAACCGATCTACGCCCGGATCAACTCCCAGCTCGGGCATTATCTCGGCGTGTTCGTGGTGTCGGCCGGGCTGGTCGGGCTGACGCTCGCGCTGATTTACCTGCAGACCTCGGCGACGATTCCGTTCGATGGTTTCCAGCTATCCGACGTGCTGTGGAAGGTATTCTTCGCGCTGACGATCATCATCGGCGTCGTGGCCTGGCTGTTCGTGCTGGCGCAACAAAGCCGCCGCGCGGCGGAAGAAGAAACCAGGCGCCAGACCACGCTGTTGATCCAGGAAATCGACGCGCACAAACGCACCGATGCCGAGTTACAGCGCGCCAAGGAAGTGGCCGAATCCGCGAACCTCGCCAAGAGCCGCTACGTGGTCGGATTGAGCCACGAACTGCGCTCGCCCTTGAACGCCATCAGCGGCTACGCGCAGTTGCTGGAGCAGGATTCCAGCCTGCAGACAAAACCGCGCGATCAGGTCCGCGTGGTCCGCCGCAGCGCCGACCATTTGTCCGGGCTGATCGACGGCATTCTGGATATTTCCAAGATCGAGGCCGGCCGGCTCTATCTGTCGCGCGACGAAGTTCGCTTGAGCGATTTCCTCGATCAGCTGGTCGGCATGTTCCGCCTGCAGGCCGCCGCCAAGGGCATCGACTTCCTCTTCAAGCGACCGGCGGTGCTGCCGGTCGTGGTCTTTGCCGACGAGAAGCGGCTGCGCCAGATCCTGATCAATCTCTTGGCGAACGCCATCAAGTTCACGCAGGCCGGCAGCGTCCATTTCGTCGTGCATTACCGCAGCCCGGTGGCGGAGTTCGAAGTCATCGATACCGGCCCCGGCATCCGGGCCGACGATCTCGAGCGCATCTTTGCGCCGTTCGAACGCGGCGCGCTCGGCGTCTCGCAGCCGCAGACCGGCACAGGCCTCGGCCTGACCATCAGCCGGCTGCTCGCAGGCGTCATGGGCGGCGACATCAAGGTGATCAGCACGGTCGGCACCGGCAGCAATTTCCGCATGAAGATCCTGCTGTCGGAGGTCACCAACCCGACATTGATCGCGCCGGTCGGGGCGCCGATCTTCGGCTATCACGGCCCGCGCAAAACCATCCTGATCACCGACGACGATCCGACCCATCGCGACCTCCTGCGCGAGGTCTTGACGCCGCTGGGCTTCATCCTGCTCAGCGCGCCCGACGGCCCCGGCTGCCTGGAGTTGGCGCAGCATTGCAGGCCCGATCTGTTTCTATTGGATATCTCGATGGCCGGCATGGACGGATGGACCGTGGCGGAGACCCTGCGCAAGAGCGGACATCATCAGGCCCGCATCCTGATGGTATCGGCGAGCGCGCTGGAAGCGCATGGCGCGCCGCTGGCGCAACCGTTCCACGACGGTTACCTGATGAAGCCGATCGACATTCCCCGCCTTCTGGAAACCATTCGCCAATTGCTCAAGCTCGAATGGGAATATGAGGTCGACCAGATTGTCGTTCCGAGCTGGAAGCCCGAGACCGGTTCGCGGCCATCGGTGAAGCATGTCGAAGAACTCATCGGCCTCGGACAATTGGGCTACATCCGCGCCATCCAGGTCAAGCTCGACGAGATCGGCAACGATCATCCCGAGCACGCCGATTTCGTCACGCAAATGCGTTCACTGATCGACCGCTTCGATCTCGATCAATATATGGCGACCCTGAAGACATTGCACAGCTATGATCATTGAACAAAAAAAGCGCGACGTCGCCCTCGTCGTCGACGATTCCCCGGAAACCCTGCGCCTGCTCACCGACGCGCTCGATGGCGCGGGCATGACGGTCATGGTCGCGCTCGACGGCGCAGCGGCGATGCGGATCGTCGATCAGATCACGCCCGATATCGTGCTGCTCGATGCCGTGATGCCCGGCATGGATGGTTTTGAGACCTGCAAGCGGATGAAGCGCGACGCGGGCCTCGTCAACGTTCCCATCATCTTCATGACGGGCCTTGCGGAAACCGAACACATCGTCCGCGGCCTGGAGGCCGGCGGTGTGGACTACGTGACAAAGCCGATCGCGATCGAGGAAATGCTGGCGCGCATTCGCGTGCATCTCGCCAACGCGCGGTTGACCCAGAGCGCCCGCGCCGCGCTCGACGTCTCCGGCCGCTATCTACTCGCGGTGAACAGCGTCGGCAAGATCATGTGGGCGACGCCGCAAGCGCAGAAATTATTGTCCGATACGCTTAGCGCTGACGCCGACGATGATTTCGTGCTGCCCGATCCGATGCCGCAATGGCTGGAGCAGATGCAGAAAGGCAAGGCCGGCGCCAAGGCTTCGGCGATGCCAGCGTTTCCCGGCAATGATCTGCTCAAGCTGCAATATATGGGCAAGCTCGGCCCGAATGAATTCCTGCTCCGCCTCGCCAAGGATTCCGGCGCCGATACGCCGGCGGAATTCTCCAGCGAACTCGGACTGACCACGCGCGAGGGCGAAGTGCTGTCGTGGCTGTCGAAGGGAAAGACCAACCGCGATATCGCGCAGATCCTGGGCCTTTCGCCCCGCACCGTCGACAAGCATCTCGAGCAGATCTATTCCAAGCTCGGCGTCGAGAACCGCACCGCGGCCGCCGCGATCGCGGTCAATGCGAAGAACCGGAAGTCGTGAACGAGGTTCTCTCACCCGTCATTGCAAGCGCAAGCGACTTGTCCGCCGTAGCTCAAGGAGCGAAGGCGGAAGCAATCCATGCCCGCCAAGGAAAGAAAAGAATGGATTGCTTCGCTTCGCTCGCAATGACGTTGAGGGACCGGCTTTAGTTCGCCACGGCCAATTGCTGCGGCACGGTATTCGGCGTGGTCTGCGCGATCAACCGCTTCAATTCCGGAATGCAGGAACCGCAATTGGTGCCGGCCTTCAGCCTGGTACCGATGTCGGCGGCGGAGCGCGCGCCGGCCGTGATCGCATCGCAGATCGTGGTGCGGCCGACACCAAAGCAGGCGCAGACGATGGGGCCGGCATTGGCAAGGCCGTCGGTCGATTTGCCCGACAACAGCATGCGGCGCTGTTCGTTGCTCAGTGTATCGGCGGCAAACAGGCCCTTGACCACGTTCCAGTCGCCGGCGTCCCGTGCCGGTCCGATGAACAGGCAGGTCTCGATGCGATCGCCCGCAAAGGACGCCGCGCGATAAACGCCGCCGCCGAAATCCTTGTACTCGGCAAGATCGTCGCCGGCGATCGATCCGAGCCAGGACTGCCAGCCCCTGAGATCGGCATTATCCGCGAGCAGGTAGCCATAGCCGCCATTGACGGCGACACGCGCCCACCAGGCATGATCGGGCAATTCGAGCGGCATGCGCGACAACGCAAACCCCCGGAACACATATTCGTAAGGCGCGATCGAGACAGGCGTCGCCTTGTTCTCCGGCTGGCCGGAAAATGGATCGGTGTGTGGGGCGACCAGCGAGCCGACGCGCGCGCCGGTCGCGGTGACCGCGCTCCAGTGGATCGGCGCAAACAACATGCCGCGCTGCTGGCGCTCGCTGACGACAACCCGCAGCGTGCATTGCCCGTAGTCGGTCGTAACCCGCGCAAAATCGCCGTCGGCGACACCGTGCCTTGCGGCATCTTCCGGATGCACCTCGACGAAGGGCTCCGGCAAATGCTGGCCCAGCCGCGGGCTCATCCCGCTGCGGGTCATGGTGTGCCATTGATCCCGGATGCGGCCGGTGTTCAGCCGCAACGGACGTGCGGCCGAGGTCTCGGTCCGCAGCGCGGGAATCTCCGGCGCAATGAACCGCGCCTTCTGTTCGTTGGCGAAGAAGCCGCCATCCGCAAAGAAACGCGCCTGCGGCTGCGCATTGAGCCGGATCGGCCATTGCACCGGCGCCAACGTATCGAACCCCTCGTCCGACAGCGTCTCGAGCCCGCCGATATCGAAATCACGACTACCCTCGTTTTCGAACGCCGAAAGTGCAGCGTGCTCGCGAAAGATATCGGCGGCCGAAGTGAAATTGAACGCCGCGCCAAAGCCGAGCCGTTTTGCGATCTCGCCGATGATCCACCAATCGGGCCGCGCCTCGCCCGGAGAGGACAGGAACGCGCGCTGCCGCGAGATGCAGCGCTCCGAATTGGTCACGGTGCCGGATTTCTCGCCCCACGCCTGCGCCGGGAACAGCACATGCGCGCCGGCATCGACGGTGTCGTTGGAGGTCACGTTCTCGGACACGACGAACAATTCGAGCTTCTTCAGCGCATCGCTGATGGCGTCGGCATTCGGCAGCGACACCGCCGGATTGGTGCCGATCACCCACAGCGCCTTGATCTCGCCGCGCGCGATGGCCTCGAACATCTGGACCGCTTTCAGCCCTTCCTGGGTGGCGATCCGCGGCGCCTTCCAGAACCGGCGCACGCGGTCGATATCCGGCGGCGTGAACCCCATATGGGCCGCAAGCTGGTTGGCGAGGCCGCCGACCTCGCGGCCACCCATCGCATTGGGCTGTCCGGTCAGCGAGAACGGTGACGCGCCCGGTTTGCCGATCCGCCCGGTCGCGAGGTGGCAATTGAGGATGGCGTTGACCTTGTCGGTGCCCTGCGCCGACTGGTTGACGCCTTGCGAATACATCGTGACCACGCGCGGCGTGCCGGCAAACATCTGGAAGAACGCGGCGACGTCCTGCTCGGACAGGCCGGTCGCCAGCGCGGTCGCACTGAGGCTGCCGGCCATGCTCCGCCCCCGGGCGATCGCTTCGTCAAAACCTGACGTGTGGCGCTCGATATAGTCGCGGTCGAGCGCGCCATTGTCGGCGAGGTGCACCAGCAATCCGCTGAACAATGCGGTATCCGTGCCGGGCTTCAAGCCCAAAAACAAATCGTCATCGCCGACCGTGTCGGTGCGGCGCGGATCGATCACCACGATGCGGGCGCCGCGCTGCTGCTTGTTGACCAGCATGCGCTGGTACAGCACCGGATGGCACCAGGCCGCGTTGGAGCCGACCAGCACCAGCAAATCGGCCTCGTCGAGGTCCTCGTAACATCCCGGCACCGTGTCCGCACCGAAGGCGCGGCGGTGGCCGGCGACCGATGAAGCCATGCACAGCCGGGAATTGGTGTCGACATTGGCGCTGCCGACAAATCCCTTCATCAGCTTGTTGGCGACGTAATAGTCTTCCGTCAGCAACTGGCCGGAGAGATAGAACGCAACGGCGCCGGGACCGTCGCGCGCGATGATGTGCTGGAACCTGTGCGCGACATGGTCGAGCGCGTCGCTCCAGGCCACGCGTTCCATCGTCCCCTTGTCGCAACGGATCATCGGATGCAGCAGACGGCTCTCGAGGCCCAGCGTCTCGCCGAGCGCCGAGCCCTTCGAGCACAGCCGGCCGAAATTGGCGGGGTGTTCGGGGTCCCCCGAAATCGCCGCACCGCCGCGGCCGTCGGGCGTCGCCAATACGCCGCAACCGACGCCGCAATAGGCGCAGGTGGTCTTGGTGGCACGCAGATGGGGATCGACAGCAGTCATGCGAGCAACCGGCTCATGCCGCCTCTGAACGGATCGCGAGTGAACGGCCGAACATCATGTCGGCGCGAATTCGTTGCGTCGGCTGGCGGTTGCGGATCAGTTCGAGATACCACAACGCGTCGCTGACATCGCCGATCAGAACCGCACCGGTCAACCGTCCCTCCGAAATCACCAGCTTCTTGTAGGTGCCGTAGTTGAGGTCGCTGAGCACGATGGCCTCGGAGCCGTCGGCGCCGACGAAATCGCCCGCGGAGAACACGCTGACGCCGGAGACCTTCAGGTTGGTCGCCACGACGCTGCCGCCATAAGAGGCATCGCTACCTGCGAGATGCCGCGCCAGCACGCGCGCCTGCTCATAGGCCGGCTCGACCAGGCCGTAGCAGATGCCGCGGTGCTCGGCGCACTCGCCGATCGCGAAGATATCCGCAGCTCCGGTCTGCAAATGGTCATCGACGACGACGCCGCGGTTGACGGCAATGCCGGCTTCCTTTGCCAAAGCGATGTTCGGCCGAATACCCGCCGCGAAAATCACCGCGTCGGCGTCGATAAGGCGGCCATCGGTCAGTTCGACACCCTCGACCCGCGCTTCGCCCTGGATGCGCGCAGTGTTGGCATTGAGCAGGATCTCGATGCCCTTGCGTTCGACCAGCGATTTCAGAAGCTCCGCCGCGGGTGCATCGAGCTGGCGCTCCATCAGCCGGTCCATCAAATGGACCAACGTCACCTGCGCACCGGCCTTCACGAGCCCGTAAGCCGCTTCAAGCCCCAATAGCCCGCCTCCGACCACCACCACGCGCTTCTTCTGCGCGGCCAGCGTCAGCAGCAGATCGACGTCGCGGCTGTCGCGAAATGTATGCACCCCGGCGAGATCGGCGCCGGGCACGTTGAGCCGCAACGGCGACGAACCCGTGGTCAGGACCAGCTTCGAGAACGGGACGCTTTCCTCGTTCTCGATTTTGACTTCACGACGCCCGACATCGATCTCGGTGGCCAAGCAGCCATACTTCAAGGTGACGCCGCGATCGCGCCACCATGAAGCCGGCCTGAGTTCGATGTCATGCGAGGCGGTCTCGCCGGCCAGGACCGACGACAGCAGCACGCGGTTATAGGCAAGCCGCGGCTCGTCGCCGATGACAGCGATGGCGTAGCGCCCGAGCGCTACTTTCGTCAGCTCGTCGACCAAACGCGCTGCGGCCATTCCATTACCGACGATGACAAGCGACTCGCTCATGGCTGTCCTTACTCGGCGGCTTGGGCCTTGCCGTAGGCTTCTGAGATCATGTAACCGGACAGTGTGCCGTAGGCCGCGGTCCAGGCAGCGGCGACTTCCGGAGTCCAGGCTTCGCCTAGTCCCTTCTCCAGGGTCCACAACAGCGCGCCGCCAACGACCGGATAGTGTTCGGGCTTTGCACCGTAGCTGACATGTCGCTTTGCCAGCGCGCTCGCGGCCGGCAATATGGACTCAAGATTGCCAAGACCATTGACCACGACGGCAAGCGTTCCCATCAGCTTCTTGCGCTGCTCGGTCAAGTCGGCCGGAAACATCGCCTTCACCGCCGGCGCGACCTCGAACAGGCGGTCGTAGAACAGCACAGCGGCCTGTTCGGAAATCGCAGCGACCTTGGCGAAACTATCCTGAACCAACTTCACTTCCACCGGATTCATATCAACTCTCCTCAAACATTCCTAAAGGTGAGCCTGTTGGTCGCAAGCCAGGAGCTTTGGTTCACACCAAAGCTCCTGATAGTGATGAAGAACCTATGCCGCTTCGACGAAGCGATGCCGCTCGTAGAGGAATTCGAGCACGCGCTGCCGGCACTTGAGGTAGCCGGGGTTGGTCGCAAGCTCGAGCCGCTTGCGCGGACGCGCCAGCGGCACTTCCAGCACTTCGCCGATCCGCGCGCTTGGCCCGTTGGTCATCATCACGATGCGGTCCGACAGCAGCACGGCTTCATCGACGTCGTGGGTGATCATCAGGATGGTGTTGCCGAGCTTCTGGTGCAGGGCCATCACCGAATCCTGCAGATGGGCGCGGGTCAAAGCATCGAGCGCGCCGAAGGGCTCGTCGAGCAACAGCACCTTCGGTTCCATCGCGAGCGCCCGCGCGATACCGACACGCTGCTTCATGCCGCCGGAGATTTCCGACGGACGCTTGTCCTTGGCATGGGCCATCTGCACGAGGTTGAGATTGTGCATCACCCAGGCGTCGCGTTCCGCCCGCGTCTTGCTCCTGGCAAACACCTTGTCGACGCCGAGCCGGACGTTTTCATAGACGGTCAGCCAGGGCAGCAGGCTGTGGTTCTGAAACACCACCGCGCGATCCGGTCCCGGCGAATTGACCTCGCGGTTTTCCAGCAGCACGCAGCCAGTGGTGCAATTGGTCAGGCCGGCCACGATATTGAGCAACGTGGATTTGCCGCAGCCGGAATGGCCGATGATCGAGACGTATTCGCCCTTGTCGATCGTCAGGTTGATTTCCTTCAGCACCTCGGTGGTGGCATTGCCGCGGGTGAAGGACTTATCGATGTGGTCGAGCTTCAGATAGGCCTGCATGATATGTTTCCTTCAGCTCGCGGAGGTGCCGCGGGTCACGATCTTGCCTAGTGCCGCGATCAACCGATCGAGCACGAAGCCGATGATGCCGACATAGAATAGCGCCAGGATGATTTCGCTGATGTGCGAGGAGTTCCAGGCATCCCAGATGAAGAAGCCGATGCCGACGCCGCCGATCAGCATTTCTGCCGCGACGATGGCGAGCCAGGACAGGCCGATGCCGATGCGCAGGCCCGTGAAGATGTAGGGCGCCGCGGCCGGGATCATGATCTTGGAGAAGAATTCCAGCGGGTTGAGCTGCACCACCGCCGCGACGTTACGGTAATCCTGCGGGATGTTGCGGATGCCGACGGCGGTGTTGATGATGATCGGCCATACCGAGGTGATGAAGATCACGAAGATCGCCGAAGGCTGGCCGTCGCGGAACGCGGCGAGCGACAGCGGCAGCCATGCCAGCGGCGGGATGGTACGCAGCACTTGAAACAATGGATCGAGCCCGCGCATCGCCCACACCGACTGGCCGACCAGCGTGCCGAGCGCGATGCCGGCGATGGCGGCCAGCGAATAACCGAGCGCGACGCGCTGCAGACTGGCGGACAGATGCCAGAACAACCCCTTGTCGATGCCGCCACGATCGAAGAACGGATCGAAGATCAGTTCCTTGGTGTCCTTGAACACGCGTGAGGGCGGCGGCAGGCTCGAACCGGCGCGACGGCAGACCAACTCCCAGAACAACATCAGGAGCGCGATCACGATCAGCGGCGGCACGACCTGCACCGCGGTGTTTTTCGCCATCTTGATATATTTCTCGGCGCGTGGCGGACGCTTGGGCGTCATCGTCACGACCGGGGAAGCGACCGTGTCCGCCGTGGGCGCGGCAATCGCGGTCGCGGTTTCGGTCTTGATCGCAGGCATATTCATTGGAAATGCGTCTCCGTGTTCGCGAGGCGGACCGCCCGCTTAGGGGCGGTCCTGCTGGATCAGACTTCAACACGCTTGATGGACAGGGACTTCAGATACGCCGCCGGATTTTCCGGATCGAACACCTTGCCGTCGAAGAAGGTCTCCTTGCCGCGCGACTTGGAAGCCGGGATGTCGGCCGCGGCAACGCCCATGGTCTTGGCGGCCTCTTTCCAGAGATCCTCACGGTTGACCTTGGCGATCAGCGCCTTGGTGTCGAAGCCCGCGTCATACTTGCCCCAGCGGATGTCCTCGGTGAGGAACCAGAGATCGTGACTCTGGAACGGATAGGAAGCATGATCGCGCCAGTATTTCATGATGTGCGGCGAGTTCTCGACGACCTTGCCGGGAATGCCGTAGTCGAACTTGCCGGCCGAACGGTCATAGACGTCCTCGACCGGGCAATTCATCCACTGCCGCTTGCCCATGATGGTCGCCAGCTCTTTCTTGTTCTCGGCCTTGTCGGCCCATTGCTGTGCCTCCATCACCGCCATCAAGATCGCCTGAGCCGCCTTCGGATATTTGTCGACCCACGCCGCGCGCATGCCCAATGACTTCTCGGGATGCTTGGCCCAGATTTCACCGGTGTTGACCGCGGTGTAACCGATCTTCTGATTGATCAATTGCAGGTTCCACGGCTCGCCCACGCAAAAGCAATCCATGGTGCCAACCTTCATGTTGGCGACCATTTGCGGCGGCGGCACCACGATGGTTTCGATGTCCTTGTCGGGATCGATGCCGCCGGCGGCGAGCCAATAGCGGATCCACAGATCGTGGGTGCCGCCCGGGAATGTCATGGCGGCCTTGACCGACTTGCCGGAGGCCTTCTTCTTCTCCAGCGCGACCTTGAACGGCGCGGTGTCGACGCCGAGCTTGAGGTCGGCGTATTCGTTGGAGACCGAAATGCACTGACTGTCGAGATTGAGCCGCGCCAGGATGTACATCGGCGTCGGCTGGTTGTTCTGCGTCACCTTGCCGGCCGAGATCAGATACGGCATCGGGGTCAGGATATGCGCGCCGTCGATGCCGTTGCCTTCCGATCCCAGCACAAGGTTATCGCGTGTCGTGCCCCAGGAGGCCTGCTTGGCGACCTCGACGTCAGGCATGCCGTATTTGGCGAACAACCCCTTGTCCTTGGCGACGAATAATGGTCCTGCGTCGCTCAACGCGATGAACCCGAGCATCGCCTTGGTCACTTCCGGACCCGCACCTTGCGCAAACGCCCCGGCCGGGAAATTCAGCTTGGCCGCGGCCAGCAATGCCGCCGTGCCGGCAGTCGCTTTCAGGAGCTGACGGCGGCTAACGCCTTTCGAGGTCGGATGGGTGGGCTTCGTCATGGGTAATCGCTCCTTTGCGTATGAATGGGGCCGTCCGATCGGTGCCGCCCACGCGGGCGCAACAAGGCGCGTTCCGGGGAGGCCCCGGAATGGCGGCGGTACAAGTCGGATGATTGGTCTCAAGGGACGGCATCAATGGCGTCGGCAACAAGCTATTCAAGCTTCGTGCCAAGCCCTTCTCAGCGCAAAAATATTATTTATTTCAATGCATTGCAGGGGTAGCGATGTGGTGCCCAAGAATAGGCAGCCGCATCCAAAATTTGCGATTCGCTCAATTCTTGTGCGGCGCACAAGAATTGAGCAGGGGCAAAAACAACGCCTTCAGGCGTCTTCGGTGGCCTTGTCAGTTGTCTTGGCCATCATCGGTTTTGGGGCAGCACCAGCGCCCGGTTTCATCCTGAATTCGTAGGTCATCAGGTGCCATGGCCCGGCCGCTTGCGTGCCGTCCGGCATCACAGCATCGGTGCGCTTTTCGATCTTCGCGACCAGCTCGTCCTTGACGCCGAACACGACGTCGGAATCCAGGTACTTGTCGCCCTCCATGAACACATGCGTGATCAGCGGCTGATAACCTGATGCGTTGACCAGGAAATGGACGTGCGCCGGCCGCATCGCATGGCGCCCGGACGGGATGATCATCTCGCCGACCGGACCATCGGTCGGGATCGGATAGCTGCACGGCAAAATCGTGCGGAAGAAAAAACGGCCATCGGCATCGGTTACAAAGCGCGCCCGCGACGACGGCCCCTCGGTCGCGTAGGACTCCTTTTGTGAATCATAAAAGCCTTCATCGTCGGCGTGCCAGATATCGACGGGAACGTTCGCCAGCGGCTTGCCCTCGAGATCGGTGACGCGGCTCTGCACGAACATCCGCTCGCCCGGCAAATTGGCCGAGACATCGGTGCCGTGCGGCATCACCTTGTGTTCGCCGACATAGAACGGTCCGAGCACGGTGGTTTCGGTGGCGCCCTCGCGTTCCCTGTGATTGACGGCATCGACCAGCATCGAGACGCCGAGCACGTCGGAGAGCAGGATGAATTCCTGCCGGATCGGGGTGCACTTCTGCCCGGTCCGGGTCAGGAAATCGATCGCATATTCCCATTCCTCGAAAGTGAGATCGGTCCGGCTGACATAATCGTGCAGCGATTTCACCAGTTCCTGCAGCAAGAATTTCGCCCGCGGGTTCGGCATGTTTTCAAAGCTGCGGATCACGGCGGCGGTCAGTTCGGTCTCGTTGAATTGAGGCATTTTGAGCTGTCCTGCAGGGTGCACGGTGGCAGCGTCGAGCCTACACCACGGTTCCGGCCGGGGTAAGCACGGGTGGTTGGAACAGACTACACTTTTCGGCTATCAAGGCGCATCTCGTCAGCCGGAGATCAGCCCGATGCTAGCCCCTACCCCCGCCTCGCCCGAATCCGCCGGAATGTCGAAGACGGCGCTCGACCGCCTCGAAAACCATCTCAAGCAACGCTACATCGACGCCGGCCGCTTTCCGGGAACTCAGGTTTTGATCTACCGCCGCGGCAAGGTCGTTCACTCGACCGTGCAGGGCTTTGCCGACCTCGAGCGCAAGGTTCCGGTCAAGGACGACACCATCTTCCGCATCTATTCGATGACCAAGCCGATCACGAGCGTGGCCTTCATGATGCTGCTCGAAGAGGGCCGCGTCGCGCTCGACGAGCCCGTCCATAAATACATTCCGGAATGGAAGAACCTCGGCGTGTTCCAGGCCGGCACCTTCCCGGCCTTTCTGACCCGGCCGCCGTCACGGCCGATGCTGATCGTCGATCTGCTGCGGCACACCTCGGGTCTCACATATGGTTTCCAGCAGCGCTCCAACGTCGACGCCGCCTATCGCGAGAGGAAGATCGGCGAAGTCGAGAAAGCCGGCACGCTGCAAACCATGATCGAGGACCTCGCCAAAATCCCGCTGGAATTTTCACCGGGCGAAGGCTGGAACTATTCGGTCGCCACCGACGTGGTCGGCTATCTCATCGGCAAGATCAGCGGCATGCCGTTCGAGCAGTTCCTGAAGGAGCGCATCTTCAATCCGCTCGGCATGAATGACACCGACTTCTTCGTGCCATCAGACAAGGTGCATCGTTTCGCGGCGTGTTATTCCGCCGATCCGAAAGGCGGCTTCAACCCGCTCGCCGCCGATCGCAAGGGCGATCTGACGCTGCAAGATGACCCGACGACGAGTTCGTTCCTTATCCCGCCTTCCTTCATCTCCGGTGGCGGCGGATTGTGTTCGACCGCGGCCGACTATCTGACCTTCTGCCGGGCGCTGCTGGGTGGCGGCGAGCTCGGCGGCGTCAGGCTGCTCGGCCCAAAGACGCTGAAGTTGATGACGTCGAACCATCTGCCCGGCGGCGTCGATCTGCCGGCGATGTCGCGCTCGCTGTTCAGCGAGGCCGCCTATAACGGCATCGGCTTCGGTCTCGGCTTCGCCGTTACCATGAACCCGGCGCAGACGCTGATTCCCGGCAGCCCGGGCGAATTCAACTGGGGCGGTGCAGCGACGACGTCGTTCTTCATCGATCCGGCGGAAGAGCTGATCACGATCTTCATGACGCAGGTGTTGCCGTCGAGCGCCTATCCGCTGCGGCGCGCACTGCGCACCTTGGTGTATTCGGCGATCACCGACAGCAATCTATAGAGCGGGACGAGATCAAGTTGGGAGCGTATGGGATCAAGCTGGGAGCGTTTTGAGGTAATATATTACCTTTACTCGAGTCCCATCTTACTTTGCATGGGGTTGTTTTCGCTTTTTTTGTCCAGGCCCTGCCGTTCGGGTTGAGGATCTCTGATTACTTCAACATCTCCGGCACGATCAGGCGCGGCAGGAACAGCGATACGCTCGGCCAGATGATCAGCGCCGCCAGCACACACAGCATCGGTATCAGCATGATCACCGTGTCCTTGAGCGCATAGCGCAGCCGCACGCCCGCAATCGAGCAGGCGATCATCAGACACAGGCCGTAAGGCGGCGTCACCAGTCCGAACGCCAGCGAGACGATCGAGATGATCGCGAACTGCACCGGATGCAGATCGACCGACCTTGCCAGCGGCTCCAGCACGGTGCCGACGATCACGATCGCCGGAATGGCGTCGAGGAAGCATCCGACCACCAGAAAACAGAAGGCGATGAAGAAGCCCGCCGCGATCGGTCCCATGCCCCAGGTCGAGACGTTGGCCAGCAGTTCCTGCGGAATCTTGTAATAGGCCAGCAGCCAGCCGAATGCGCTGGCGGTGCCGACGCAAAACAGCGCGACCCCGGCGAGGCGCCCGGTGTCGAGCAAGGCCTTGTAAAGCTCCTTGGCGCCGGTTTCCCGGTAGAAGAAGGCCGACAGCGCCACCGAATACAGCACCGCAACGCAGGCGGACTCGGTTGCCGTGAACCAGCCGAGCAGAATGCCGCCGACGATAATGAACGGAGTCACCAACGCCGGAATAGAGCGCCAGAGCGAGCAGCGCATCTCGACCCAGCTGGACTTTGGATAGGTCGGATACCCGCGGCGTACCGCATAGACATGCACGGTCACCATCTGCGCGCCCGCGATCAGCAATCCCGGCACGATACCGGCCAGATACATCGCCGCGATCGATGTCGAGATCAATCCGCCCCACACGATCATCAGGATCGACGGAGGGATGATGACCGCAAGCACCGCCGACACCGCCGTGATGGCGATGGAGAACGAGAGGTCGTAGCCCTCCTTGGTCTGGGCATCGATGAAGATCTTCGACTGGCTCGCCGCATCCGCGGTCGAGGAACCGGAGATGCCGGCAAAGAACACCGACAGCACGACGTTGATCTGCGCCAGCGAGCCCGGCCAGTGCCCGACCATCGCGCGCGACAACGCCACCAGCCGGTCGGTGATGCCACCGATGCTCATCAGGTTCGCGGTCAAGAGAAAGAACGGCACCGACAGCAGGATGAAGGAATTGTAGGCGTTGAAGGTTTCCTGCGCGAGCATCATCATCGACAGCCGCGGCTCGATCAGCAGGATCGGCAGGCACGCAAGCCCGAGCGCGAACGCGACCGGCACGCGAATGATCAGCAGGCCGATGAAGGTGCCAAACAATACCAGCGCGGCCTCGCCGGAGGAGAGAACGCTGCCACTCATCGCGTTGCTCCCATCAGGATCCGCGCCTCATCGACGATCTGTTCGCCCGCGAACGCGATCCATGTGAAGCCTGCCACCGGCCATGCGACGTGGATCAGCCAGAGCGGCAGATCCGCCAGTTCCGACGTGCGGTTCCAGGCAAACCGCGTGAACTCGAGTCCCGCCCACACGAACACCAGCGCCAGCGCCAGGATGCCGAGGCGCGCCAGGATCCGCACCGCGGCCTCGGATCGCCGCGACAAATCGGGCCATACGTCGACTTCGAAATGCTGCGCTTCCCTGACGCCGACCATGGCCCCGATCATGATCGTCCACACGAACAGGAACCGCGCCATCTCTTCGGTCCAGATGTAGGACGGGATGAAGGGGGTGTAGCGCGAGATGATCTGCAGCGTGACGGGAATGACCAGGATGCCGACACAGGCGGCCAGCAAGAATTCCAGCAATTTGCCATAGGCGGCCGTTACTCGGCGCCACAGCGACGGGCTGGAAGCAATCGGTAGCTCGGTCATTGGCGCCCCCGCGCGGTAACAATCATGGAACGGGGCAAGCCGCGAAGCCTGCCCCGAAATTTTGGTCTGCGATGCGCAGGCTCATCTTATTTGAGCATGATCTCCGCGCAAATGCGTTCCGCGTTTGTCGCGAGGGAAAACCGCCACTCACTTTTCCGGATCATGCTCAGGCGATGTTGATTTTTTCGAAGATGCCCTCGGCGCCGATTTCCTTGGCGTAGGTGGCCATCACGGGATCGGCGAGCTTCTTCATCGCGTCGCGCTCCTCGAAGGGCACGCGCTTGAGCTTGCCCGCCTTCTCGAGCGCGTCGAGCTTGGTAACCTCTTCGCTCGACTCGAGCTGGCGGCCGAAATCGCCTGCCTCCTTGCCCGCCTTCATGATCGCGTCCTGCAAGTCCTTGGGCAAGGTCTTGAGCGTTTTCACCGAGAAGCAGATCGGCCGAATCGACACCGCGTGCTGGGTCAGATTGAGATGCGGTGCGACTTCGTAGAACTTCATCGCCTCGACGCCCGCGGCCTCGTTCTCGCCCGCGGAGATCACGCCATTCTGGATGGCGTTGTAGACCTCATTGTAGGCGATGACCGTCGGCGACATGCCCGCGGCGGCAAACGTCTTCGACCAGATCGGCGCACCCTGCACGCGCACCTTGAGACCCTTGATGTCGGCCAGGTTCCTGAGCGGTTTGTTGGCGAAGATGTTGCGAATGCCGCCTCCGCAATAGCCCACCAGCACCACCTCGGCCTTCGCTGCAACTTCGTCGGCAATCGGCGCCAGGATGTTGGCCGCGACGACCTTGTTCATGTGGTCGATGCCCTTGAACACGAAGGGAGCATCGATGAACGGCGCCGCCTTGGCGAAGGTCGACATGTGGGCCGGCGAGACGATGCCGTAATCGACCGCCTTGCCTTGCGACATGTACTCGAAATACTGCTTCTCGAGACCAAGCGACGAGTTCTTGTGCAGTGTGAAATTGACGGGCTTGCCGTAGTATTTCTTCACCAGCTCTTCGAACCTGACCAGCGCCTTCGTAAACGCATGATCGTCGTTGAACTGCACCGCGCCGTTCAGCGTAACAGGCGCCTGCGCCTTCGGGATCGACGGCATTCCCAAAACGCCAGCTGCGGCGGTCGCACCGAGTCCGGCTAGTACCGTTCTGCGCTTCATAGGTTTTCCCTCCCTGTGCCCCGCCCCTGTACCGGGTCGTGAGCTGTGCCGACTTTGCGGCTTCTGTTTCGGAGCGTATGCAAAAGGGCGCTGCTTTGAAAGCTAATTTCCAGTGCACGGGCCGAGCGCGCTTCCGCGTGGCGCGCGCCATGATGCAGCGCACACGCAAGTCGCCGCGGCACCGGTCACAACCCGAAATCGGACTAAAATTCTTGGCGGATGTCAGCCGCTTCTCCTATGATCACAATCATTGGACTATGATCACGATCATTGGGCGCCGACCCGGGACTTGCGTTGCCAAAACCCTCACTGCCGATGCGTCTCGCCCTCTTGGTGGCGGGAACCACGCTGCCGCTGATCATTTTCGCAGCCGGCATCGTTTTCCATAATTACGTGCAGGACCGGAAGGACGCGACACAACGCGTGCTCGAAACCGTGCGCAGCATCCGCCTGGTGCTCGATGCCGAAATGCAGCGCATGACCGGCGGGCTCCAGGTCCTTGCGCTGACCAATTCATTGCGCAACGGCGACTTCAACAGTTTTCGCCGCATCGCCGCGGGCTTCCTCGATCAATACGGCAAGAACGGCGTCGTGCTGGTGGCCGATCGTGACGGCCGCCAGGTCTTTTCCTCGGTCACACCAGACACCACAGCCCTTCCGCTGCGCAACAACCGCGACCTCGTCGACAAGGTCTTCGCGACCAAGCGCCCGCACTACTCGAATCTGTTCGTCGGCGTGGTCAAGAAGAACCTGATCGTAACGGTCGAGGTGCCGGTCATGCGCGACGGCGAGGTGCTCTACGACATTTCCTTCAGCCCGCCGATCGAGATTTTCCAGGCCATGATCGAGAAGCAACTCCCGGGCAAGGAGTGGACGATCTCGATCTTCGACGGCGAAGGCGTCAATTTCGCGCGTGTGCCGAACCCGCAGGATACGCTCGGCAAGCGCGCCTCGCCCTCGCTGTATGCGGAAATGTTCGGCAAACCCGAGGCGACGTTTGCCACGGTGTCGCTCGAAGGCGTGCCGTTGATTACAAGTGTCGCACGCTCCTCGCTTACCGGGTGGACCGTCGCGGGTGGAATCGCGGAAGGCTCGCTGGTGGCTCCGCTATGGCGCAGCCTTGCGATTACCAGCGTCATTGGCGGCATATTGCTGCTGGTCGGCCTTGCCTTTGCGGTGCGGATGGCCACGGCGATCGCGCGCGGCGAGATGCTGCACGCTCTCTTGATCGACGAGCTCAACCACCGCGTCAAGAACACGCTCGCGATCCTGCAGTCGATTGCCACGCAGACCTTTCGCAGCGCCAGCCGGGCCGAGCGGGAGAAATTCGAGGGCCGGCTCGGCGCGCTCGCCGAAGCGCATAATCTGCTGAGCCAGGAGAAATGGCAGGGCTCCGAGTTGCAGGACGTCATCGCGCGGGTTCTAAAACCCTATCTGCTCAACAATCCCGAGCGGATGCGGATGTTCGGACCGAAGGTGCCGCTGTCGCCCCGGCTGGCGCTGGTGCTCTCGATGATCGTGCACGAGATCGCGACCAATGCCGCAAAATACGGCGCGCTGTCGAACGACACTGGAACCGTCACGCTGGATTGGGAAATCCTCGAGGAAGGCGACGGCCGCAAACTGCGGATGATCTGGACCGAGGCCGGCGGGCCGCACGTTTCCGCGCCAGTGCAGCGCGGTTTCGGCTCTCGGTTGATCGAACGCAGCGCGCGCGACCAGCTTGGCGGCGAGGCCACCGTCGACTTCCTGCCCCGCGGCGTCGTCTGCACGGTGACGTCTGCGCTCGACAATGAGAGCTGAGCAGGCCCGGATTCAAAATCTCGAAAACAACCCCATGCAAAGAAAGAATTGAGCCCGGTCCGCATGGTTCTGCTTGCGTCCGGGTGCGGTAACCGGGCGACAAGTGGTCGCACCCCCAAAGAGGGGAAAATCGGCCCGAAAAGCAGGATTTTACGAAGATGCCCGTCCGAAAGGCAGCGCTATTTGACGAGCTTCAGATAGGGCGGCAACCGTTGACTCTGGTCGGCCTTGGCGACGTCTGGCGCCGACTGTCCTTCCGTCACCATCAAATCGCACAGCGCTTTGAGTTCGGAATCCTTTACCTGATGGAGTTCCATCCGCAGCTCGAGAATGGCCAATGACAGCAACTTTTCCGTTTCCGGGCTGGCCTTATCCATCAGGAATGCCCTGCATTCCTCCAGCGTTGCGAGCAGCGACAGCAGACGTTCCTCTGAATGTGCCACTGGCATTTTTTCAGTCCCCGAGCTTGCAAGGTAAATTGGAGGCGGTCCGGTTCGTCGTTTCATGAGCCTCTCCACGAAGCGCTAAAATAAATCGGCCACTGGCACGCAATGGATCGTGTGAGAGCCTGCGCAGATGATCCCGAACTTTTGCACACTTGTCCAGCGCGCGATTGATTTGGAAATCGCATCGACGAACGCTATTCCCAGCGGATATGACGGTTGAGAGGCGCGCGCGATGCAAGCTCCCGGAGGTTGTCGGAGCCCCACCGGAAGCCGATTTCGCAATCCCCCTGCGGGGCCGCGAAGTCAGTAGAAGTACCCATTCTACGGGCGCAACCCGGTAAGTATGCCCCCAAAATCTGTGGCCAGCTAACTCGCGGTGGTTGTAGTCCGCCGAATATTTTGGCAAATGTAGGGGTGCGGGGTTTTGCCAGAAAAACCCTGGGCGCCAACGGCCCGAAGTGGCCGACAGCGCCGGTATCAGGATGCTTCCAATGCGCGAATGCCTTGGCTACCATCCCGCAATCTCTCGCGATCCCGTGATTCTTAAGACGAATTCACGATCCAGAAGAAACTTAACGCGGTAAATGCGGATGAAGCCCTGACTAATATCCCAGGGCTTCCCGATCGAAGGACGGTAAAACCAGAATGAAAACATCAGCAGCAAAGAAGATGAAGCAGCGCAGTGCCGGCAAACCCGATATTGAATTGGGCAAGCGCATTCGCCTGCGGCGTGTGGAACAGAAGATCTCGCAGGCGGAGCTCGGCGACAAGCTCGGCGTCAGCTTCCAGCAGGTTCAGAAGTACGAGAAGGGCGTCAACCGTGTCGGCGCAGCTCGTCTTCAGCAGATCGCCACGGCACTCGATGTGCCCGTCACCTTCTTCTACGACGGCGATGGCAAGGCCCGTGAGGTCGAGAGCCTGCTGTTCCTCGACAGCGCTTTCAGCCTGCGTCTGCTGCGCGCCTACAGCAAGATCAAGGACCAGACCGTCCAGCGTCAGCTGGTGTCCTTGATGGAATCGATCGCAGCGAACGAAGACTGATTGCTTCGTGTTTTCGCGCGGACCGGGACCGGTTCGCGCGAACAAAACCTGCCTAATCCGGTTCTGACTCCGTCAGAACCGAACAGGTTCTAACGCGCGGCACCGCAAAAACGCAGGGCGAGGCTCACAGCGCGGCCAGCACCGCCTTGGTGATGTCAGCAGTGCCGTTGCCGCCGCCGAATTCCATCGGCTTGATACCTTCCGCATAGGCCTTGTCGACCGCGCGCTCGATGCTTTCGCCGGCTTCAGCGGCGCTTTCCAGGCCATGCTTGTCGGCAAGCCAGTCCAGCATCATCGCTGCCGACAGGATCATGGCCGTTGGATTGGCCTTGCCTTGCCCGATGATATCGGGCGCGGTGCCGTGGCAGGGCTGGAAGATCGCGTGGCGATCGCCGATATCGGCCGACGGCGCCATGCCGAGGCCCCCGATCAGGCCGGCGGCGAGATCGGAAAGAATATCGCCGAACATATTCTCCGTCACCATGACGTCGAAATCCCAGGGGCGCTTCACCATCATCAGCGAGCAGGCATCGACATAGAGCCGGTCCGCCCTGACATCAGGATGGCGCTTGGCGGCTTCATCGAACATCCCGCGGAAGAACGCGAATGCCCGGAACACATTGGCCTTGTCGACACAGGTCAACCCGCCGTTCGCCCGCCCGCGCGCCTTGCGGCGTTCGGCGAGGCGGAACGAAAACTCGAACAGCCGCTCCGAGGTCTTGCGCGTGATGACCAGCGTCTCGCGCGCCTCGGTATCGGTCACGATGCCCTTGCCCATCGACGCGAACAGGCCTTCGGTGGATTCCCGAATCAGAACGAGATCGATCCCCTTCTGGTCCGCGCCCACGATCGGGCTCGGCACGCCCGGAATCAGCCGCGCCGGGCGCACGCCGGCATAAAGATCGAAAAGCATGCGCAGTTCGATCTGCGGCGCGATCTCGGTGTTGTCAGGATAGCGCACCGATGGCAGGCCGCAGGCGCCGAGCAGAATCGCATCCGCTTCTTCGCACAGCCGCACCGTGCTTTCCGGCATCGATTTGCCGGTGGCCAGATAATTGTTGGCGCCGGCGGGCGCGTCGGTGAAGCGGAATTTTAGATCCGTCGTCGCCTCGATCTTTCGTAAAACTTCGAGCGCGGGCGCCATCACTTCAGGCCCGATGCCATCGCCGCCGAGCACGGCGATGTGGAGCGCGTTATTTGCGGACATGGAGGTTCCTTGTTTTATTGGCGTCATTGCGAGCGAAGCGAAGCAATCCATGTCGCCGCAAAGCAAGAATGGATTGCTTCGTCGCTTCGCTCCTCGCAATGACGGGAGACTGATGTGTATCCCTACGGCGTCAGCACTGCGCGGCCGACCAGTTTGCCCTTTTGCAAATCGGTCAGCGCTTCATTCGCCTTCGCAAGCGGCATCGTCGTCACCGGGATTGGCGCGATCTTCTTGGTGCGGACCAGATCGAGCAGTTCCTGGGTTTCGCGCAGATTTCCGACATAGCTGCCCTGGATCGTGATGGCCTTGATCGGAATCAGCGGCAGCGCCCAGGTCGCGCCGCCGCCGAACAGGCCGACGATCACGAGCTTGCCGCCCTTGGTGAGGCAGTCGAAGCCGAGTTGCGTGGTCTGGGCGTTGCCGACGAGATCGATCACCGCGCGGATCGGGCCGCCGGCTTTTTTCTGCAGTTGTTCGAGCGCGTCCGCCGCCTTGCCGTCGACGGTCGCCAGCGCGCCGGCCGCCTCGGCGGCTTCGCGCTTGCGCGCGTCGATATCGACCATGATCGCGCCCTTGCCGCCCATCGCCTTCAACAGCGACAGCGCCATCAGGCCGAGGCCGCCGGCGCCGAAAATCACGATCGGGGTATGCAGGACGTTCTCGACCTTCTTCAGCGCGCTGTAGGTGGTGACACCGGAGCAGGCATAGGGCGCCGCGGTGACGGGATCGAGCCCGTTCAGGTTCAAGAGATATTTCGGGTGCGGCACGGTCATGTGATCGGCATAGCCGCCGTCGCAATAGACCCCGAGCGAGTTCGGCTTCACGACGCACATGTTCTCATCGCCGCCGACGCAGGTTTCACATTTGCCGCAGCCGAGCCAGGGATAGACCAGCGTGACGTCGCCAACTTTCAGGCCGCCGGCGGAGGCCTTGGCATCGGGTCCGAACGCGAGGATCTCGCCGACGGTCTCATGGCCCATCGTGCGCGGCAGCGAAACGCCGCGCTCGCTGAGCGACAGCGGCTTGCGGCCATGGCCGAGATCATAGCCGCCTTCCCAGATGTGGAGATCGCTGTGGCAGACGCCAGCCGCCTTCACCTTGAGCAACACCTGCGACCCCGTGGGCTCCGGCGTCGGATGATCGACTTCCTTCAAGGGGGCGTTGAACTCGGCGACCTGGAAACTCTTCATCGCTTCTCTCCCATCATTCTTGTTCTTGAGCAGGTATTTTCAGGCGGACATTGCCACGTCCATCCAATCGAGACAAACACGCCTCTCGATATTCAGATCAGCGGATGATGGCAAGCCACGAACTGCCCGGATGCCACGGCGCGAAGTTCCGGCATCACATCGCTGCATTGCTGATCCGCGCGGGGACAGCGGGTCCGGAAACGGCATCCGGATGGCGGCGAAATCGGCGACGGCGGCTCGCCGACCGGCACGGTCTCGGCCGGACGCACGTCGGGATCGGGCATCGGGATCGCCTCGATCAGCAGCGCGGTATAAGGATGCGCCGGTTTCGCAAATAGCTGCTCGGAAGGACCGACCTCGCAGAGCCGCCCGAGATACATCACCGCGACGCGGTCGCTCACCGCTTTCACCACGGCCAGATCGTGCGCGATGAACAGCAGCGTCAAGCCATAACGCGCCTTCATTTCCTCCAGCAGATTGAGAATTTGCGCGCGGATGGAAACGTCGAGCGCCGACACCGGCTCGTCGCAGACGATGAACTCGGGGTTGAGCACCAGCGCGCGCGCAATGCAGATGCGCTGGCACTGCCCCCCGGAAAATTCATGCGGCAGCCGTCCGACCACCAGTGCCGGATCCAGCCCGACGGCGCTGAGCACTTCGTCGACCAGTTGCTTGCGTTTGGCCGGGTCCTTGACGCCCGAAATGATCAGCGGTTCGGCGACGATGTCGCCGATCCGCCGCCGCGGATTCAGCGACGCAATCGGATCCTGGAAGATCAACTGCACGCGCTGGCGCATCAGGCGCAAGGTATCGCCCTGCATCGCCGTGAGATCCTGGCCATCGAACATCACGCGGCCCGAAACCGGACGGCGCAACTGCAATACGGCGCGGCCGAGCGTCGACTTGCCGCAACCGGATTCACCGACCAGCCCGAGCGTTTCACCGCGGGCGATCTGCAAGGACACGCTGGATACCGCATGCACGATCTTGTTGCCGACGGGATATTCGACAACGAGCCTGTCGACGTCGAGCAGCGGACCGTTTGCGGGTGAGGCTTGCTGCATCATGCGCCGGCACCCGCTCTGGTTTCGATCGGATGGAAGCAGGCATACAGATGCGCGGGGGATTCAGCTTCCGCCAGATCAGGCTTTTCGGTGTGGCACAGGCCGGCCGCATAGCGGCAGCGCGGCGAGAACGAGCAGCCTTTCAACGGCCGGGTCGGATCGGGTGGCCGCCCCGAGATCGCCGGCAGCGGCGTGTGCGGCTTGGCATCGATCTTGGGAAGTGCGGCCAGCAACGCCTCCGTATACGGCATCCGCATTTTCTTGAACAAGGCCGGCGTCGGCGCCCGCTCCACCACCCGCCCGGCATACATGACCGCGACCTCGTCGGTGCGGCCGGCGACGACGCCGAGGTCGTGCGTGATCAGGATCATCGCCATATGGCGGCGGCGCTGCTCGCGCGCCAGCAGATCGAGAATTTGCGCCTGGATCGTGACATCGAGCGCGGTGGTCGGCTCGTCGGCGATCAGCAGTTTCGGTTCGCACGACAGCGCAATCGCAATCGCGACCCGCTGCCGCATCCCGCCGGACAATTGATGCGGATACTGCATCAGCCGCTGCTCGGGTGCGGGAATGCCGACCGCGGCGAGCAGTTCGACGCTGCGTTTGGTGGCTGCCGCCATATCGAGTTCGAGATGCTCCTGCAGTGTCTCGATCAACTGGGTGCCGATGGTCAGCACCGGATTGAGCGACGTCATCGGATCCTGGAACACGACCGCCAGCGACCGGCCGCGCAGCTTGCGCAGCTTTTCAGGCGGAAGCTGCAGCAGGTCCTGCCCGTCAAACATTACCCTGCCGGAAAGTTTCGCTTTCTTCGGCACCAGTTGCAGGATCGCGCGCGACAGCATGGTCTTGCCGCAGCCGGATTCGCCGACGACGCCGAGCGTCCGACCCGCGCCGACGGTAAGGTCGACATGATCCACCGCGCGCAGATTGCCGCGCGGCGTCGGCAGGTCGACGACAACGTCCTCGACGGAAAGCAAGGTGTTCCCGGTCACAGCGCGCCCTGACGTGGATCGGTGAGTGCCCGCAGCGTGTCGCCAACCAGGTTAAAGGACAACACGGTCAGGAACATCGCGATTGCAGGAAAGAAGGCGAGCCTAGGGGCAATATCCAGGCTCTCGCGCCCCTCCCCAATCATGCTGCCCCAGCTCGATATCGGCGGCGGCACGCCGAGGCCGAGGAAGGACAGCGAGCCCTCGACCACGATGATGACGGCAACACCGAGCAGGAAGAACGCCAGCAGCGGCAATATGACATTGGGCAACAATTCGCGCAGCAGGATCCGCGTATGCGTCGCCCCCAGCGCCTGGGCCGCGATCACGAATTCCCGCCGCGCCAGCGTCAGCGTAGCTGCCCGCGCCACCCGCATGAAGGCGGGAACGCTGAGCGCGCCGAGAATCAAGGTCAGGTTGAAGATCGACTGCCCAAGATAGGCGGTCACCGCCAGCGCCAGGATCAAAGGTGGAAACGCCAGCAGCACGTCCATGCTGCCGACCACCATCGCCTCGAACCGGCCGCGGAAATAACCGGCAAGCATGCCGAGCGCGCCGCCAATAATGAGGCCGATCACCGGCGCGCACACGCCGACAACCAACGATATCCGCGCGCCATAGATCAGTCGCGAAAATTCGTCGCGGCCAAGTCCGTCGGTGCCAAGCCAATGCTCCGCCGAAAATGGTGCTCGCCGCTCCAGCATGTCCATGTCGGTCGGGCTCGGCAGCGGCAGGACGGTTGCAAAAACCGCCACTGCGAACACGAAAATCAACCAGCCGATCGCCACCCAGAACAGCATTCCAAGCCGCCGGCCCTTGCGCGCAGGCTGGGTTAAAGCCTCCTCGGCAACTTCGAGCTCAAGCGTGGCCATGGCGAATCCTGGGATCGAGAACGGCGTAGAGCAAGTCTACGATGAAGTTCATGATGACGAAGCCGGCGCCAACCAGCAGCACCACCCCTTGCAGGATGATCAGGTCGCGCGTGAGGATCGCGCCGATCAGCAGGCGACCGATACCCGGAAGCGCAAAGATCGTCTCGACGATGACAGCGCCACCGATCAACCGGCCGATATTGATGCCGGTGATCGTCACCAGCGTCAGTGACGACGGCTTCAGCGCGTGCACGAACAGGATCCGCGAAGCCTTCAGCCCCTTGGCTTTCGCCAGCGCAATATAGTCTTCCTGCAGGGTCGCTATCATGTCGGACCGCAGCACGCGCATGATGCCGGGCCACTCGGCCAGCGCCAGCGTCAGCGCCGGTAGCACCATGAACCGCAGATTCCTGGCCGGATCTTCGCCAAAGGGCACGTAGCCGGTCGCCGGCAGCCAGCGCAGCTCCACCGCGAACAGATAGATCAGCAGGATCGCCGACAGGAAGGTCGGCACCGACAGCATGCCGAAAGCGGTGCCGGTCATAAAGCGGTCGAACGGTCCGCCGCTGCGCGCCGCGCAGATGATCGCCAGGGGTACGCCGATCGCCAGGGCGCCAACCTGCGCCAGAAGCATCAGTTCGATGGAGACCGGCAACCGCTCGGCGACGGCCTGAAGCACGGTCTGGCCGGTCCGGAACGAACGGCCGAAATCACCCTGCATCACATTGCCGAGCCAGCTTAGGTAGCGCCACCAGATCGGCTGATCCAGCCCCATGTCGGCCCGCAACGCCGCTACGTTCTCCGGCGTCGCCTGGTCACCAAGGATGGTGTAAGCAAGATCGCCCGGCAGCAGCGACGCGATCGAGAACGTCAGCAGCGAAACTGCAATCAGCACCGGCAGCAGATAAAGCAGCCGGCGTGCAACGAAGAACGCCATAAGCGGCTATTCCTTCCAGGCGCGCGATACGTCGATCACCCCGCTATACATATTGGGCAGTCCCTTCACCTTCGCGCTCGACATCGCGTAGTAGGTGTTCTGGAAGGTCCAGAACCAGATCGCTTCCTTGTTGATCAGCCGCGAGATCGCGCAATAGTCCTCGATGCGCTTGTTCTGATCGGCGGTGACCCGCGCGTGATCGAGCAGTTTGTCGAGCTCCGGATTAGAGTAGTTGGCAAGCGCCACCGGGCTTCCCGTCTTGAAGTTGGCATACATCTGCGTATCGGGATCGGCGAAATCGACAATGCGCCAGGGCGTCAACTGGAACTGGCGCATGAAGGCGCGCGGAGGAATGGTCGCCTGATCGACCTGCTCGATTTCCATGTTGACGCCGGCCCGCTTCCACAACTGTTGCAGCACCTGGCCAACGTTACGCCCACGGGGCGTCGCCGTGACGAGCATCTTGAACTCGACAGGCTTACCGTAGTCCTTGATCAGCGCCTTGGCCTTCTCAAGGTCTTCGGGAAGCGCACCGTCGTCCTTGCATTTGACCCAGGAGCCATCGCCGTAGGGGTTGCTGGCAGGTTTAGCGAGACCATTAGTAATTGCCTGCGACATCTTCTTGCGGTCAAGCGCCATTACCAGCGCCTGGCGCACGCGCACGTCGTCCAACGGCGGGGTCTTGGTGTTCATGGCGTAAACCACAGCCCCCGAACCGGTGTAGGTGTGCACGGCCAGCTTAGAATCCTTTTGCGCCTTCTGAATGCTGTCGGCGGAATATTCATCATCCCAGATCAGGTCGACCTCGCCGGATTGCAGGCTGGCGAAACGCGATTGTGCGTCGGGCAGCGGCTTCAGGGTGATGCGGTCGAAGTAGACTTTGTCCTTGTCCCAGTAGTTCGGATTTTTCTCCAGGATCATGCGATCACCGGCTGTCCAGGATTTCAGAATATAGGGGCCGGTGCCGACGGGATTGCGGTTGTAGTCATCGCCCTTGTTTTTCCAGGCAGTCGGAGAGTGAATCGCGCCGTTCTGGTTCGCGTAAGAAATCAATAGTGAGGGGAAGTTCACCGAAGGGTCGTTCAGGTTATAGACCAACGTCAGTTCGTCGGGCGCCTGAACGTCTTTGACGTTGGAGATATAGAAAGCGCAGCGGCACTTGTTCGCAGGATCCTTCTGTCGGTCGAAATTGGCCTTGTAGGCCTCGGCATTGAGCGGCGTGCCGTCGTGGAACTTGACGCCAGCACGCAGCTTGAAGGTCCACATCTTGAAGTCCTCGGAGGGCTCCCAGGACACTGCGAGCTTCGGCTGCGGCTTGCCGTTGGCGTCGAGATAGGTGAGCGTATCGAAGAGTGCGGATGACGCGGTGAGCGCGGCTGTGTCATAGACGCCGACCTTCAGCGGATCGAAACCGGGAATGTCGAGTTCCAGGCCCATCGTGATGCTGCCGCCCTTCTTCTGGGCGCTGGCGGGGGCCACGGACAGCCAGATCGCAAATCCCGCTACAAGAAATAATCGCGCAAGCGCGACCGAACGAACCGCGGCTGTCATCGATGCTCCCTCTCAGAGTTTCGTCCGTCCGGCATTCCGGATCGTCGATGGCTGACGGCAAGATTGTCTGGAATCGCCGTCGCGGGCAAGGCCGTTCGCGCGCCGCGGATGAAAAGCCGCAGGGCTAAGCGTTTGTCACCGCAATGCGATTGTCGTCAGCCGCGCGCCGCCATCGCCGGCTTGCCGGCAAATGCCGCGATTTCATCCTCCGACAGGCCGGTCTCCTTCAGATAGGTGCGCGTATGTTCGCCGAGCGTCGACATCCGCTTCGCCGCCGAGATCTTCGCGCCCGACATCCGGAACGGCAAATTGAGCACCTTGAAGCTGCCGCCGGCGTCCTGAACTTCGGCCAGCGCACCGCGGTGGGCGATCTGCGGATCCCTGAGCGCCTCGGCTACCGTGCGATAGGCCGATGAAGGCACGCCGTGCTCGTTGAGCGCGACGAGACATTGCTGTGTCGTCACCGCACGCGACCACGCCTCGACGCCTTCCATCAGGCTGCCCCAGTTTTCGCGGCGGTCGGCATAGGCCGCAAAGCGCGGATCGCTCACCCATTCGGGACGGCTGATCACCTTCATCAGGCTCTGGAAGGTCTTTTCGCTGGCGATCGCGACCATGACATATCCGTCCGAGGTTTCGATCGGCCCGAACATCGGCCGTTGGGGCGCTTTCACCTCGAATTGCGACCACTGCAATTCGTTCAAGGTCAGGCTCAGCATCGATTCCAGCATCGAAACGTCGATGTGCTGACCCTTGCCGCTGGCCGAGCGCTGGTACAGCGCCGCCGAGATGGCACCGAACGCGTAGACGCCGGTGAGGACGTCGGCATGATAGATGCCGCAATAATCCGGGCGGGTGCGGCCGGGCTGATAGGCCAGATGCGCCATCTCGTAGCCCGAAGCTGCATGAATCACCGGCGCATAGGCCGGCAGTTCCGCCGACGGCCCGGTCTGGCCATAACCGGAGATCGAGCAATAGACCAGTTTCGGGTTGAACGCCTGCAGTGAGGCGTAATCGAGCTTCAACCGCCGCATCACGCCGGGACGGAAATTCTCCACCAGCACGTCCGCACCTGCGACCAGCCGGCGCACGGCTTCCACCCCTGCGGGCGATTTCAGATCGAGCACAAGGCTGTTCTTGCCGACATTGAGCTGGCCGAAGGCGGTGCTGCAATTGCTGCGGACCGGCGGGCGGGTCCGCATCGTCTCGCCTTCCGATGTCTCGATCTTGATCACCTCGGCACCCATATCGGCGAGCATCCGGGTGCAATGAGGTCCGGCAATCGTGGTCGAAAAATCGATGACGCGCAGGCCGGCGAAGCTCCCCGTCAAATTCCCCTCATCGTTACCGGCTATCGTCATTCGCTAAGCTCCCTCGAAGTTTCCTTTGGCCCTTCGGCTCTTTGGTTTTCCGGCACGCGGCGTGACCCTAAATTGTGCATGCACGGCAGGGAAGCGCTCTCTCGGAACGACTTCGCGGCAAGCCCATTGTCATGCATGAAATAGAATTGGACCTTTTCTTGCATAAGTTCATTCAAGAGTCATAATCAGACTTGGTACGAGGGCGGTCCTTGAAGGTCTTGTTCGTAACCACGGAAATGGATGACTTCGTCCGGGTGGGCGGTCTCGCTGCCGTTTCCGCCGCCCTGCCCCGGGCGCTGCGCCCGTGGAGCGATGTCCGGATCATATTGCCGGGTTATCGGGACATCATCGAACAATTCACTCACATTGAAATCGTTGGACAATGCGCGCCTATGGCCGAGATGCCGGCCTGCACGCTCGGACGTTCCTCGACCAAGGATGGCCTGCCGGTCTATGTGCTGTTGTGTCCGCAACTTTACGACCGGCCGGGCAATCCGTACGGCGATGAATCCGGACGCGACTGGCCGGATAACGACATCCGCTTCGGGCGATTTGCGTCCGCCGCCGCGGAGCTGGCCGCAGGCAGTCTGGACAAGAATTGGGCAGCGGATCTGGTTCACGCCAATGACTGGCAGGCTGCATTGGCGCCGGCCTACCTCGCCTGGAAGGGCTCCAGGATCCCCTCGATCCTGACTATCCATAACCTCGCCTATCAGGGGCTCTTCCCGCGGGAGTCGCTGCGCCGGATCGGCGCGCCCGAGGCTTCCTTTCACATCGATGGGCTCGAATTCTACGACCAGATGTCGTTCCTCAAGGGCGGTATCGTCTACGCCTCGCATCTGACCACAGTCAGCGCGACCTACGCCAAAGAGATTACGACGCCCGAGCTCGGCTGCGGGCTCGAGGGCCTGCTGCGGCAGCGCTCGGACGCTTCGCAACTGACCGGCATCCTGAACGGCATCGATGAAAGCTGGGATCCGCGCGCCTGCGCCCAACTGGCGCAGCAGTTCGGCGCCGGCGATTGGGAAGGCAAGCAGGCCAACGCCGATTACGTCCGCAGGCAGTTCGGCCTTGCGGTATCGCGCGGTCCGATCTTCGGTCTGGTCGCCCGCCTCGTGCATCAGAAGGGCATCGACCTCGTGCTGCACGCCGCCGACGAGATCATCGAGGCCGGCGGACAAATTGTCGTCACCGGCAGCGGCGAGCCGCATATCGAACGGGCGCTGGTCGATGCGCATCGCCGGCGGCCGGACGCGATCGGCGTCGTGATCGGCTTCAACGACGGACAGGCGCGGCGGATTTTCGCCGGCAGCGATTTCACGCTGATGCCGTCGCGGTTCGAACCGTGCGGGCTGAGCCAGATGTATGCGCAAAGATTCGGATCGCTGCCGATCGGTCACCAGACCGGCGGGCTCGCCGAAACCATCCAGGATGGCGAGACCGGATTCCTGTTCTCGCAGCCATCGGCGGAATCCTTCCTCGGCGGCGTCAGGCGCGCCTTCGACGCCTTCAGAGCAAAAGACCGCCTCGACTCGATGCGGCGCAGCGCCATGGCGCGGTCCTTCAGCTGGGATCTTTCGGCATCGCTCTACAGCGCGCTGTATCGCAAGACGGTGGGGGCGCAGGCGGCGTGATGTTACGTCGTCCCGGCCTTGAGCCGGGACCCATACGCCGCGGCCCGTCGGCGAAAGCTCAGGCGTTAGATACCCTCTGCAACAATGACCGCTGCGGAGTATGGGTCCCGGCCTTCGCCGGGACGACCGAGATTTCCTAGCTCACCGCCGCCCGCTTCGGTTCGACGATCTCGAACATGCGCGGGAATTCGTCCATCAGCATCATCAATTCACCGAGCCGCATCGGATTGCCGCTGACCTCGATCTTGCCGCTGCCGACTGCTTCCGGAAACGTCGTCAGCTTGGCGATGACCTCGTCGAGCACGCTGCGAGCCAATCTAAAACTGGCGTCGGCGTCGGAAGCGCTGTTGCCGGCGACATAGGTCAGCGCGGAATTCTCCAGGTTGAGCACGAAGGTTTCGTTGGTGTCGGTAAAATGCCAGTTCAGCACGATGCGCTTGCCTTCGGCCTTGGGGCCGTTGAGGCGCACGCCGAGTACGTCCCATAATTGTTCGGTGCGGAGTGCTGCCAGCGTTTCGCGCGACATCGGGGGACGCGGCGGCACCTTCGGCATGCCCTGCCGCAACTCCTGTGCGCCGAACAGATAGGCGTTGCGCCAGGTCGCGCTTTCCGAGGCGTAGCCGAGCTGCTCGAACGTATCCGCCAGCATCGCACGCGCGGCCGCATTGTCGGGATCGGCGAACACCAGATGGCTCACCGCCTGGGCCACGAAACGGAACTCGCCCTTGGCGAAATCCTTGGCCGCGCGCGCCAGGATCGCGTCCGCGCCGCCCATATACTCGACATATTTCTTGCCGGATTCGACCGGCGGCAGCGGATCGAGATTGACCGGATTGGCGTCATACCAGCCGAGATATTTCTGGTAGATCGCTTTCACATTGTGCCTGATGTGGCCGTAATAACCGCGGCCGTGCCAGGCGCCGTCGAGGCTCGCCGGCAGCTTGATCGCCTCCGCAATTTCGGTCGCGGTGAGCCCGTGGTTCATCAGGCGAATGGTCTGGTCATGTGCATACTTATAGAGATCGCGCTGCTGGCGGATCATGGTATCGATCCGCTCATGGCCCCACACCGGCCAATGGTGCTGGCCGCACATCGCGTCGGCCTTGCCGCCCCACATCTGCAGCGCTTCGCCGAGATATTTCGACCACGCCAAGGCGTCGCGCACGTCGGCGCCGCGGAACGGCAGCAGATTGTGGAAATTATGCGTGCAGTTCTCCGCGAGGTTGAGAAGCTTGTAGCGCGGAATGAAGAAGTGCATTTCCGCCGGCGCTTCCGAGTTCGGCGCCATCTGGAATTCGAACTCGAGCCCGTCGATGGTGCGCTTGTCGCCGGTTGCGATGATCAAATCGGTCGGGCGCAGCAACGCCACCGAACCTGCCGCCATCGATTTACCCAGACCGCAATCGACCTGCCCGCGCACGCCCTTGGCCAGCAGCGGCCCGAACTGATATTGCGCCCGCCGAAGCATCGCGGGGCCTGCGATGATATTTTCGGAGACCGCGTGCTCCATGAAGAAGTTCGGCGCGATGATCGGCACGCGGCCGCTCGCGAGCGTTTCATCGTCGAGCACGCCGCGCGCGCCGCCCCAATGGTCGGTGTGGGTGTGGGTGAAGATCACCGCCGCGACCGGGCGCTTGCCGCGATGCTGGAAATACAAATCCATCGCGGCCCGCGCGCCCTCGATCGAGGTCAGCGTGTCGACCACGATCACGCCGCGCTCGCCCTCGATCAGCGTCATGTTGGCGATGTCGAGTCCACGCACCTGATAGACGCCAGGCACCACCTCGAACAGGCCGTGATGCATGTTGAGGCGCGACTGCCGCCACAGGCTGGGATCGACGGTCGCGGGCGCCTCTTCGGTCGAGAGGAAGCCATAGGGCTCCAGGCTCCAGACCGTCCTACCCTGCGGCGAAGTCACCTTCGCGTTTTCGATGGTACCGAGGAAGCCCCGCGCCGCGTCCTCGAAATCGCGCGTGTCCGAAAACGGCAGCGCCTTCAGCGTCGCCGCATGCTGCGCAATGACCGGCGCCGAGGCTTGCTTGGGAGTCTCTCCGGGCATTTCCGCTGCTGATTGGGTCATACGCGTTCACTCCCTGACATCTCGAAAACGTTTCGTGCCGTGCCGCCTCAACTAAACCGCAGCCCCTCGAACGCGCCGCTGCGGCGCCATTCGTCGATGTATTTGAAGTACGCCATCGCGCCGATGGGATAGCCTACATTCAGCCGTGCCGCCGGACCGGGCTCGTGCCCCTCATTGTTGTAGTAGCCGGGCGTGCAATCGGGCCCGCCGATCATGAGGCCGGCGCCGGTCAGCAACAGCTCGACCCATTTGTCTTCGGCTTCCTTCGTCACTTCGATTTTCTTGAAGCCGTTGTCCTGCGCATGCTTGATCATGACAGAGATGGTCTTCGCCGCCTCGGTCAGATTGTGCGGCACGTTGGAGATGAGGTTGGCGCCCTGCGTCGGCTGCACGAAGAAGGCGTTCGGGAAACCGTGCACATGGATTCCATGCTTGCTTCGCATGCCCTCGGCCCAATACTCCGACAGCTTGACGCCGCCCCGGCCCGTCATGTCGAAGCCGGACCGGCGCTTGTATTCGGTACCGACCTCAAACCCGGACGCGTAGATGATGCAGTCGAGTTGGTATTCCCTGCCCGCGACGACGATCCCACCTTCAGTGATCTTCTCGACCCCCTTGCCGTCGGTATCGACCAGATGCGTCCCCGGCGTGTTGAACGCCTGAAGGTATTCGTCATGGAAGCACGGCCGTTTGCAGAGCTGGCCATACCAGGCCTTGAGCCTGTCGGCCGTCTTGCGATCGCCGACTGTCGCGTCGACCCGGTTGCGGATTTCCTGCATCTTTTCGAAGTCGGAATCCTCAAAGGCGGCCCGCATGTTTGGGACGGTCCGCTGCTCGTGCGGCAATTGCATGATCCTGGCGCGGATTCGCCGCGACAGATCGGTCCAGCTGTCCTGCACCAGATCCTCTTCGGCGCTGCCGCCAGCCTGGTTCGCGGTGAAATTTTCGAGCCAGCGCAGCTGCCAGCCGGGCGAGGCGATGCCTGCGAACCAGTCGGGATCGATCGGCGCGTTGGCACGGACATCGACGGAAGACGGCGTGCGCTGGAAAACGTAGAGCTCCTTAGCCGCGGGCGCCAGATGCGGTACGCATTGCACGGAGGTCGCCCCGGTACCGATGATGCCGACGCGCTTGTCGGCGAGCTTGTGCATCGGTGCGCCCAAGGGATCGCCGCCGGTGTAGTCGTAATCCCAACGGCTGGTGTGGAACGAATGTCCCTTGAAGGACTCGATGCCAGCTATGCCCGGCAGTTTTGGTACATGCAGCGGCCCCGTGCCCATGCCGATGAACTGTGCGGTGAAGGCGTCGCCGCGGTTGGTGGTGATGATCCAGCGCGACTGCGCCTCATCCCATTGGAGATCGGAGACCTCCGTATGAAACAGCGCGTTGTCGTACAGCCCATATTGCGTGCCGATACGCCGGCAATGCGCGAGGATTTCCGGCGCGTGCGCGTATTTCTCCGTCGGCATGTGCCCGGTTTCTTCGAGCAAGGGCATGTAGACCATTGAGGCCGTATCGCATTGCGCACCGGGATAGCGGTTCCAGTACCAGGTGCCGCCGAAATCGCCGCCCTTCTCGATGATGCGGGCATCCTTGACACCAGCCTCCGTCAGCCGCGCCGTGGTAGCGAGCCCCGCAAAGCCGCCGCCGATGAAGGCGAAGGTGACGTGGTCGGTCCTGGGATCGCGCGGGGTGACCGGCGTATAGGGATCGTCGAGGTAATGCGCGAGCTGGCCCTTGACCTCGATATATTGGTCGTTGCCGTCGGCGCGCAGGCGCTTGTTGCGCTCCTCCCTGTATTTTTGGCGCAGCCGCTCCTTGTCGATCGCGGGGCTGCGCAGGTTTTGCGGTTCGCCGGTGACGGTCATTGGCGGCCTCCCAGGACGATGCGGAGCAAGTCCCTGACCATGACAAGCTGACGGCGGCGGTCAAGGCCTCCGACACGACGGCGCCGTAATGTGACTACTCGTCAATGCTGCGCCCAGACGAAGGCGGCGGTCGCAGCAATACCAAGCGCGGTCCGCACGGCGTGCAGACCTCCCCAATGCACGATCAGGCGGCGTGACTCCGGTCCCGCATCGGCTTCGGCAATGGCGTTGAGCTTGCGGTTGGTCGGCATGATCCCGAACAGCGTATAAGGCCAGTTGGCGAGCATCAGGACCGCACCGACGGTCCAGCGCCAATCGCCGCTTTGCCACGCCGCAATCAACCCCAGAATTCCGGAGATCACGGCGCAGCTCGCCTGCATTGCAAAGCCGCGTGCATAACTAGTGTCCGTCCATAAACGGAGATTTTTTGACGAGCGCGGTAGCGGATGCAGTGTTTGCAAGGGTTGATGCGGCGTTTTTTGTCAGCGGCGACGATGGGCTGAGCGGCTTTTTGAGGCGACTGG
>Ga0307517_10000385_pt1 | contig 75478 bp, 99 predicted proteins | sample 23_EM_MG_FD_194515 | JGI IMG/M metagenome (GOLD analysis project Ga0307517, IMG submission 194515) | Populus trichocarpa ectomycorrhiza microbial communities from riparian zone in the Pacific Northwest, United States - 23_EM | ecosystem: Host-associated > Plants > Roots > Unclassified | place... | reverse complement strand
GACGAGGTGCCCCTGAGCAGAAAGAGCCTCTGCGAGCTCTTTTTGGTGATTATCCAGTAAAGTCTCGTTCGCCACGACGATCAATGGCTTGTTTAATCTCAACACCTCCAGAATTGTCCCAGAACCTTGCGCGGAACATCAGCGGATGAAACTGAGCGTAGGTTTCATGCAAACCTGCGTGGCTTATGACAAGGTCAGCGGTCCGATACTCTTCAGTCAGGTCGGGCTTGAATGACCAGGCGATGACCTCCACGCCGTGAGAGGTTTCATTACGGAAAGGCTGGCTCAGTTTGGAGTTTCCATACTGAACAACGAGACGGGTGTAACCACTCGCGGAGAGCCTAGTGAGGAAATCCTCCGAGGCAATCGCATCTACGAGATCGTCGAATTTCGTGGACCCGACCGTGACAAAGGCTTGCATCGTTTTGCGGAGAGGATGGGCTAAAAACCCACGTGGCGAAGACAGGTACGTCCAGGATTTGTCTTAGAGACGATATGGTTGTTCGCACCACGGCTACGCTGCCGTACGCTCGAACCCCTCTTCAAGAATTTGGACCGTTGCAGCTGCCCACTGCCCGTGATGGACACCGGTGAAGGCTGCCCTGATCGAGTCAGCTTTGTGATAAGATCGCTAACGGACGCCCAAAGGTCTACACTTGGTGCTCCACCGCGACCCTCTACCAAAGAACATACCAGCCCACACTCAAAATCCGAACAGAAATGGGATACACTCTATGCGTTCTAGGTCCGTACATAACCACGTTTTATTCCCCATTCACAACTCACGAAAGGGTCACCTCCGCGATGAAACCGCAGGATGCGGAACCATGGGTATCGCCATATTCTCTGGCGTTTTGTCCAGTTTGGATCCAGGTTCATCCGGCCCGACTCCGAAGTGGGAATCTCACACCTCTGGCACTGTGACTCCGGCCGCGTTCGTTGAGGAAGACCCTGCGCTTCCGTCCCGGTTCCTCGCTTGTGTCAGTCGTGAAGCGAGTGTGAAGGGGTTGAGGGCTGCACTCACCGAAATCAGCCACCTGTGTGCGGCTATTGAGATCTACGCGGGGAACAATGTTCAGGCTGTCAAACAATCGGATGTCATTCTTCTATGGTCAGTTCCATTCTGATTCTCTCACAATCACGTATGGACTGATGTTATTCCTCAGTTGCAAACCACAGGTGGCCCACATTATTCTGGGTGAACCTGGAATGCAGGAAGCTTTAGAGAATAAACTTCTCGTCAGCATCCTAGCCGGTGTGACCATCAGCCAACTCACCCAAATGGTAGGACCGACCACCAGGGTCGTGAGGGCCATGCCCAATACACCGTGCAGAGTCAGTTCTCAACCTCATCTCACATTGCTCGTGGTCTCATCAGGGGCATTAAAGATCAGAGAGGGAATGACCATCGTGTCCACACTGGACGAGAATCAAACCCTGGACCGATCCATCATCCTCAATATCTTCTCTTCAATCGGCCGTTGTAGAATCCTCGACGAGAAACACTTCGACGCGTGCACGGGCTTGGGAGGTTCCGGTCCTGCATTTGCCGCAATATTCCTCGAGGCTATGACGGATGGTGGTGTGATGATGGGTCTTCCTCGAGCAGAAGCCTTGGAGCTCGCAGCCCAGAGTCAGTGGTCTTAATTCACCGTCTGCTCGACGTGCTGATATCCCTTTCCCTAGCCATCCAAGGTACGGCAAGGATGGCCCTTCAGCCGGGAGCACACCCAGCACGTATTAAGGATGCAGTTACCAGTAGGTATCATTCATGGTGTTTAATGAGAACAGAGGTTAATCAAAAGATTCTAGCACCGGGGGGATGCACAATTGCAGGGCTGCTAGCGTTGGAGGATGGCAGGGTAAGATCTACTATCGCCCGTGCAATTCAAGTTGCAACGGAACGCGCGAGCGAGCTTGGTCAACCTCCGAAACATTAGGGATTATGGACCAGTTAGGTGAGAGTATATTGTATAGTGGTTGTATATCTACGTACATATGTATGGCTGTCACAACGCGGTACTGCAATGCAAAAAGGACGGTACCGCGGTTCTGTTGTGATGGTCAAGAGATCCAATCTAGCTCCCGTAAAATGAGAATGATGCGTAGGCAAAGCTGCAGAGCAACATCCAGAGTGTTGAAGAGCAGAAATCGCGCCAAAGAAAGAGGGGGACTGGATTCATGCGCACAAACGTGTATATTTTCCTCGACCAATGTGAGACCTATAGAAAGTGACGAAAATACGATAATGGGCATGGACTTAGCTTGACACTCTGTCGCCCAATGAAGGGAATGTCTCCAAACTGTGAAACTTGCACTCCATGGGAAATCCAGTTCGATGAAGAGCAAGACAAAAGGTAAGGACTTGTCGATTTCGATCAATTTCATCTAGCTCTTTTGAATGGCCCTCACGTCCTTGAGCACGCAGACGAGATGGTAAAGTGATAAGAGCATCCTGGAACCGTCACGCATCGTTTTGGATTTATTGGATTCCCAAAAGTAGTCGGTAATACAATAAACCTACGGGTGAGAGATTGGTCAGATCGACGCGAAGAAAAATCGAGGCGTGTCACATACTCGATACAACCGTGGTAACTCCCTCATCGGTCTGAAGCAGTCCGTTAGGGCGAAAAAGACACAGAAGTGGTGTGAAATCTTACAAAACTCGTGAGTCTCGTCTGACCGTTTGACCGTTTGCTGTTAAGGAGCGGAAATCGATAAAAATTCTAACCACGTGAGGGAAACCAAACAAGGACAAACACACCTTCCAAGCATCCTCGAAGTCGATCGGTAGGATAATATATCTATTCTTACGGACAGCTGTGGGAGTGTTGGACGATGGGACAAAGAGCATGAAACGCAAGATCTACCTTGGAGCCCTGCGGCCTGAACGACGGAAGCGATTTCGGCTGAGGATAGTCGGTCTGGCCGCGAGACGTCTGTAAAATGGTGTCCGGTTAATCCAAAGTAGGTGGATAGCGCAGGTCTGACTCACAATCTTCAAGATCTACGTCGGGTCCAAGATTCATTTTTGCAGTACACGTTTGGAAGATCAGACGACGTTCTCTCCTTGATGGGAGTGGGAATTCAATCTTCCTATCTAGACGACCCGGCCGTAGCAGAGCAGGGTCAAGGGTATCGGCACGATTTGTGGCCATGATAACCTAAGAACCACGGGTTGGTGAGCTGCCAACAACCGTTTGTACAAGGCGGATATTACCTTCACATTGCTCCCTTGGTCGAAACCGTCCATCTGGTTCAGCAACTCGAGCAGGATACGCTGCACCTCACGATCAGCACCGGTCTGGGCATCAAAACGTTTCGTCGCAATAGCATCGATCTCGTCAATGAAGATGATCGCGGGTGCGTTTTCCCGTGCTAGTCGGAAGACGTCCCGAACCATTCGGGGACCCTCTCCAAGATATTTCTGTACGAACTCGCTTCCAACAACACGGATGAAGGAGGCGGTTGTATGGCGTGCGACCGCTTTCACAAGCATGGTCTTCCCAGTACCTGTACCCCGTAAAAATCTGTACCTCACGACGAAGGATGTGGACTTGCCTGGTGGACCGTAAAGCAACACACCACGGGGAGGGTCGATTCCGATCTTCTTGTACAGGTCGAAGTGAGTTAATGGCAGCTCTACAGCCTCCCGAATCTCCTGTTTTTGTGTATCCATACCACCAACGTCTGAGTATGAGACGTCTGGCTTTTCCTGGCTCCCAAGCATTGCGATTGACGAATCAGCCTCTGGTGGCAAGATGTCTACGAGAGCATTCGAGTGTCGGTGGAGAGCAACGGATGACGAGGGTTTGAGAAGTTCCCGGTCCAACGTCGAGAGAATTCGGATGACATAGTTGGAACCGGTAGTGGAACCAACGATCCCTGTGTGTTGGTCGATGGGTTCTAAGAATTGACCGATTACTAGTGGCACAGATTGGATTCGCTTGACTTCCTCCTGCGCCCGAATTAACTCCCGCTTGAGGTTAGCCTGCTCATCCTTAACATAGCTCTCCTGAATTTCGAGCATCTCTAGATGACGAGCAAGTTTCTTGTATTTGAGGTAGAGATCATCATCCGGGAGTTCGTGGTATAACGTGGTCTTCTCCGTGACGACCGACTCGAACGTGGGCTCCTGGAACAAAGTCTGAACACGCCCCCAGGAAATACAGATTCAGGCCCTACCTCCTTCTGAATTCCGATGCCGATCTCGTCCATGGTGCTTGGGGATCCTTAGCGGAAGGAATGAAGAGTACAAGTTGAGGCTGACGCGTCGCGGTCCTCACTTCCGGATTTGGTTGCTGTTGATGATCCCGTCACTTCCGTTAACTTTCCGACCATAGGGCTCTAGAGCCTGGGTATAGCCACGTCAAGGAACATAAAGCCTCGCGACCTCTTATTCCCCGTACTAACGGTCTCTGGTGACGCCCGCGGGACGCTGGGGAACTTTGCAAAGAATTCAGTGGTTCTACGACGGGGACCTCTCGCCCATCCGGGCCCCCAGGCCACAGTGTGGATCTCTTGGTAGCCGTACCGCACCCAGGATCTCCGTTTGAGTCCATGGACTTTTCCCCTGTCCAAACTAAATTTGTTCGTTTCTCTTCAGAGATGACCTGGTGGCCGCGAAGCTGAACTGTCCCTCGGTTTGGAATCCGGCCTTGGCACTTGAGATCCGCATGCACGCACCTACGCACCCCGAACGTTCCAGCTATTTCTGGACAAATTTTCCAATGTGGAGGCATTTTCGTTGGATTAGACTTCCCACCACCACCGCACCCCCGCGGGGCGTATGTTCGAACATGCGCGCCCACAGAAACTTTCCATTTACTCCACACCAGTACCACTCTCGGAGGGTCTCTGTGATCTACGCCCCCCCCCCCATTGACGACCACCAGGTGGCTTTTGTGCTCCTCCCGGCCTACAGTACCGGGTAGCCGATCAAGATGCAGCTGGCGCCACAGGCGGCGTCAGATGCCAGGCTTTGAAGATCCTCTGACAATTTTATCAACCTCGCCGCGCGATTCGGACCCCAGGCCCATACATGCTTACCAACGAAACACGCTGCACTGGCGCCACTTCGGTCTCGGCGCATGCCAAAGGGTCTGTACGGCGGCGTCACCACAAAATGAGATTGGCGATCATGTAAAAGGGTCGGAATCTTGACGCCAGGCCAAATACGTTATACGGCCTCGGGGATTGTGAGAATTTCGCAGATAAAAGCCCATGTCAGTGGGATGTTCTTGTGTTTTCGATTCACTCTTGCCCTTGCCTCCATGAAAGACACTAGCTGGTCACTAGCACTGCGGATATCGTCTATATCCATTGGAATCTATGAGTGAGTTTGCCGATGCACTCCGACTGCTCCTTCTCACATCATATGCGGTGAAGGTACATCTTAACGCTGCCAGCAGAATGGAACTTCTACTTCGGTCACAAGCGTGGACGTCGGAGATGGGAGTGAGCACTCGCAACTCTCAAAGTAGTCGAAACATTGACCTAAATTCCCCGTGTTCAGCGTCGGTGCGATCCTCTTCGGCCTCATTCGGTACGTTGGAATACGCTTTCCGCGGTCCTACACGATCGAGCTTAACCCTCACCCACAGCTATGTCACCATTCTAGCTATTACTTTTAATAACACCGGATATTTCGTTGAAGGATTCACTGTGAAGGAGTGCGAGCGCTTTCACATCATCTCACCGATACTCAAAGGTCAGGTCAGGGGACACCTCTTCCGAATACCGATGAAGTGACCGTGGCAATGTTCTTGATTAGTGATCCAGGTCATGATATCACAAACCATCCTTGGGCTCAGGTAAGCAGGCGATCACGTCATGCGCTTGCACGATGTCGTTGAAGTGGGTTTATAGGACATACGGAATCGGCGGTCGGAATAGGGGCTTGGGAATTTTCCTCCTGACGTTTTGGATCGTTTGTACCGCCGGTGAATGGTTCATGGGCTTGTATGGGAGGAAGTTTCTGCAGGACCGAAATGTATGTCTTCCGTTATTCCTCCGGGCGTACTGATTAACCGCCTGTATTTTCTGGCCAGATGAAGTAAGTTAAACGATCCAAATGTGCACGCTCTTGGGGGTAACACAAATGCAGCTGCGTAGCAACAAATGACCCAGACAAGCTTTATACGTGGGGATTCTATCTCATAGCAATGATTTACGACCTGGTCACGTTCTGCATATCCTGCTACTACCTCATGTACGGTCTCCCACGGGAGTGAGTGGGCTGGATTCCCTAGGATTCCACCTGGTCAGTTTTACTGATCATCACCGGCGATAGTTTTTGCAAATTTTCGAGATTTATCAGGATGTAGGATGGTTCTGATGCGACTAGAGCAAGTTCCCAGGCTGACCCTACCTGCCAGGCTAATTTTTGATGGGATGCAATACTTCGTCGCGCTAACGGGTGAGTTAACCTCGAATCCGGAAGCCGCGCACCGAGGCTGAGCGCTGACGCCCCACTCAACAAAGCGGTCAACATTCTCAACCTCATCGTCTATCGGAGCGGAGACAAGTGGATCCAGTCGTCAGCGTGAGTGACCCATGCTCTACGCCTCGGAACCGTCAAGTTGCCTCATATATCAGCTCACGCAACTTCCACATGGTCATAGCGCCCCCTTCGGATACCTAATCACATGGATAATGAGCCAACGGATTCTGATCCACATGCGAGGTGAGAGAACCCACAAGCCGTCCCGAAACTGTGGATAAACGGGCACCTGACACCGAGAGGGGTTCTCCGCCTCATTCCAACCCTACAGAAAGCGCCAAGGCAAGCATCCAGATGCTACCGGTCGCTTCTGGGGATTTGCTGTTTAGTGCGGCGTCCGGCCATGAAGCCGGAGTTCCCGATAGACTTGGCGAAATGGTACCTGGGTACGGAGGGATTAACTCGGGAGACGTTCCGAGAAACAGGGACACTCAGGATATGGGGAAGAGATCTCTTTCGGTACCTGATGCTGATATTTCGCCTGGCGAACCACAAGATGCCAAGGAATCAGATGATGTTTGATTGCCTTCGGGTGGTTCCAAGCGGGGCGGGTACTCTTCCTTTCTCGTTTTATCCCTCGTTTTTACCACCCGCATTCTGAGCCCCTTGTTCGGACAATACCGTATTTCCCAACGCCGCATATAATATCATGTACCGCATTGCCTCCATTCCACGTCACTAATCATGTAAAAAAAACGCACGAGGTGTGCGTTACGCAGATTGGTCTCACCCGCGTTTTCATCTGGAGTTTTAATTTGTTTCATCTGTGGATCATTGTCAGCTTGTGAAGGGAGGAGTGCCGATCACGACAAGGGTAACAGCTTACGCACGGTATAATGCATGACGAATAGAAATATGAGCGGTCGAAATAAATAGGCAACGCAGTAGGACGACCGTTCATACAGACTGTCCATGCCAGCTGTCGCCCTGCCTGTGAGAGGAGATTGACTTCAATAGAACAGCCACAATGGCAAACGTCGTCAAAATCCTGTGCGCGATGAGTGCCGGACACAGGAAGCGAACTGATGAGCACTCACCAGGGGATCCAAGCAAACGCCTCGAGTGCGTTGAGTTGCCCGCAATACGTATAGTCGAGGCTAACAATGTCTGTGTCAATAATTTAGTCCAATACATACTGGATTACGCGCTTGCCTGCAGTCGAGTCCGCTTCCAAGCGCAGCCGTGATCGCTCCCGCGCCAGCGGTCCAGAAAATCCATGCAAACGTGAGGCTGATAAGAATAAGGACCACTGTGGAGCCACATGCCAAGAGGTGGTACGAACTAAATGAGGTGGACACCAATGCTTGTGAAGGAACCCGCATCCCCGAAGAGCAAGAATGAGATCACGAGAAGGGTGGAGCCAGTCACGCTCCATAGGGAGGTGAAAAGAAGGTAACGGGTCCTATCATTGACGGCACCGGAAAGTTGATGCCTGTTGAACATAGAAACGAGCCATGCCGCAATTGCCAGCTATACAAAGCCGTCAGCGAGGGCTCCGATAGCCCAGAAGGGGGTACATTTTACTCGCCTCGATGAAGCTAAAGAGGATGAGGACACCCAAGAGAACTTGAAATCTGTTAGTTTAACGTTAGCAATCTCAACTCATGATTGCCTCACCTGGGTATCCTCGTCCAACGCGGGTGCTGACCACTGGCGGTCCAGTCGTTGCTCGGCCATATCGACCGTAGGGGGCAACAGGGCTGGGAGTGATTCCGTCGGCACCGGTTACACGGCTCTCAGACTTCCTTTCGCCGGGTTGTACAATCGGCACTTCCACCGGAGGCAAGGCGTTGTCTGGATCTCGAGTGAGTTCGCCGGCGTCAGTAACGTGGCTCTCGGACTTCCTTTCGCCAAGTTGTACAATCAACATTCCGGCATTTTCTGGACCCAATTCCGCAACCAATTTACGCCTGTAGGGTGGAGTAATACGTCTGAGCTCCGGGGGCGCGCGTAGTGGGAAGATGGAGCTGATACTTTTTTACAAACGCTTCAATTGCGGGCTTCAGTTTGCTGACCCCATTGTCGGAATGCAATCCCTTACCTGGGTGCAGGATACCATTACGTTAGCAAGGCCACCCGTTATTTGACTAAGAGGAAAAGACGAACCAACTATGAGATTGATAGTGGTATCACCACGGCTTTTAGCAGCCTCAATGGCCCGACCGGCGTATTTGACCGCTTCTTTCACGTATAAGCCGTGCAGGTCAATCTCTCCAGGGTCACTAACCTAATAACAAGTAGGGACCATATAAGGAATTGGGCTTGTCCCAAAGAGGAGCGTTAAACTTGCTTCATTGTTCTCTGAACGCAAGATAAGGGTGACAAATACGTCGGATCATCTGGCAATGCGACTTACTTGCGTATATCCAAGCACTGGCTTCCAAATTCAACTCCTCCATCCTTGCGTTATGCTCTTTGCCCTCATTGGACAGAGTCTTGGCCATGCCTCCATCTCCAGCCGCATACATGCGCCTACTTTCTCTAAAACAACGTGCCATCTCAGCTCCCTCTTTGGTGGCACGATCACGGAGGGCCGTGTAATGCGGATCATCCTTATTTTTCTGGTTTAGCTCCTGTTAACGATAGCGTCGGCGGAAGAACGGGGTCCGGGATTCATATATGTGGTCAGTTCACAGCAAATCGATAGCTGGGGGTGAGCACGAACAGTACGCTGGTATCTGGTCAGGCGAGGCCTTTGTGGTTCATATTGTTGGTGTTGTTCGGGTGGGTTGGGGCTGGGGGGATACGTGTGTGGTTGCGATCGATCATCGACATCCTGCGGCCTCGGCAGTACAGTAACAGTGTGTGGTGTCTGGGGTGGTTGTTGCTGAGGCCTGGCCTCCGAACCAAAGAGGATCCTCACGACAGTCCCTAGGAGCGGCGAGAATATGCCCATGTCGAAGGCGGCGCGAAGGATGAAGCGTGCATGCGTCGCACAGTGGGCGACGCGGGAGTGCACGGGCAAGAAGCGACCATCACCCGGTGGGTCCAACCATTCTAATCCGGGCGATTTTGAGAGGGAAAAGAAACTCTCAGTCGTCGATTTCTAACAGGCGGGCGCATTTTCTGGCGGAGTACTTGGGCGCGGGGCTGCAGCCATCACTGCAAGGAGCAGTTCGACCGACGTAAAATGAACTGTCGATCTGGGAACAAAGTCGAAAAAACCCAGGACCGCCCGTCTGGCTGAAGCCCCTGGGCTTGTGAAAGTGTCATGACAAGGCTCTCCCAGACGAGTCCCAATCTGTCCTCCCACTCTGAATATTAATTTGACTCCGAGTGAAGTAATAACCTGTCACTCGGTATTGATGCCGTCCGCAAGTCACGTGATCGTGTCGCGCTCATTGGAGACCCAATTTGGAGAAGCCACAGTCACCCGTGTCGTTCCCCATCTCACGACACTCGTCTTGAATATCTGATCTCGCTCTTGGATTACTGGCCACTACTAATACCATGCCGCGTAAGAAGGTCTCTGGCGATACCCAATCATCACCGCTACGTCAGCCCACACTTGCGGGGTTCATAAACTCCAAATCCGCTTCGATGGCGAACCCCACTGCGAAACCCCAACCCACGGCCAAGGCTGCACCGAAGCCATCCAAATCCACCACAACTACGGCATCTACACCTAAGTCTCCGACTAAGTCTACGTCTACGGCCGGACTAAAGATCGGACCTCCCAAGCGGAGAAAAACTGCCAAACGCAAAGGGAAGGAATCTCCCAAGAAGAAGGCAGCAGCTCGCGAGAAGACTCCTTTGGAAGAGAGCGACGACGGTAGCGATACCGGAGCACTACGAGCTATCCGATTCGAGTCTCAGGAAGAGGGGACTCAGACCGGAGGGTCTACTATAGAACTCACCTCATCTAGTGAGGACGAGGAGGACCAAATCGTGTCCCCCCCTCGACCCAAGCGTACAGTCACCCAGAGGAAACGCCGGGTCAGTGTGTCTAGCGGTCCATCGGATTCCGACGTCGAAATGATCGGAGGATCGACTGGCGCGCCACGGAAGGCGAAACGGAGGTTGAAGAGGAGGCTGATGAGTTCCGACGAAGAAAATGGCACGGACACTGAAGAGGAAGGGGAACCGAGTCCCAAGAAGCGTCGACTTCGAAAAGGTTTGAAACCTTCTACGAGCGAAGAGGAAATCAACCTTATGGATGAAGTCGACGAGCATCGTGAGTATGTTCCGTGATCTCCTTGCAGCAGCAGTACTGAGAATGTGGTAGGTATCGTCAACTCACGTCTGCGGACACGGGGCAAAAAAACGGCCTTCCAACAAAGCCTCGAATCGCTCAAACGTACGTTACCCTGCACTCGGAGGTGCCTTTTATGGTATCAACTGTAATACAGGTCAGAGGAGCGGTTTATCCGTAGACTCTCCTGGATCTCCCGAGGGAGAGGATGAAGAGGACGAACCCCTCCCAGGGCCGTCGCGGGGTAAATTCGATTTCTTCAAACCATTCGCGGGTGCCAAACCCTCGAAAGGGGTCACGTCTGACGAGGAGGTCGAGGACGAGGGTAAGGATGAGGAGGATGAGGAGGAGGAAGGCGAGAACAGCTGGATTGTGGAAGACGACGGACCAGAGGATGCCCCACAACTCCCCGTGGCTTTCAATATGTCGTCACACCAAGACCTCTCGCACCATTTCAAGATCATCTGTCAGCTGTTCGTTCACCTTGCGGTCCGGTCTCCCTCGCAACGGGCTTCGTTCATCCAGGATGTGAAGGCTTGTGAGTACATGAACCTTATCCCAAGCTTCTTTCACATGGTAGCTGATGTCTATTGACCATTGTGCTCATTCGTTCAGCCGAAGATGAGTACTTCTACGCCGCCTTGTCAACGGTCCGGCGAAAAATAACGGGGATGCGGGATTCTTTAATTACCTCATCGACTTGGCAAACGAGGTTCAAGCGAGTTCTGGAGAAGTACCCCGTGCTCAGCATGGTGCAAATGGATTTCGCAGTTCCAGGCTGTGATGCTTGCAATCTTGGAGCAAGGATGTCGAAACTGATTTGCCGGGTGAGCGGAGAGCCGTACGATCGGTCTACATTTGAGGTATATGGAACGGGTTTCTGGGGTCACTCAGTTAACACGGTTTGATCGCAGCCCATAGAAGACCCGGATTCTGGAGAACATTCGGAGGCTGACAATAGCGAAGATGAAAGCGGAGAAGAAAGACCCAAGAAAGAGATGCATCTGGGGCGGTTCTGTGCCAAGCGAACTCAATCATTTCACGAGTTCACCCATTGGGAGGTAAGCAACAAGGGTGTGGAGCAGCATTTCATTCTGTTTAATGAGGTGGCAGTGGAAACTATTCGAGCTATTGTCGACGGAGGTCCGGGAGCTACGATCAACGGGCAAGACGGGGTTCGTCAAGGTGGCGTTTGCCAGGGGAGTGCGGCCACCGGAGGACGCTGACGACGGGGACGGGGTTACGGACTGGCTGGACGAGCGGGGGATTATCGGAATGGCGTGGACGGAAATGAAACAGATGATGGAGCGGGCGAGGAAATTGGAGTCGCTGGGACAAAGGGAGGACTAGAATTCGCGGCTTGCGCCAAGCTCGTTGTCTGGAAACTGTTCTCTGGCGCGTTTGATTTCTTCTTGCATGAATAGAAGTTCTTCCATTCTAGCCAGTTTCTTGGCATCGGCGGGTCTTGCGAGAACTCTCCGGATGTCATCGATCGAGAGCCGGGACTTCCTCGTGGGTCCCAAAGCGGTCGAACACTGCCGTGCCAAGCATTCGCCTTGGGTGATAGAGAAGAGCTTGGGCAATCCACTCACCACGTCCACGATGTATTCGATCAGGATCTCTTCCATGACATTCACCGTGTCATTCGCAGGGTTCCGGTCGTCTCCAAACCCATACATCAGGTTCCGCACTGCGCAAAACTCGTCGTCGGTCTTGTCTATGTACGGGTTTCGAAATGCTCACGTTCTTTCGTAAACAGCCCCTTCAGATTCGCCTGTCGCTTCGAGCCCGTGGCGAGGCTCCCCGTCCGCGTGTTTCCACTGCCACCTGCGGCGTTTATCGTGTCTGCGTAGCTCGCAGGCGTGTGCGTGGTTGCGAAACTGGTGCCCCGGTTGGCGGTGCTGGTGGTCGTGCCGCCTGTGGCTGTAGTCCGGGAAATTGTCGCGGTCGCGGTCGTCCGATGCTGTGGAGGCACATACGAGTAGTACGGCCACGTCGTGCCATATCCAGTGACGGCAGTAGGAGGGTACGAGTAGGACGCGTAGGACCCGGGTGTCTGTGTGTATGCTGCTGGGGTGTATCCGTACGGATATGTGCCCGGTTGGCCAGGGTTGTAATACGACATGACACTCAAGTGGCAACCCAGGTTGACGCGCGTCGCCGATCAATCTTGCCGCCATACCCGTGGGTGGCCCCACCGACTGTGCTGTTTCAGTGTTCTCCGCGCAACATAAGGGTCAATCTCTTGAGAGAGAGAGAAACTGCGCCAAAATTTGTTCGATGAGGCGCGGCGGCCGTGCGGAGGACAGACATGCTCGCTCCAGTGTGGCCAACGTCTGATCGGTACATTCTAGAACTTTTACGCAACGCCGTCCGACACCCGTCTTCGGAGACGTATCCATTCCCTCTGGTCGCCTTGTGAAGTCACACTGGCGCGCTGGGCCAACCATACAGCGTCCCGCGTGAACACTTTGGAGGCCACAGCCGTTACATGACACTCGCCAAGGCCGGGGGGTTGCCACATATCCCTCCTTGACAAATTCGGTGGCTGCGCACGACACGGAAGCCTTCGGGTCCCAATGTTGGTGGCGCGATTCGGGAAGAATCGATGGTTGCGATGTGTTATGGTCACCAAATCCCGTAGCCTAAACACATCAAAGGGTCCTTAGGCTTGTTCAACGGCTATTCCTATCTAGGAACCGTCTTCCCATTGGGCGGGCTGAAGATCCTGCCTGACCTTGTGGGAAGATCACCGCAAGGGTACTACAGTACAGACATGATCATGGGCAATTTCATAAGGCGACGCTTTGCATTGCGAGTAACGTCAAGCATTAACTGGGCTCCCCGTTGGCACTTGTTACATCCGAAATGAACGAACGAGGCCGACCATAGATGAGGTCTGTGGTTGGTTGCGTCTCCTGGCTACTCGCAGCAGTGCACAAGATTTTTTTCTACAATTTCAAAACATCGGATATACCGACTGAAGCACCTGCTGACGGTCGTCGGCTCTCCGTCTCTCAACGGGGTGGGGCTTATCTATACGCTCTCGTCCGGGATCGAGTGATCAGCTCGGCTCAGGCTTGGAAACCGTTTTCGTGCGGATGATCCCTGCCGAGTGCCACGGCACGGCCTGTGGGGGAGATGATCCCATGCGATAAGAGAGGACGACGACGAGGACGCTGTCTCCCCAGATGCGATCTCCAAAAATAGCCTCTGCGGTTTACGTGCAAGCGATTGTCGTCGCTGGCAGGCGGATGCCTTGATGCGAGTCGCCTTCTGTGGGAATGACGTACGGCAAGAGGGACAAGAAAGGCTGGGCATTGGGAGAGCAAGAAGCCAGTTGGGATCTCCCGAGCGCGGGGCAAATTCGCGACGACCCAAGTTCTTCGCGGCCGCGCCAAGCCAGACCTCAAATGAGCGGGAGAGAACGCGGACGAGCCAAGGTTGGCCTACGCGGGACGACATGGTCGTAGCCGGCCCGAGGTGGACGGCTGCCTTTTGCACCAATATTTAATCATTTCCCCACTCTACTTTTGTCCCCTTCCCACCCCCGTCCCCCCCAATGTTATCGACGTCCAAGATCCCCCGCCTCCCGCCCACCATGCCCTCCACGCCCGCCGACTCGTCCCCCTCCCTCCCCCTCTCGCCGCCCAGGCTGCACCTCCCGCTGATGCCGGATCCGGACTCCCAGGTTCTGCCCACTCATTCCTCTTTTCGCACTCTGTTCCCCGCAAACTGACGCTCTCTCCCACAGTCTCCTTCCGTTTCGTCCGCGCGTTCCCGCTTCTTCTCTTCTGCGACCTCCAACGGCTCCTCATCGTCGCTCCAACACCCGTCGCCGCCGAGGAGATCTTCGTCCAGGTTCTTTAAAAAGTCGTCAAGGTCCAGGGCCGCTTCTCCCACAGAGTCCCCCACCACAACTTCTCCCGCCCAAGAATTCCTTCAGCCACCCGTGCCCGTGATACCGGCTCACACGCTCAAGATGCAGAAGCAGCACCACCTACCCGACCTTAAGCGCTTCATCGGCAACCACTTACACCACCACCCTCCAGATCACGACGGCCGCAGCCCAAATTCCTCCCCCTCCATCCAAGTCTCTTCCCCTTCCCGCAGATCCGCTCTAGAAACCCCGCCTCTAGGATCTGCAGTCAGCGACTATCTCTCTGTGCCGGGTGTTGACCACCCCGCCAGGCTTCCTCCCTCTCCTTCCCTCAAGCCCAAGAATGATGTCGCCCATTCAATAGCCGACTCACGCAAGGACGGCCGTTTGACTGGTTTCTTGCGCCGCGACCGCGATAAGGGTAACAAGCCCAAGTCCCACGATATCTCCCAGGAGCCATCTCCTACCCGTTCCCCTTCCCCGTCCAACTCGAGCAATGTTTCCCTCAGGAGCGACCCTCCAGAAGGTAGCCCTCCAGCATCTGTCCAGGAATCTAAATCAACCCGACCCAGCATAGACTCTCGTGCCTCACATGCCTCGTCCTTCTCCGCAAGTAGCAAGGTTTCCGTCCCTATCGTTCACCCGATCACCTCGCTCTCCGAGGCCACACAAGCACATCTCGCAAAGAAGTATGGCAAATGGGGCCGTGTCCTTGGATCTGGTGCGGGCGGCACCGTCCGCCTTATAAAGGGAAAACAAAATGGTAACATCTTCGCCGTCAAGGAGTTTAGGCCCAAACGATCTGGCGAGAGCGAGAAGGAGTACCAGAAGAAGGTCACTGCCGAGTTTTGTGTCGGTTCTACTCTCAGGCACCCCAACGTCATCGAAACCGTCGACATCGTCTGCGACCGCGGCCATTACTACGAGGTACCTTCACATCCTTGCATCCTGACCATTCTTTGACCAGTGATGTAGGTTATGGAGTATGCACCTTACGACCTCTTTAGCGTCGTCATGTCGCAGAAGATGTGTCGTCCCGAGATCTACTGTGTCTTCCGCCAGATCTGCGAGGGCGTAGATTACCTCCACTCTATCGGCCTCGCCCATCGCGACCTTAAGCTCGACAACTGCGTCATGACAACGACCAACGTTGTCAAGCTTATCGACTTTGGCACCGCTGCCGTCTTCCATTATCCTGGGAAGAAGCTGACAAAGGCCAGCGGTATAGTCGGTTCTGATCCCTACCTCGCTCCAGAGGTGCTGACTGATGAGACCTACGACCCGAGGAAGACCGATGTGTGGAGCGTGGCTATCATCTTCATGTGCATGATCTTGCGTCGCTTCCCCTGGACCATTCCCGACCCCAAGACCGACCCCAGCTTCAAGGCATTCATCGCCACACACCCAGACCTTGCGGCGAAACCCCGGACACGTCCCCCATCACCCAAGAAGACGCATGCACCACCCGTGGGAACTCTTGAGGTTCCCGAGCTGATGAACCGCACTAGGCAGATCTCTGTAGGGACCGTCGATTCTTCAGGAACCAGGAAGAGCGGTAATAGCACGGACAGCGAACTTTCGCACGGCGCAGACATAATTAGCATGAACACCGACGTGTCGAGCTCTTTCTCCCGCAGCTCATCCAACGATGACGTAGATCGGTCTTCCAGCATCACCGGCTCCACTACCCCACCGAACCTGCCAAGCGACGCTGCATCGACCAAGGAGACACGCGAGGACGAGTTTCGCAGGAACCTGTTACAAACAGAGGGCGTAGCGAAGTCCACCATGACCCTGCCGGCTCTCATGAAAGATCACCCTGACGCTACCGCAGCCGCTCGACAAGTGACCAATGGAATTTCGCTGCAGTTACGACAAACAGAAAGCCCAGAGGATGCTTCCGTCCAAAAGTTTGCCCGCCCCGGAACTTCTACAGAATCCCTCCCTACCACTGCGTTGGCGAGCCCCCTTCTGCAAGCCCGTTTCCCCAACAGACCACCACCGATTCCGATGATATCCGCCCCGATGCTTTCCGCTCAAGACAACGAATCCACACCTACCGCAGCAACCAAATTATCCGTTCCCCCACTCACCCCTCGTAGCCGATCCGCCACCTTCAGCGGTCGGATGGTCACAGCCCTCGATACTGGCAAGAACCCGGAACCCGTCATCGACTCCTCCGCGTTTGAGCTTCCAGAGCCAAAGAAGCCCGCCGCAAGGCGGCGGCGAGCAGATAGCGGTGCTTCGGTTGCCACCTTCCACCACGGGGGTGGTGCTGATTCCGTCTTCCGATTACTCCCAAGAGAAGCGAGGAGCGCCTTGAGGAGGATGATGCACCTGGATCCTGCCCAGCGCTGCACGCTGACAGACCTGCTCAAGGGCCGCGGGAAGCACCCTGATCTCCTATGCGGCTGCAAGAACCATGCGAGCGGTATCAAGGGGGTTGACACTCCTCCTTCATTTGAGTGTGAAGACCACAGACTCGGGGAGGAGGACGATGGCGATGAGTGGCTCAAGTCGGTCAATTGCTGTTCCATCCCAGATTCGGTCGCGTCCCACATACATACCAAGATTGCCGTCGATGAGAAGCAACATAAGAGGCGATTCTTCTAGTGTTGTGGATCAGAGTTGAGCTATTTTGTTGTCGCTGATACTGAGAAGTTAAATCGTCCGGATTGTATTATTCGCCCACTGGCATGTCGCGTCTTTATGAGTTCATTCTATGTTCCTTTATTGATGCTCTGCCTTTTCTTTGTCCATCCTTACACAACTTTCTCTCTCCTCGAGTATACGTAGATTTACTGATAATTCCAGAGCACGAGTGACCACTGTGACCCCAAGTATACTATCTTGCGTCTGTCTCCGTATCCTGCGTTCTAACGCTCCTATTTGCTTCCGCCTTGCGTTGGACGATATGTGTATATATAGACGGACCTCGACCTTTCATTCGTTTTTATGTTTCTCTCTCTACGGATATCTATATGCGTTTATCTGTATGGCGTAGATATAGGGTCGGTTCAGAATCCGCACTTTACAAGGTTTTTCAGACCTTTTTCTCCTACTCAAGTTGCCCAGGTCCTGATGTTGATGATTTGACACTGATCGGAAGGACCCAAAAAGAAACCACGATCCCCTGGGGTTGGCTCCCGAACTCTACCGTGCATTCTTAGCCCCGCGCCTCCGCGACTGCGGCTGGCTGGCAGGTCCCGATTCCAAAGCCTTGGACAGGCGAACGTTGACCGATTCAATGATTCTCGAGTAAGCACGGACCGTGGAGCACCGCACTGGGTAATCCAATGGAGACGGGGGCTTCCGTCATCGGTTTAGCTTTGTTGGTCAATGGTCGGCGTTCTCCTTCGGACTTTCACGTCCGTAACCTTCGCACCTTTCCTCCGGGCCTCGTGGTTCGGGTCGAGAGAACCTTGGCATGCCCCCGGCTAAAGTGTTCACCGTGTGGGCGCCCATCCTTTTGACCCCTGTCCCCGCTTCCTTTGATGCCCATAAAAGCGGTGTACGCTGGCAGATGACTGCGGAAGTATGGATCCCCGCTTTGGCAACCTCCACCGAGCCCGTCATCTGGTCTCCGTCCTGTCGCCGAATTGTGTTGGATCGAAACTGACGACGAGATTGTTTTACTGTTTTTTCCTTCTTCTTTTTCTTCGATACATCGGGGGATTTGGCCTCGGGGTTTCATGCTGTCGGTCCCGGTCATTCTCCTTCCTGCTTCACCAGCGCGGATCCGACAGAGCCGATGATGTGGGATTTGTGCCAGCACGTGCATTAGAGGATTCTGTTCCTCAATACGGTCTTTATGGAGACAAAGACCCGGGACCATGTGGATCAATGTTTCTTGCGGTACACTGGCAACTCACAAGACCTTTCGTTTCGAGAGTCACCGCCACTACATAATCCTGATCAGCATCCCACCCACATCTTACATCTTGCCCCTGACGCGCATCGCATTTGCGTGTGGTTCGGTGGTCGGGGATATTCTCGCATCAGGATCTGAGCTACGAGACACTTCGGGGTTGCTCCCTCCTCGTCCCTCTACCTCCCCGGGCATAGGCGTTTCAAGCGCATCAGCTGTGTTCGCGACACATTGCATGATGAGACTGCCAGGGAGCGGGGCGCTGTGTCTTAGGGCGGAGGACGCCCGACGAGCTTTAAAAAGTGTAGGTGACCGTCCCTCACTGGTTCTTTGTTCGTTCCCTCGGGCCATTTTCCACTTCCTTTCGAGCAGCGTTGAACGCTTACATATTCCCCCCTTCGTTTCGGTAACTTTGACGATTCTACGACCAACTCTTTTTTTTTCTTCATCTTACGACCCCCTCCCCCCACTCTCACCGACTTTTCGCTACCCTACATTCATTTCCAGCCGGTCTGTTCATCATGTTCGCGAGGTTCTTTGTTCCCGTTTTGTTGGTCGTCTCTTCGGCCGTCATCCCCGTCTTTTCGCTTCCGGCCCCATCTCCGTCGCCCCGTGACGAGTCCACCGTTCAACGGGTCGTCGATTTGGACGATACCGCAAAGAGGTTCCCAGATCTGGAGTACCTGTGGGAAGGAAACCAGGCGTTCCGTTCGGCGGTCGACCACTCATCCAACCCCAACTTGTTGAAGGACCTTACGGCGAACGGACAGCATCCAGAATTCTTGTTCTTGGGATGTAGGTTCGTGATCATATCCCTCCATACACACACACATCCCTCCTGTCAGATCATCAATTCATTTCGGGAGCTGATCTTCTGTTGTTCCCTGTCATCAGTGATTCACGAGCCGCAGAGGGCACCATTTTCTCTGCGCCACCGGGCGCGATCTTCACCCAGAGAAACATTGCGAACCAGTTCCAGCCCGTCGACAACAACGCGATCAGCGTGTTGTCGTACGGGGTTCAGGCTTTGGGCGTCGGGCACGTCATCGTAATGGGACACTATGGATGTGGCGGTGTCAAAGCTGCCATGTTGCCTAGACCTAATACGACCGCTGATGATTTCTCGCAAAACTCGGTTCAGAGTTGGATTAACCCGATTCGTCACACTTACTGGAACTCGAGCCGGTGAGTATAACCTTGCTGGAAGCGGCCCAGTTTGTTTTTGAAATTTCGATTTTCTGATGTCCGGACCCGGTTTTTTATTTCATTTTTATTTTTTATGCTCTTTCCCTGGTCTTTTGGTATACTCGTGTTTGTGCAGCCCGGAGATCGTCTTGCACCGAGAAGCGAACAAGAACAGGTCCACCGTCGATCCTCCAGAGTTCGATGATCCCGCTTTCCGCGCCCTCGTCGAGGAGAACGTCAAGGATTCAGCGTTCAACATCATCATCAGCCCCGTGATGCAACAACACTGGTCTGCCTATATCGCCCAGGAACAGGCCCAGAACACCACTTCTCATCGTCGTCGTCGTTCTGACGACACTGGCGCTCCCCTCAAGCCAGTTTACGTCCACGGTGAGTCGTTTCTCAGCTCCGTTGCCCCCCATCCTGGAATCCGAGCCGATCTCCCCGATCTTCTGTACCTGGACAAGATTGACTCATCCTTTTGTTTTTTTTCTTCTCAACAGGTTTCGTATACGACATCAGCACCGGAAACGTCATCGACCTCGGGACTTCCTTCGGTCCCCACGGGCGTACCACCCAGGCTCCCCCAAAGGAAGCTGTCAAGCGCGCCGTCGACCGACATGCTCGTGACCACGCTCACTTGTGAAATCCCCGCACACCAGTTGATCCGAAAGAACGTCGCCCACGCCCACTACCCTTTCACGTTCCTTGGCGCTAAGCGTCGAGGCCTTAATGAAACGAGTCGTAATTTATTTTTTAAGTATTGCAGTTGGTCGTCGCTACGCCCCTCGTCGTCCTCGGCCCGGGATTTGCCTCCCCGACCGTTTGTTATAGTTACTGAACGCGATTTGATTTGGAATTTAATACACCAGTATATGGTGCGATTCGAGGCCACGATGAGATACAAGTGAGGATGATAACGAGAGCGAGTAAGGCAAAGCATCATGAAAAAATCGTGACGGTAATTATGTAGCGACATCAGGGTGTTTTGTCAGAAAACATGAGAGATCATTACGAACGAGGGTTCTGTACACATACGAAATATATCAGCAGATTCTTCTGGTCTGGAATGCTGGTCGTTCCTGTGGGATGACCCATAATGACTTAGATCACGAAGGTAGAATCACAGGTAACAGGGGTACACCGAACGGTCCAGACCCGGTGGCTCCACCCCGGAGGAAATCGAAGGGTAATGCATTCGTCGGACCGTCGTCATTAATGCTCATCCTCGTCTTCGTCGGCGGCTGGTTGGCTATTCCTCGCGTGGTCCAACAGGGCCTGCATCGTTTCCTCCGAAATCGTAATTTCCAGCTGTTCCTGCTGCCCCTGTCCCCGCCCTTGCGCGCCGTCGTCCTCAAGCTCGACGAGCAAGACGGTGTCTGCGTTGTCCGGGTCTTCGAGGATGACCGTCCTTTCTTTGTTGAGGTTGCCCATGCCTTTTCCTCGCAGCTGGTTGACAATTTTAGCCAACAACTCGTCGTCAATCGCTGGCGTCTTGCCATTTTTCTTGCTCTTTTCCCTGGGGAGTGGCTGGGACATCTGATCCCTGAACTCCTTCTCGGAGGCTAAGACGTGTAGAGGGACCTGGGCTTCTACGTCAGGCGGAAGATTGTTGCCCTTGAGCTCTTCGGGGGATTGAATGATTTCCCTGCATCGGATGGTGGATTGCTCCTGAGAATCGCGCCGGGAACGAAATGCAGGGTCGCCGCACAACCGCGGAGTTTGGATGACAAGCACATAATGGCAGGTAGCTGTCTCCTTGATAAATAAGATCGTGTCCGTGACGGTCATCGAGCAATGGAACTAATAGGAATGGAAAGAGGGTGGTTAGCTTGTCAACGCGACACCCTCGATCGGCGAGGGGATCAATGTACCTGGATTTCAATCTCTCGTTCTCTTCCGGTCTTGTCGCATACTGTGCCATCTCCCCATCGTTGGATGATATAGCGATTGCCAGTACCTCGGGCGAGTTCAAGATTAACGGCGAGGGCATTCTGCTCTGCGACGGTAAGGTCGGCGCCCGACTCAGGGGTCGTTGCCGGCGCCTGCCCGAGGGTATAGGCCTCCCACTGTGTGGAGGGAAGAGGGTCAGAGGTGACGGCACGGGAGAGGAGGGGTGAAAAGGGGTCGGACAAACCTCGGCGTCCTCCTCAGGCTTGTAGCCTGGAAGCGGCAGGGTGTGATACAAATTGAGGAGAGGGAAGGAGGAATGCGGGAGGAGAGAGGGACTCACCGATAGGGTGAGGATGTGGATGCGTCGCTTCTCTGAATTGGCGAACGTGGGAATTATGGCAATAGGAATATGTAAACCAGCCCTGTCTGTGCTGAAAGGGGAGAGGACATCATTTAGGGCAAACAAAGGGAACAAAAACAAAACGTAAGGAACTGACGTAGAGGCATTTACCGGAGAGGGCCTGGAGCAAGTTCCAGCTCTGAATGAGGGTGGTCTCTTCCGAAGAATCCTCGAGATGAGGGGGATTATCCGATATTGGTGGCTCCGGGGGAATGAGACAGAGATAAGAATGGTTTGGTCCCATCTTCATTAGTTCTAGTTTAAACACTGGCTCCGGCTCGTGTGATGGGGGCGACGATAGAGATTGTGATGGCTAGCGTTTTATTCGCGCGTTTAGCTGAGCACGGACCTGTGGAGGGAAGCACGATACCTCTGTCGGGTCTATCCCCTTGAGCTTGCTCCATGGAGAGTTCTTGGACACCCACGGTTCCTCGAGGAATTCGAGGAGCCCCCCCTGCAGTCCGTCGCGCAGCCAGCGTTCTGCGGTCTCGTTCAGGACGGGCAGGCCATGGAGGAACGTGACGTCGTATTTTGGGAAGGCGTGGGGGTCCTCCGGGATGAGCGAGGCGTGAATCCGCGCAGAAACGGCGTGCGCAGACCCGAGGGCGAGGAGGGCGGAGAGGAGATGGCGGGAGGAGGGCATTGGGCCTGACCTTGTGCTGGGACCGGTCGAGCTGTCGGCGCGAGATGTTGTGGGCGATTGATGGGGCGCACGTGGCCAATCGAGGTGGCCGGAAACTTCCACCAATCCGCGAGCCACGCTTTGACCTCCAGAAATTTCGGCGAGTAATCTTTTGTTTCCCAGGTGCCCGACAGTCGACAGCGAGCGGAGACAATAATTCGAGGGGGGGTGGGGAAATTGCCGGTTTAGTTGCCGGTAATATCCGCGAGCACCGCCGATTGACCGAAACGCCGGCCCTCCCGTCCTCCCCCTGCCGTCCTGCCCATCTCTGGCGGAGACGTGGGGGACGGGGCGTAAAATATTATTATCGCTGGTTTATGATTGGAGGGGGGAGCAGATGAATATGTATAGCTCTTTGTTGTTTGTTGATATCATTTTCCACGCGAGAATATTCTATTCTGTTAACCGCCTTTTTTATATCATTTCCCAACTCTCCCTCTTCTTCAAAAAAAGAGGGCCCGCTTTTCCAATCCTTCTTCCTCCCCCTCCTTTCCCTCCCTGCCTCCCCGTCCTCGACCGAGCTCTGCAATCCGTTATCAATGGCTGGTTCCCCCCCGCACGAACCCACAGACGATGCTCACGGGCCAGGCACGGCGGTGGACCCTGTCTCCAACACCGGTCAGTGCCCCATTCAATATCCCGGGTTTGCTTCCGCGCCCTGGCTCACCCTCCTTATCGTTCTCCCCCTCTCCCTCTTTATCGCTCCCCCCGTGCCGATTTTCTAGCCGCCGCTCCAGAAACCCCCGCGAAGCGTGGCAGAGGCCGTCCCAAGGGCTCCAAGAACAAGAAGTCCGGCACTTCTGCTACAGAGGCACCCGGCGAGGAGGCACCCAAGAGGAAACGCGGCCGGCCCCCCAAGGTACGCATCGCATCATTCTTACCCCATCTGCCTGTCGCGTTCCTCCTTCTCATCATTCATCATTCCCCCATTCACTCTCCCACAACCACAGAGAAAGGCTGAGGACCAGGGTGTCGAACCCCCACCCAAGCGCAAACGCGGTCGCCCTCCCAAGAATCCCAAACCGGAAACCGAGGAAGAAGCCGATCGTGAGCCCGCCGCTGAATCGAGCACAGCGACCAAGAAGAAGAAGGCAGGTCGACCTCGCAAGGTCGCAGACGATTGATACCACCCACTATTCCGACGCGACTATGATCGCGCAAGAACGTTTAGTCCCCCACCCCCATGTACAGGACCGTCCCGTCCACCATCTCGCACACCACACTCCCTAGTACCTCCTGGCATATGTGGGTTCTGTCTCCCGTTTCCCACTTGTATTCCTCTCTCTCTCTCGCCCGATGTTGTTTATTGTCATGCCTACTCCTATCTGCTCCGTCTTGTTCACGATGAATCTCCGTCTCCTTCTTTCCCTTGCCTTGGTTTCCCACACGTTCCACACTCCATTCTACGATCGGCTACATGGATGGAAGATCACCGTTGCCCTCCTCCCTCCTACCGGCCTCCTCTCTTGATTGCTTTGCTTACCTGTACATTGAAGAATACACACGCACTGGCAGCTGTTCTCGATTAGCGTAATAATTACTCCCTGCATCACGACCCCATTGTCCACTCTCACTGCGCTAGTGGGATGCTCCCATTATTATATGTCCGATCGATTCATTCACGTTGAATGATCTCTGATCTTATCCTTTTTCCTTCCATCAGCATTTTCTTTTTCTCCTTACTTTACTCTCTCTTTCCCTTCCGCCGTAAGCGTCCAGAGCCGTACGGTTCGTCCCATCAATCGTAATTTCCCCGGTCACTCATACATACATAACGTCCCGGACCGAGCTATACCACAAGGAGAAAAGGTGTCCCATTCTGTGTAAAGTACGTAAAATGCCGACCTCTACCGCTGGCTACGGAATCGATGGTATGCCACTGCGCACCCCGCGACCAGAGAGGCCACTCCCATAAATCCTGCACCAAACCCGAGCGCACTCAGGATGCTCGCTTGACGTTCCGCCTTGGATTTCGCTGCCGCGTATCCGATATCGGGCCTGAACGTGACCATCGTGTATAACGGCATCCATCCTCTCGGCTGGGCGGAGGGGTACACAGCTTTGTGGAATCGAGGGCCCAGGGATGCAAGCGTTTCCGGCTGTTTCCCGCCCAACCTGTAAAGCAGATTGTCGATCTTCTTCCGAAGACGGAAGGACAAGGTTGTGACATCGTGCCTCATCTCGATGCTGTAAACACCCCAACGATAAGATCGCCAAACAAACCCCAACAGATGGGGTGAGGTAGGCGGGTGGACAGTCAGCATACGGTATGGACGAAATCGCCAACGACTTACTACTGCCTCATGGACATATCACAAATCGCGACGAGATCTTCGTGTCTCGTTTCGGTGTATTTAGCGAGCGCTGCTGATAACTTGTTGTCTTCTAGCCTCTTCCCCGAGTCGCCCAGTTCGACCGTGGGATCGACTTTGCATTCTTGCAGGAAGTAGTCTAGAACCCGGACGTCTTCCAGGCCGCAATTCAGTCCTTGGCCATAGAACGGTACCTGGGAGTGCGCTGCATCTCCGATGATGAGGCCACAGTCTTTATAATGATACGGTGTCGCCTGGGCGAATGAATCTGATCAGAGGAAGGAGAAGGCTGACGAGATGGGCGAGGGGGGCAAAAGATCCCCTACCTTGACAGTGGTCAAAGCGCCGCGAGGGTTGTGAACCCACATCCCTGCCAACTCTTGCTCGCCTATCAGCGGGATGACGTCTGGGAAGTATTCTTCCATCCATCTCACGAACGATGCCGGGCTGGTGATTCGTGCAAAGTCTGCCGTTGGCGCAAACAGGGTACATGTAAATGATTTATCCTATTAAATACCGCAGGGTGCCGTTGAGGAAAAGAGGCGAGAGATAATAATCTATACGGAAGACGGCACACCTTATTGGGCAGTCCCATAAGCATAAATGAATGGCGTGGCCATATGTGGAGGTGATTTTGATCAAGAGCGAACGTTGGGTTACCCTCCTCATCACAGGTCGGTGGCATCCTGAGCTCCATATATTCGTGGGGAATATACTCTTGCTGATAGTCCATTCTGGGTAACAGGCAGGCACGAGGATCAGCGGAACCGCCCATTCAGCAAGATCCCGACGGTTCGCGGCGGAGGCGAGACGTGGGAGGCAACGTATAGAGCCCACGGCACATAACACACACACACACCTTGTGACCCTCATCATTTGACGACGGACGAACGAGTGGCTGCCATCCGCCCCAATGCACAAGTCGAATTCGACGTGCTTCGTTGTGTCTTCCAGCACGTCGCGGACGTTGATGATCTTACGATGGAAATCGATCGTCTGGGGTTTGTGCTCGAAAAAGATCCGGATGTTCGGGACGAGGAGCGCCTCTTCCACGAGTTTCTCGTTGAGGAGCGAGCGGCTGATGGCGTTGATCGTCTGTTTCCGACGCAGCCAAATGGGCGAAGGGTATAGGTCAGTTTTTGTTCGTGATACTTTCGTAACGGGGGGGCTTGCCTGGTTGTGCGGGTCATATTGGAGGCTGCTCGAGCGTCCGTCTTTCATGTGAACCATCCGAGAGTGGATCGGGATGGTGTGCTTCATCAGCCTCTCCTCCAGGAACGGGTCAATTGCGTGAATAGCCGCCAATCCTCGCGACGACACGACCAAGTTAATCGAACGCTGACCCACTCCCGACTTACTCAGGCGCTTATCTGGGAAGAAAAAAAAATGAAAGCTGACGAAAGGGTGGGGATAAGATGAAAAACGAGCCGCACCTGGACGTCCTTCATACACCTCCACGGTCCACCCCTGGTTCGCCAGGGCGATTGCAGCCAGGCAGCCCACTGGCCCAGCACCCACAATGATTGCCTTGCGTTGCCTCGTCCGGCCGGCGGATTCCGGAGAAGCCTCGCCGTTTGCATGACCGTTTTGAGTTGGGGTCTCCATCATCATCGAAGAGGGTTCCTTGAGTGTGGCGAGGGGGGAAAGGGGAGCGCTTCCTCTAGTCCTTTTTTCTACGCCGTTGAGAGGGGAAAATTGGTTCCAAGCATTTCCGAGAGAGCTTTGTAACGGCTTTCTGGCTCGGGTAGCGGAACGATCCACCCGGGTTACCGTTTCTGTGGCTAGGGCGGGTCTTCCGGTGCCGCAGCCACCATCGGAGAGTCGGGGCGCGGTCTCTGCTCCGATCCGAGGCTGGTCGAGGAGGGGGCTGTCGATTCATTCGATCGCTCGTCCTTCCTTTGCTGTTTACGTAGGTAGCCTCGGATTAGACTCCTCAAACGCCCCGCGTCACGAAAAACCCATCGAGTTTCCTCTGAGCTCAGTACAATTGCGGTCGAGGAGGCAAGAACACACTTCGGGATATTCGGGATCTGTCAATAAGCTCTACCTACCGCTGAATTAATACCCCAGCTGTCGAACCCCTCCCGCAAGTATAGAGTTGCGCTCAGAAAGGTGATGATTCTCGAGATGACGCTCTCCGAGTTGATGATTCCCTCGGCCGTGGGCATGTCACGCTTTGGCTGGGTGTCACATCTGTGAGGGGGAACGGACGATATGCATTGGTATTGCAATTTCTACTGTATTTCGTCTGCGAGAATAACATCCAGGTACTTCGCCGCAGCCTCCACATCTTCCTCAGTGTTGTACAGTGGCGTCGGGGCCAACCTGATAACGTCCGGTTTGCGGTCGTCGCCAATGACTCCCCACTCCTTCAAACCGGTAAACGCTTTCTCCATCACGCCGCCCCCCCGTGGCAAAAACAGAAGCGACAGCTGGGCACCTCGCGACTCGGGGTCGGTGGGAGTGATGATGGTGAAACCCGGATTGTTCCTCGCCGACGACTGTTCGAGGGGCACGAAGAATTTAGACTGGCGGAGAAGGCTCTCGAGTTTCCCCGTGAGCATCTTGGACCGTTCGCGGAGTGGGCCCATCATTCCCGCCTTCTCAAAGGTCTGAAGCGATCCCAGGAGCGATGCGACGGTCAATACCGCTGGGTTTGATTGCTGGAATCCCTGGGCACCGGGGATCGGAGAGAAGTTGGGGGCCATCTGGAATCGGGTGTCCACGGTTTGTCCCCACCAACCGGCGTATCTGATGGACCGGGCTCTGAGAAATTTCAAACGGGCGATCCGCGGCAACTCACTTGGGCGTTTCTGTTCCGCTCCATTTCTCGTGAACAAATAGTCCGCCGATCCCCCCCGGTCCAGAGTTCAGGTATTTGTATGTGCACCAGACGGCGAAGTCCACGTCCCAGTCGTGCAGGGATAGAGGTACGTTGCCGACTGCGTGCGCCAGGTCCCACCCGCAAACGCACCCCTAGAGATGGATCGTGAGTTTGGGCATGACGAACCCCAGGCAAGTGAATGTACCTTGGCCTTTGCTGCCTTGGTGACCGACTGCATTGGAAACCATTGTCCCGTGTAGTACGAGACGCCACCGAAGAGGACAAGAGCAATCTTTGACCCTTCCTTCTCGATGACGTCCAATATATCTTCTTCCCTGAGCCAAAACTCGCCTTCCCTCGGTGCGACCTCGATGATGGCATCCTTAGGGTCGAAACCGTGGTTCTGAACTTGAGAAGCGAAGGCGTACTAAGACGAATGCGTAAGTATCCGCCCGCACATATGCGGATCTTTGTATTTATTTCCCATGATGATGCCCACCAACCTGATCTGAAGGGAAAGCCTTGGTCTCGCAAAGGAGCTTGTACCGCTCTGATGAGGGTTTGTAGAATTGCGACATCATCAGGTGGAGATTTGCGGTCAATGTGCCCATTATGCAAACTTCTTCCGACTTTGCGCCTGAGATCTTTGAGGTCACTGATGCTGCCCCTGGAACTCAACTGGGGACGTTCTTACCTACGATCTCTGCCATCAGGGGATGAGCGTGGTTTACGATGTCCGCCCAGGACCTTCCATGGGGATGGTGGAAGTGGCCTTCCACGGCACTGGGGACCACCTTTAGTCTCGAGAGATTCAGCAAATTGGCGATCCGGACGCACCGTTTGCCCCAGACATCCAGTTCCTCCTGGATCAGCACCTGAGATTGTTTCGGGCATGCACCTAGGGAGTTGCCGCAGAGATAAACGCAGGTCGAGTCTGGAGTAGTTCAGCCTTAGTTCACGTCATGATGAGTGGGCGTGGACAAGACGTGTAGCTTGCCTTGTTTCTCGCTAGCCACATTGATCGCGCCGACGCTCCCGTTATCAGGAAGAATAAACTCGTCTCGGTAAGTTCTGCTAGGCGAGGACATTCTTGTGGACGGCTAGCGGTAAGGCTCTTGTGTCAGGGAAAAGTTGTAGCGGTGGGGGTTGGTGTTGGAAATCCGGCAGAACCGTGTGTGCTTTTGTGTGCCGCACGGCGTCAGCTGTCGGACGGAACATCATTACTTCTCTCATCAACCAAGCGGTCTCCCACCCAGTGGTAATAATCCGGCCTCAGCGGTGGCGTTACCGGACAAGAACAGTGGATTTAGGATCCCACATTCACACAGGGATGGGCATTGAACAGGGATATGGATCTGGATACGGATACGGATATACATATGCGCGTACAGATAATTATATAGGACCAAGAAAAAGTATACGATATCTACACGCAGTGAGAACAAAGAGAAACAGGGAGGGAAAAAGGAGAGGAAAATCTAAGCTCTGAGGATGAAGGATGAGATCATCTCGATGTACTTGTCCTCCTTGAAAATGTCGTCGTGCTCGGCCTGGAGCCCGTCGGTGTCGAGGGATACATGCTTGTCTACAGGGAGGTTCTGTTTGAGGTACAACCTAGAGATGTGCTCGTACATGGCCTGGCTTTGGCCAACGTCGATCAGGGTGTCGTTCTTGGAATGAACGATGAGCCAGCGGGTGGAATCCATGCGCTCGCGAGAGGGGTAATTGAACACGGAGAAATCGGAGAACTTGGAGGCGCCGCCGAAGGCGTCAGCCACGAACCGCTCGCGGTACTGGGGGAAGCACGAGACGAGTTGGTCGGGGTCGAAGATCCCCTCAGACATGACGACACCCTTGATGGTATCGAGCAGTCTGGCAGGGGTGTTGAGGGAAGGCGTGATGGAGGTCGAGTCGAGGATGATCGAGGCAATCATATGCGCGCTGCAGCTGTGTCCAATGAGGTAGATCTCCTTCAGAGCCTCCTGGATGTCGGTACCGGGGGGTCCGTCCCAGACCAGGAGCCTGGTCAGGAAGAGAAGAATATCGTTCGCATGCGACGGGTGGTAGATATTATTCTCTGGGGTAGGTTCCTTCGGTGTAAGGCGATAGTTTGGCACCAAAACAACGCTTTGAGTACTTTTTGCGATCCGTCGAGCCAGGTCAGTGTGGTCGCTTTTATCCTCTCTGCAGTCAATACAACAGAGTGTCAGCGTCGAGGGGTCCAGAGGGAGAGGGGGGGGGGGGGGCGCAACGCAAGCTTACGATCTCCATGCCCCTCCGTGTACAAATACAATACACTTTGACTTGTGATTTGCCGGAACAAATGCGTCAAAACGATGGAGTTGGTCAAAACCATACGCGACGTCGAAGCACTGGTGCATTGTCAAGATACCGTAGATGGTGGGGGAGGTAGAGACGGGATGGTTGTTAATGATGAGGGGTTCTCGGATCTCAGAGGGGGCCTATATACCCCTCTGGGCACTGCGAACATTGACGCGGTCCAGGTCGACATCGACGTCAATGAAAACCCGGAGTACAGCGTGGGATGTGGTAGTCCGGCTGTCCGTCCAAGGAAAATATCCGGGGCGTCAACCATGCCCCAAACCCTAAACTGGGGTCTCCCCTCACCACCACCGATACCACGATCATGGGTGACCGGGGCCAGCCTATATCCATCGAAACACTCCTCCGGAAACAGAAGGAGGAAAAGGAGGCGGCCTCCAGGGTAAGTCCACCGCAATTTTCCCTCGCTGGATTAACCTTGACCACCCTACGTAGCCCAAGTTCCTCACCAAGGCTCAACGCGCGGAGCTTGCGGCTGCCAAACGTAGCCAAGAAGAGCAAGACCGAAGGGTGAAAGAAGAACGCGAACGTAGAGACCGAGAAGCCCTCGAACGCGACGCTGAGGACTTCCGGTCTCGCGATAGGGATCGCAACAGGGAATCCAGGTATGGATCAAGCAGTACACGCCGTCAGTGTCTCGGTTAATTCATGCTTTGCGAACACAGTCTTATGTTGCCTCTGTCCTGCAGATGACGACCGACACACTGGCAGAGGCGGCGGCAAGGATCGCGACAGGCGACAACCTCCCCCCTTAGCCAACGGAGGATTTCAAAATGGGATCCCTACAGCTCCCAGAGCTCAGCGCGAAAAAGCTGCCACTCAGCCCTCACAGCCGCCCACCTCCAACACCATGCCGCCCCCGCCCCTGCCATTCCATTCCGAAACAACGCCCAGTACCTCCGCTGATGTCCCACCGATGTCCGACACAGACCTTAGTGCGATCCGGTCGCGTTATCTTGGAGTGGACAAAAAGAAGCGGAAAATCCGCAAGATGAATGATCGGAAGTTTGTCTTTGATTGGGATACGCAGGACGATACTGCCGCAGACATGCCTGCGCCTCCCGTAGTCCAGGGTCAGGGCGTGGCTCAACTCATGTTCGGTCGCGGGCACATTGCTGGAATGGATGATTACCACGGTACACGGAGGCCCGGAGTCGAATCTCAGCTCACAGATCCGATGGAAAGGAGACGGGCCGCTAAGAGTGGTGTCGATGAGAGGCATTGGTCCGACAAGGCACTCCATGAGATGAAGGATCGAGATTGGCGTATCTTCAGGGAGGACTTTAGCATTGCTGCTCGGGGTACATGTGCTTAAACTTCGCGTCATCCTGCATCTCTAACGTTTGCGCAGGTGGCTCGATCCCTCATCCCCTGCGGTCCTGGGAGGAGTCTTCTATCCCTCCACAAATCCTCGAAATCATCGAAAAAGTCGGCTACAAGGAACCATCACCCATTCAGAGACAGGCAATTCCAATTGGTTTACAAAACCGTGATATTATTGGCATCGCAGAGACTGGTGACGCATCTTCTTGTTCATTCGTCACTTTCTGCTCTGACAAGGTGGTCTAGGTTCGGGTAAAACCGCCGCATTCGTCATTCCCATGCTCAGTTTCATCTCGAATCTGCCACTTTTCACTGACGACAACCGACATCTGGGCCCATACTCGTTGATCATGGCTCCTACACGTGAATTAGCCCAGCAAATTGAGTCGGAAACCAGGAAGTTTGCCGGACCGCTTGGGTTTACGTGTGTTTCTATTGTCGGAGGGGTAAGTTGTTGTAACACAGATTCCGATAAGCTCTCCGCGGAAGCTAACGCCATTTCAATAGCGTTCCGTTGAGGAGCAGCAATTCAACCTCCGTGCGGGTGCAGAAATCATCATCGCGACGCCCGGTCGTTTGAAGGACGTCATCGAAAGACATGTGATTGTCCTTTCGCAATGCCGCTATGTCGTCATGGACGAGGCAGACAGAATGGTCAACCTCGGTTTCGAAGCCGACCTTACCTTCATTTTGGATAAGCTGCCGAGCGAAGCCATGGAAGGCGAGGATCAGGGAGAACAAATGGATGTCGATGGAGAGACGATGGTGAAGAAGGGACGAAACAGAGTTACCACTCTGTTCTCGGCTACTATGCCCCCTCCCGTCGAACGTCTGGCAAAGAAGTACCTCAAGAAACCGGCGATCATTACGATTGGTGAAGCCGGCAGAGCTGTTGACACTGTTGAACAGAACGTCGAATTCGTTCAAGGAGACGAGAAGAAAAAGTCGGAAACTTGTCTCGTTCCTCGTGTTGGGCTAAGCTCACCCCTTCATTTTTAGACAACGGTTGTTGGAACTTCTCAACAGCGGCGATTATGCTTCACCTATCATCGTCTTCGTCAACCAGAAGAAGACGGCGGACATGGTTGCCAAGGACCTTTCCCGTGGAGGCGTAAGTCAGCTCCTTTCGTGTACCTTGTCACACTTCTCATTCGGTCATTCTACAGTGGAACGCGTCCACCTTGCACTCTGGCAAGAACCAAGAACAACGAGAGGCGGCCTTACAGGCTCTCCGCACTGGAGATGCGGACGTCCTTGTGGCTACAGATCTTGCCGGTCGTGGTATTGACGTGCCAGACGTCAGTTTGGTTATCAACTACCAGATGTCGAACACAATCGAGGCCTACATCCATCGTATCGGACGAACTGGACGTGCTGGGAAGCAGGGAATAGCGATTACGTTCTTGTCAAACGACGATGACGAGGTTATGTATGATCTTAAACAGGGTACGTTGGTAATCTCCTTAACCTTTGGATATTGGCTGACCGTTCACTCTGCCAGAAATCTCGAAGAGTCCGGTTTCAAAGGTACCGCAAGAGTTGGCGAAGCACGAATCCGCGCAGCATAGGATCACGAGGGACATGAAGAGGAAACGTGACGCAGAGGACCAAGGATAGGATCTGTACTTCACCGTGGATCTGTATCCTCGCAGTTACCGGCCAAGCCTTGACGGTCTCGACGAGCATATTCCAGCGTTGTTGTTTGTACCAAATGGCATAAACACCTTTCGATGCACCGGTACCGACCCCTAAGTTTAACCTCTCGCTCCAGGAGATCACTCAAACGGACGTCTCGGTGACTGTCGTAAGTGCCTGTGGAACGTGCCTTGGTGCGAGATCCGCCAGCTCGGTATTAAATTTGCATTAATGTGACCGAGAAGCTCGAGGGGCATGTGCTACATATCGGGGGTGGGTGGTTTTTATCGTATCGCCGACGATGCCCATGAAACGTGGACAATGAGGAACGAGCGGCGGTGGGTAGGAAAGGGGAGCTCGGCACTTGGGCTTACTATTAGGCGGCGGTGGCTGAGAAATCGACATACTAGTTGATGGCGCTCGCGGGAACGTGTCACATTCGAACGTTTCCTACACGCCGGGCGCGGATATTGTGGATTGATACTAGCGTTTGAAGTACATGCTGCCCGAGGGGCTGAGAACTCGGAAAAATTATGAAGAAAAGAGCGAGTCCGTTTGGAGTTCTTCGAATTTATTCCTAGCCAGGCATATATTCATTTTCAGCGCGGCGGTTTCTAATGATGCGCATGGGATTAAGACGTCAATCAGATTGTTACGGGGATTGCAGAAACAGAGAGAACGGGGAGGGACAGACCGATTGTTGGATTGTGCACGATAATCAAAACGTAAGTGTTCCGTGTGAGTTCGTCCAATACCGCGGTGAACTCTGAGAGTTCCATCTCGAGTGAATGGAACTCCTCGCGGGCCCTTGCACACGAGTGCTTAAACGCTTTGATCAACTCGGAGGTTCGTTCATATCGGATTCCATCGAGTTTGTGAGAGTCCTCGATATCTTTCTCCGTTTCTGAGGAGGTGGCGACTACAAGGAAGGTTGTGCGTTCGAAGAGGACGACCTCGGTTGCGCTGCATGCTTGTGCGAGGGTTGAGAGGTGTTTCGAGAGGATGTTGGCGTTAGGGATCAGGCTATGGACGATACGGGACCACGCCTAAAGTGCGGAAACTCCGCGTCAGGAGGCAGAGGCGGGAGATAAGATAGCGCACCCTGTAGAGACTCTCGTTGTAGATACTTGTCCCGAACACGGTAACTGAAAGGTCAGAGCTCTCCTGTTCGAGCTGTGCCCTCTTCTTGGCCAATACATCGCCCGCATTCTCTCGCACAAGATCCATTTTATGGACGAGCAAGAAGACCTTGGCCTCTGCGCTATACTTCTTCAGTCCATCGATACAGTCGCGGTAGTATTCAAGATCCTTGGTGGCTTCCCGGGTCTCGATATCAAAAACATAAATCAGCACCGCGACATGTTGGAATATTGTCGACCGTTGAGTGGAAAGATAGCTGTCCATGAAGGAATCCTGACCACCGCAGTCCCAGAGGTTGAGAACCAAGTCACCGAGGAAGCGGACGTGGTTTTGTTCCACGTCGATGGTTGCACCGAACCTCGTGGTGAGAGACGCGGGATTATTTGAGCTGGGAGGGTAGGGCGTGTTGGTCTCGGTGGTCGTGGAGTGATCTCATGGTTGGGAAGGGACAGACAATATGAGAGACCGCATAGAGGTCTTGCCACTGCCTGAGGCACCCATGAGCAGAACCTAGGGGTAAACAGGTGACTAGGGTAAGACTACCCATGTCAGAAAATTTCGAACCTTTTTCTTCATGGCTTTACGTCTTGTTGGCTGGATGATCGTTGTCGAGGTCGAGAGAGACCGGCACAAGCTGCAGTTGATCTGATTCCAGCAGCGGTCGATCACCTTGGTCCTTTGAAATCTCTCTTTCCGACGATCATCCCACCCTCCATTCGTCAGGAAGCCCATGCGTCAAGACTTGGAAAGGGTTCAATCTCCCGGACCCCGCCCAAACACTCCCGAGCTTGGGGCTCGTCAAGGTCACAGAAATGCGGGAGCTGCTCAGTTGCTCACCAGTGATGGGTCGATCTCCGATGAGGTGGGAGTGTATGCTGTGCCCGGTTGGTCGCGAAGCCTCACGCTAATGCTTCATCCATCGGGGGCTTTAGTTTGAGCGGTGTCTCAAACACGTCTTTGCAAAATATTGCACTCCTCGGCCGCCTGATGGGCCAAATGGGAAGTGTGGCATCTTCCTGACCCCACCGCAGGGCGCGTACTTGTCCAGTGAAGGTCTGGATGCATGGGCGACGGATACCAATGGGACCCCGTTCTCGGAAGATACGAAAGAGGAGTTGATGGAGTTTCTGGACGTGACGGATACCGGGTGCTTAACGTGAGCGATTGGCGTTTCACGAATCGGTCACGGTTTGGTAACCATGAGAGTCCAGGTTTAAGGGCTTTCTCCAAGTTTACCAGCTCCAGACGGAGAATGACGAGGAGGAGACATGGAGGGATTTGGTACGAGACGACATCCATGCTCAACGTTGAACGGCGTCCTGACTGAGTCCGTAGTCCAAGCATGGCTTCGACAGGAATTTGAGGCTCGTCTCTTCAAGGAGAGAGGATGTAGACGCGGATACTGATTCATTCACTTCGTGAGTACTATTGTGGTATTTGATCCTGATACCAGATGCCGATCGTTTCTTCCAGGGGTACTGAGCCTTCAGCAGAGAAGGCTCGAGCCGCAGTCAAAACCGATGATACCACCAATCCGCCTTGATTTCCGGACGTGTATGCGCCCCTCTGCACGTCTCACGATTACGATTTACGACGGATGTAGAGTCTGTACAATTCATGGACTACGTGTTCTGTTTATGACCCAATTTCATCGCTTGCGCCTTTCAAGGGTTTCGCTAGCTTGAGTTTCCATAATTCAACGCCATCCCAGTCTGCTTTGTCCCACTTGAGGCCCGCTCTGTCCATCGCTTGCGTCAATTTTTTGTGAGGGATGCGTTCTGGTTTGAATCCCCAGACATGGCGTGCATCATTTAGAGTATGATCAATTAGCAATGGATCACGTCTCTCGAAACAAAGAAGTATCAATGGGGATCGTCCTCCAGCGGAGGAAAGGGATGCAAGTGCATGGATAGTGCGTAGAAGAGGCTGGGCGAGCTGGGCGATGTAGACCGTATCGGAGGTCACAATCAAGTCGAAGGGGGGTCCAAAGGGTTCCTCCGTGGATGGAGAAGGGGAAGTCACTGATTTTGCGTCGGCCCAGGACCAGCGCTCAGGTTTCACCATCCAGTCGAGTTCTCTGACGTGTATGGATCCAGCCACGAGGTCGGCGTTGTCGCTGATGTTCTGGCTGAGGACCGAATCAATGACGTTTGGGAGGTCTGTTGCCACAACATCCCAACCGAGTGAAGCGAGAGTGAGTCTGAAAGCGTGTCAGTGGAGCGGAGAGGGCCGAAGGCGATGAGATGTCGCACGCAGAGAGACCAACCCCAGACCCTAGCTCAATCGCTTTTCCAGGTCGTATCTTGAGGGTCGGAAGATATGCGGATAGAATTTGGCCGCCCAGCCACAGCGTAGTTCCATTTGTCACCCCATCGTCCGACTGACGAAGCGAATAACCAGAATATTTCAAGATTTTTTCGGATTTCGTCTGGTGGGCGGGCCTGTGCTGGCTTGTCCCATCCATCGTTCGGTTGCAACGAGGTGAATGAGCGTCTAACCCACCTTCACCTGCTCCTCCCTCTTCCCTCTCCTCAGCCCCCCCTTTGTCCCCTCTCCGTCGTCGTCCTGTCCGTCGACAACCCCGCGGTTTTTCTCCGGAGCCCTGCTCAACAGAGGTCTTGTCACGACCCACGCCGAACGCCCGCCTGGGCCCTGAAAAACATGAAAGCCTTCCTCAACAAGTTCAAGCTAGGATCCCAAAAGGACAAGGACAAGGATGCACCGAAGGAAAAGGTTCCCCAGCTCGGCCCTCTCCCAAACTGGCCTCCTACTCCGTTGATCAGCGCGACCCCAACCTCCGCAAAGTCCTATAAACCGTTACCAGAGTCACCTTCTAAACAACCCCCGCCAAATGGACAACCCTCATCTTTCGAGTCCGCCGAGTCCCCCACCACCCCCACCACCCCAACCACCCCGACACAATCTCACCATCCGATTTTACCGACCCCCAAACCTGTAGAACTCGATGCTGTGCCTTCGACACGGACTCCAGTTTCCCGGCCACCAGAGCCCATGTCCTCTAGAACCGCCTCAAAAGCAACGACGAATACTACTGCGACGATTACCACTACTACCGCCATAACTGTTGACGTGCATAAAAAGGTCGCCTTCATATCCCCATCCACCACGCCTACTGCCGAACGCCCATTGCGGTCTCCAACTCCCACTAGCGATCTGCCTCCACCCATGAAGAAGATTCCCTCAAATCGCTCTGGTAGAATCTCCACAACAGGCCCAGCTAACTCGAGGACGGATCTGTCTGTTAGGTCTGGCAAACTCCCTCCCATTCGGGGAATCGCGACATCGCCTTACCCCAACAAGGTCTTTGCGGATAGTGCATCCATGCAACAGACTGTTCGATCGAATACCCCGTATTCCCAATCGAACAGTAGTCGCATCATGACTCCCGCTTCCTGGAGCGAACACACGGAGGTTGACTTGGTCGCCAACCTCGGCTCCCGCGAACGTACTCGTCAAGAAGTTCTCTTTGAAATAGTGTCCAGTGAAGAAAGGTCAGACAATTGATACCATCACTCCATTATAAACCTTACCGATGAACTTCAGATATGTGGCCGAACTGGCAAAGATGAAGGAGACATTCATAGACCCACTTCTGCATCCATTCTCCGCGACTTCTACATCCCCGCAGCCAAGCACGCCGCATCCGGGTACATCGTTAGGGGATTTCAAGGATTATGATGAGTACTTGAGTACAAGACCCTCTGAGTCACTGGAGCATCTCCCCATCGCCTCCCGGTTCCTTTCTTCGCCTGTTCCTGGCCAATCTGCAACCCCAGCGCCACAGTCAACAAAGCGCGAAGAAACTCCACATCCAGAAATATCCGACGACGATATCGATGATGACCTTGCTAAGGGTTTTTCCTCCAAGCAGAACGCTAAGCACAATCACCCTCGCTCTCCTTATAACACCGTTTCCAACCGTTCTGGTAGGAATGGCGAGGTCCCATTCCCATCCCGTTCTCATCATTCATTACCTCCCCCTCCCCGAATGGCTGGTCCCTCAGACTCCACCCAGTCACTTGGGCGTCAATCTTTCCTCGCTGATAGCGGGCTCTCCACGAAGGGAACGATCCTAACGCAGGGTACCAGGGTATTACGCAAGACTCACAAGAGTTCCACCCCTGACTCTGTGGCTGTTTCTGGTGCCATCCCTCCACGCCAACTTCCAGAAGACCTGCGGATATGCCTAGAAGTTATCGAGAACGACCTTCTGGAGGGTCACGTTCGATTGAGTGAGGCGCTCAAGAAACGATACGAAGAGCAATATCCTCTCGTGCGGTCCCTCGCAGATGTCTTTGTCAGCAGTGTATGTTCTATTTGCTGCTGTGTGTCGATCGTTGCTCAATCATGTCCACCACTAGTCCCACATTCTGACAGGCTACGCCAAATACGTGCTTCACCTAGAGAAGGCCCTGGAACAGGTTGATAATGCCATGAAGTACGCAAGCAATGCGGGACGCAAATCGTCTAAGAAGCAAGATGGTGACCAACTCCTGAAGATCGGCAACTATCTCCATCGACTAGAGGAGAACGCCGCGGAGAAGGGAGAGACCGGGCTGGCCATCTCATTATCGAAACCCTTCCAGCGACTACTGAAGTACCCTCTCATGTTCCAAAACCTCCTCTTTCACACAGACCCAAGCACCTTCGAGTACGAGAGCACTTTGCAGATGGTCGCAGAGGTCGAGACAATCGTCCGGAGTATCGAAGATGAGAAGATCCTTAAAGAGGAACGTGACAAGACGAGAGATGTTCTCGGAAGGATCGATGGGCTTGATAGGGTGAAGCAACTCGCAGTGCCGAAACCTTCTCGGGTCCTGATGGAGGAGCGTATGGTCATTCAAATCGGACCTTCCGGTTCTGGGACACCGCCCCCTGGGGCTAATGGGGGGAGGGTGAAGGGTAAGCCCTCGCTCAAGCGGTTTAGCGATCTCTTGCTGTCGGGATCCAACGGGATCGGGAACAAGAGGGACCTGTGGCTGGTTGTGTTCAATGACGTCGTCTTGAGATGCCAACGGACTGGTGTCACATCACTGCCGATCGGGGGTGCGTCGTACGGGAGAACGAACTCGATGCCTGAGATGCAAGGGAAAGCAAAGTTCGCTACCACAGGTCGAAGGAATTCGCACGCAAAGCCGAGGAACTTATATAAATTCCTCAAGGTCTGTTTCCCTGTCTACGTTGTACTTGGCACATCTGTTGATGGACTGCATAGATCGAGACGTGGGACATTGGCAACGTTGTTCAGCCGCGTGAGGGTGTCGTTGCGATGGATGAGTACGTTGGTTTACTTTCGACTGGCTTAATGACGCTTAGATTCATATCGTGACAGGGTTGTGCGTTCACGAACGTTGCATGCTTCGGTACAACCGCGGATCATGCCACTTCCTGATGACGATGAAGACGAGGAGGCTGGTGATTCCGATGACTCTGACAGGAGGAGCAAAATGAGCTTCTCGTATTGGGGAGCTGATAAGATTACTCTGCAGAAACCGGTCGCTTCGAAGCCGCGACAGGTTGTTCCCGTCCAGAATGGCGTGCGCAGGGGGCCTACGTCAGGTATTACGACGTATAACAGGGAGTCATCCGCTAATGCCAAATTCGGCACCCGTCTACTGTCAGCCGAACCCACCGTCGCCCCACCTCGTCCGTCGAGTCGGCGCACGGGCGCGGTCACTCCTGTTCGTCGTCCCGCTGTCGACGACACCACAGTGGTCAAGGCCACTGTCACACGACCCGCCTGGAATGAGAACCCACGGTCCACCTCCACTCCAGTACCAAAGCGCCAGAGAAATATCTCCAAGCCGGGTGCAGTCGTCGCGACTAGGACACCGAACAACAACTCCACTACGAAACTCTCCTCGCAGTCTGAGGATTCTGGCGTTGGTATGCATCGCCAGGCCTTGGCGAACGATCCTTCTCTGGCGGCTTGATGCCTTAACTGACCAAATCCCTTCCCCTTTGTCCCTTGGCGTGCCCTCTGGACCCCCGCGAAATTGCCCTAACCCTATTCACATTTTGTTACCGCTTCTTGGCTCTTTACCGTTAGCCCCTGCATCGCAACCAACAAAACGTCTCGCGATCACGGATATCCCCATCTTCACACTTGCTCCATGTCACCAACCTTTCTTTTTCAGATTTTCTTCTCTTGCCATGACACTGTAGCCACACTCCTTCACCAATTCATGCACTGTCTTCCTCGTTTACTGATGGTACTTGCTTCCTGCTCATCTTATCACCCCCCGTCTCTCGTTACTTGCTGCATCTTCCTCTTCCATCCCCTCGCTTCTCGTTTCTCTCTCCTCCCGTTCACTCCAGATCCGATTCCCTCTGCTCCGATGCCCTCTCGGTACCCTTATATCCTCTCTTTATTCGCAGGTTCTTTGTGCCGTCACGTTCAGTACACGTATACATCTACATTGACCCCCACGCGTCCAATCTCCTTTTCTTCTGTGTATTCGTCCGATATTTCCCCTCTCCTTAATATTCCTTCTTCGCAATTCATGTGTCGTGTGTCTCTTTGGCTGTAGGTTTTCTGCGAGCCGTTGCAAGTTCCTTTTGTCGAATGCTCTCTGCTCCTCTTCAACTTTCATGTCCATGTAATTACGCTTTCCTCTGTTTAACACCTCTCACGTTCCTTACAGTAATTCTCAACTGTTTCCTTCCTCATCTCTCCGAGAGGTCCCGCAGTAAATGTGTACAGCTTCCCGGGTCTCCCATCACATACACTCTCTTCGGCTTCCCTTTCACTCCCCTTGTGTATAAAACACCGACGCATTCTCTAGTTTTTCGTTTTAATAGATTCCACCTGCTTCGGGCCACTTTGGCGCCGCGAGAAAGGAACGAACGAGCCAGTGAACACAGAGGTTTTGATTCCGGCCGCGAGGACGTTACTCGTCCATGGGCAGTTCGTAGGCAGCGCTGTGAATGCCGGCGCCCCGACCGCCTGGATCAGACGAACCCCGATCTCCCCGAGGGATCCAGCTCGCGGTCATTTTAGCCGCGGTCTTGGGGGGAAGCTAACCTATGTAGGGTTGTTTGCGCCGACGTAGAAAATGAAGGAGGTGGATGGGAGCCCACCGTCGAATATGTTCCTGATGTAGTAAGCCCCCTTGGTATCTGGCGTTTCTTCTGGCCACCTCTTCGAGCGATGCGCGGAATCCTCGTCGGAATGGAGGTTTTTGTGAATCCCTTGAGGCCATCTATCCGCCCATACTATTTCCGGCACCAGAGGGTCGACCTAGGCAGGTACTGCTACGCAGACGAAACCGCGTCCACCCAATCCATCAGTTTTCCTCGACCTGGGATCTGGGGAGGGGGTTATTGAGGGGGTTACCTTGCTATCGGGGGAGACGTCGAATGCATTTCGCAGGATGGAGTATTCCTCCATCCTTGGGCACCCGTCTTCGGAGGTATCTTTGGAGAACTGCTCCTCCAATTTGGATCGGCGTTCATCGCCACCTCGAGGAAGGCCTTAATACCGATGAAGGGGGCTCGAGCCTCAAGACTCCAGGCCACGGTTGACCTGTAAACGAAGGATCTCGTGTGAAACGACCTTGGGGCGCTGCGAGAAGGAATTAGAATGAGCCTGTACTTGTTAGCTCTGAGGTGGTCATAAGTGTGCATGTTCTTGACACGTTTGGCGCACCCTTGGTGGAAGGACTTCGACCTCGATGCAGCGTAGAAATAAATAACCCAGCCGCCAACCCATCAGTGGTTTGCTCACACATTCAAGCTAGGAAGGGATACGCTTTATCCGGCTCCTAGCTTGTAATCGGGGGGATCCAGTTCGCCGGGTACGCAGACGACGATTTCGATGGACATGCGAACAATAAAACCCCATCACATTGAAATCCCAAGAACCAAGCTCTACGGTCCGGGAAATCGCTGAGAAGTGTTGACACGGGAAAGTGGAGAAGCGACCAGAGGCCAAACCCGCTCCCCAGAATCTCAAGAAGATCGTTGATCCTGGTGAATGTACCAACAGACTATTCTCCTGCTTTCCACAGGGTTGACTGATCTATGGTCGGAGTAGGTGACGGTTCGACACAATCCACCATCAGGCGAATGTGGCCGTCTTCTCATTGAATGACTCCTTGTATCAGAAACCAGCGCCGTATTCAAGTACTTACCACACAGTGCATCTGGGGTGACCAGCACGGAAAGCGCTATGAACAGCAGAAAACAAGGGGCAATGCACGTCTTGAAACTGCTGAGGTGCAAACATGGGTCCGGGATGACCCAATCGTGAAGTGACGACGAGGAATTGGTTAACGGTGCTCTCTCCAAGGGCGGGGGCGCTCCAGGAAGGGGCTCAGTGGCCCTTTTTCTCCACGGCAGGCGGATGTGAGTGATGGAAGTTTTGCCGATCAACCACGAGGAACCGATTTACACCTCCGGCTTATGCGCAAACGCTCATGAGATGAGGGACGTCACCATGCTTTTCCGTTTTACTGAGGATGACGGCAGTCGGGGAGTTGGCCCTGGTCCCCTGGTCCCTCCTGAACCTTCTCAGCTGCTAGGAACTCAGGTCGCGATGTTGTTAGAGCGCATGGCAAACAGGAAAATCTCGGTCTAAGGTTGTACAATTCTGTTTAGGACGCTTCCTCCCATATACGGCGGATGTCCCCGATGAATGTATCCCGTCCGGTATTGCACGACGTGTTTGCGGGCGAGGACGTTTTCCAAGACACTCAGGGCTGCTAGTGGTCCACACGGCCTTGGCTCGAGGGACAACATCCACAACGACTTCCAGGTATTAGCAACCTAACAGAAACTGGCACCCGAACCTATCATGGGCGGAAATCACCCACAGGGCGGATTTCATCGGGTGTTTGTTCATAATACCGGGACCTCGAGGCCGTCCGCAGCCGGTAGGATAATCCCACGGTAAGACCAGTGAAGCCTATCAAGACCGGAAAGGGGGTATCTTCTCCCTCCGTAGAACCTGAGGGCACGCGGTATTACCACCTGCCAGGCACCGGCATAACTTGATCCACGATGTCAACGTACATACAATACACGACATTGCCCCGAATCAAATGGAATGGGTGCCCAAGATCTCAGGTTGAGACCCGGGTTTGAGTGTTCAAGACAGGGGCAAGCCAGGTTCGAGCACCACGATCGTAGATAGCGGCAACAATTACTGTCATGCCTCCACTGATACGGGGGATGGTAGATAGAGAGGCAATAGAAGTTGGGGGGTGGCAGTGGTGGCTGGGAGAGCGACAATGGTGGTCGGAAGGGCACTGGTGGCGATTACCGGGTGTGGGAATACTCGCAGTGGGGCGCCCCGCCGGAGGAAGGGCGTATCTGGATCGGATGAGGTCGTACATGCGCCACTCCACGCGTGTTGGTTCGAAAGGCGTAATCTGCTACCTATTATTCTCTACGTGCTCGGTAGACTCGTGGCTGTACTCGGAGCTCATCGCCACCACACACCGCTGGTACCACCAAGACTGCGGCAAACCGGGACTTAGCGCACCCGCGTAGAGAAAATGTGTTGTAAAGTTTTGGCTTGAGCTCCTAGCCCTGGAATTTCGGCCTATCATAAACCTACCTCATCCGTATCTTTTTGTGACCGGGCCTCTGATTGTGGGATTACCACCCGCGTTCTCCTGAGGTCTCGCGATTGTAGCGCGCAATCCTGTCACCCTAGCCGCTGTCAACAACGTCCGGTGATTTCCATTTACGGCGCACCATATGAGCCTCGAGGCATCCGGTGCACTGTTCTCTCCTAGGCCGCGGGCTGCCTGTTCGCCGAGTCTGTTACCCTGACCAAACATCCCCATGGTCCTTTCCGATCCCTTGCAGCAACTCCACGACCTCGACAAAACTTCTGCCGAATTTCCCACCCAGCTTAGCCACTTCCTCCGCGGGAACGAGTATCAAGACGTTGTTCCAAACCTGCAAGGCGAGGATTTGGTATGGCTCGTCGAGTACCTGAACAGCGTGAGTCTCCAAATCATCTTTCCCCACTCCGCGCTCAACGTCCCACGTTCACCACCGACGCAGGCCCTCGCCGACATCTCCGATCCCGCAAGTGTCCCATTTCAGGAATCACTGCACGAACTCAGAAAGATATGCAGCGTCAATGAGGTGCTACCAAAATCGTGCACGCTTTCAGACTCTCTTCTGGGATGTGTATATGAAGGGATCTTTGATGGCTCGAAGGTCCGTATTAGGCGCGTAAGGATGGACCCCAGGGGGAGCTCGCAGAAGGTCAAGGAGGTACGCCCTCGATGCTGCAGTTCCCCGTTTTCGGGCGTTAACGAAACCAACAGATCTTCCATCAGGTGACCGTGGTGTGGAAACACTTGGCACATCCAAACCTCGTCCCCCTTCTGGGGGTTACCACCGATCCCTTCCAACTCATTTCGGACTGGATGCCCGGCGGGGACCTGACGGGATACATTACGAGCAACCCAGACGCAGACAGAGTCGGCCTTGTGGGTATCCCCTCTACTACGTCGTGTGATACGCTTACTCCCTCGCTAGTTGTCCGACGTCGCTGAAGGCCTCAACTACCTTCACTCCTGCACCGTGGTTCATGGGGATCTCAAGGGTGTATGTGATTATTCTGGATCTCGTTTCGCCACCCTATTGACACCCAGACAGTCAAACATTCTTGTGGACGCGACCGGCCGTGCGCGGATCACAGACTTTGGTCTCGCCATGGTCGCTCGAAGCCCGGACTCGGTACAGAACGGTGAGGTTGCAGATGGCCAAAGTGTACGATGGGTTGCACCAGAGATCTTGGATGGTCGGGGGACATTTAGCAAGGAAGCGGATGTTTTCTCGTTTGCGATGGTCACGATTGAGGTTCGTTGTAAACAGCCTACCCGAGGCTGTCACTTGCTGAAATATCATTTATTCGGACAAAGGCTTTCACCGGTGTTGTTCCGTTTAGTGACAAGTCACCTCGCGCGGCGATGTTGGCGATTGTCGACGGCGAGCGTCCGCCACGGCCGACCCACCACACTTTGACGGACAAGTTATGGACATTGACGCAACGATGCTGGAATCAGGAAACTCAACTACGCCCACAAATGCTGCAAGTTTCGTGTGGTTTGTAAGTTTCAACTCTGAAAACACGCGTGTGTTGGCCTCACTGGTTCCCCACGTGCAGCGGCGTTCCAGCATGGAGGCGCTTGATTGATCGTCCCGTCGCCATGGATGAACGTATCTCGCTGATCACGGACATCTTCTCCGACCGTGATGAAACCGAGGTCGTTAGGCATCTATGTGGGGATGACGCTCAAACATTTGTCAACATAATAGACGAGGTACCTCCCTCTCCTTCATCTCTGGAGACTCTGCCACTAATCTGAATACAAACTTTCCAACTTTGCCGAGTAGATGCTAGATACCCTGGAGCCATGGCTCCGGAGGAAGTGCCTAACCGCTTTGTGCAGGATATGCGGTCGCCGGGCTTTACTCCCAAGATCAGTGCAAATCCCCCTTTGCTACGACCGAATGGATACCCCCCTGTATCACGGCGGGTTTGCCGAGGTGTGGAAGGGTGAACACCAAGGGCGCGAGGTCGCAGTCAAGGTACTGAAGGTATATCTGACGAGTAACCTTGATAAGATCATGCGTGTGGGTTACCAGTGTGACTATCCAAAGTCCGCATTGGCGAGCTGATCGCGACTCATTTAGAGGTTCTGCAAGGAGGTTGTGACGTGGAAAGCTCTTTGCCATCAAAATGTGTTGCCGCTGCTGGGAGTGACGATGAGCAATAAACAGTTTGCGATGGTATCAGAATGGATGGACAATGGGAATATCAACGAGTTCATTAAGACACACAAGGATGTGAATCGGTTTGAGCTTGTAGGATCCTAGTTTTTACTCCTAGCCACGCTCATTGCTGATAGTCACTTGATTCCTCTAGCTCAAGGATGTTGTTCAGGGGCTGGTATACATGCACGGCGAGGGGATGATACATGGAGATCTGAAGGGTGTAGGTCTTCGAACATTAAGCTCACTCTTCGACTTCTGTTCTGACTCGCCCTCTCCAAGGCTAACATCCTGATCAACCAACACGGGCACGCGTGCCTTGCAGACTTTGGGCTTATTGCCATCGCCTCAGACCCTGCGTACCCTACAACTTCAACCTCATCCGCAAACGCTGGCACGACAAGGTGGATGAGCCCAGAGCTCCTCGATCCGGACCACTTTGGTTTCAAGGACAGTCAGCCAACAAAGGAATCGGATTGTTACGCGTTGGGGATGGTGATCTACGAGGTGCTCGGTCGGCAAGCTCCCTTCACACCATATAAGGACTTTATTGTCATCAGGAAGGTCATCGAAGGCGAACGTCCCGGAAGACCGCAAGGAGCGAAAGGGGTCTGGTTCATGGATGATTTATGGGGAATGCTGGAACAGTGCTGGTCACCCCAACCAAAAGACCGCCCCACCATCACTGCCGTACTTGAATGTTTGGAATTGGTCTCTGCAGCTTGGCAGCCACCACTTCGCACGGATAGCGATACGGAGACAGATACTGATGATGAGACATGTTCCACAGTGAGCGATCCCAGTATGTTCCTTCATTCTATCACAAACCCCAGACTCGTCTTCGAGGGTCTGCTTTCGGGGCCTTGGGCGTTATCTTAGTTGTTGGCAATCCCTCTGACATAAAGGGCAGATACGAGTAGGGTACCTCCTCCCCTCGAGCTCCGCGTAGTCCCATCTCAGCCATCGGGGGAACCGGACCTAGAGGAACCTGCGGGGACCACCACCGGGGTAGAGTTGACAACTCTTCTCGATAACTCCTGGTATTTACTTGGTGTCCCTTTAGGTTTCGCTTCATTGCCTCGAAGAACATCCGTCTCTTCGTACAGGCGATCCAGTGCCTGAGCAGGAGATCGTTGGGATGGAACAAAATGATCTCAACTTAGGAGATGGTGACATCCTCCCGGGGCTCACAGCACAACCCAGTGTCGACTCTACAGCAGATGACAATGACAGTCCCGCTCCAGACGATCCTGGTCCTAAATCGGGCGTCGTCGTTGCTGATATGCCCTCTGGTCCTCACTCTGACCCCCGTGTTACTGCTGAGCCGATGGAGCTATTCGCCGACCTCGGCACTCTTGAACGTGCTCACCGAAACGCTTTGCCTGAAGTCGTGTCCGGTGAAGGGACTCCAGTTTCTCGGCCACTGGAGCCCATGTCCCCTGGTACCGTCTCAAAAGCAACGACGAGCACCACTGCGACGATTACCACTACTAACGCCATAACCGTTGGCGTGCATAACAACATCGCCTTCATATCCCCACCCACCACGCCTACTGCCGAACGCCCATTGCGGTCTCTAACTCCCACCAGCGATCTGCCTCCACCCATGAGGGGGATTTTCTCAAATCGCTCTGGTAGAATCTCTCCAACAGACCCGGCTAACTCGAGGACGGATCTGTCTGTTAGGTCTGGCAAACTCCCTCCCATTCGGGGAATCGCGACATCGCCTTACCCCAACAAGGTCTTTGCGGATAGTGCATCCATGCAACAGACTGTTCGATCGAATACCCCGTATTCCCAATCGAACAGTAGTCGCATCATGACTCCCGCTTCCTGGAGCGAACACACGGAGGTTGACTTGGTCGCCAACCTCGGCTCCCGCGAACGTACTCGTCAAGAAGTTCTCTTTGAAATCGTGTCCAGCGAAGAAAGGTCAGACAATTGGTACCATCACTCCATTATAAACCTTACCGATGAACTTCAGATATGTGGCCGAACTGGCAAAGATGAAGGAGACATTCATAGACCCACTTCTGCATCCATTCTCCGCGACTCCTGCATCCCCGCAGCCAAGCACGCAGCGTCCGGGTACATCGTTAGGGGATTTCAAGGATTATGATGAGTACTTGAGTACAAGACCCTCTGAGTCACTGGAGCGTTTCCCCATCGCCTCCCGGTTCATTTCTTCGCCTGTTCCTGGCCAATCCGCAACCCCAGCGCCAGAGTCAACAGAAGACGAAAAAACTCCAACGCAGGGTACCAGGATATTACGCAAGCTTCCCAAGAGTTCCACCCCTGACTCTGTGGCTGGTGCCATCCCTCCACGCCAACTTCCAGAAGACCTGCGGATATGCCTAGAAGTTATCGAGAACGACCTTCTGGAGGGTCACGTTCTGTTGAGTAAGACGCTCAAGAAACGATACGAAGAGCAATATCCTCTCGTGCGATCCCTCGCAGACATCTTCGTCAGCAGTGTATGTTCTTCTGCTACTGTTTGCCGATCATTACTCAATAATGCCCACTACTAGTCCCACATTCTGACAGGCTACGCCAAATTTATACTTCACCTAGAAAGGGCCCTGGAACAGGTTGACAATGCCATGAAGTACGCGAGCGGCACGGAACGTAAACTGTCTAAGAAGCAAGAGGACGATCAGCTCCTCGGCGTCTATCTTGAACGACTGGAGGAGAATGCCGCGGAGAAGGGAGAGACCGGGCTGGCCATCTCGTTGTCAAAACCCTTCCAGCGACTGCTAAAATACCCTCTCATGTTCCAAAACCTCCTCTTCCACACAGACCCGAGCGCCTTCGAGTACGAGAGCACCCTGCAGATGGTCGCAGAGGCCGAGACAATCGTCCAGAGTATCGAAGACGAGAAGATCCTGAAAGAGGAACGGGACAGGACGAGGGATATTCTCGGAAGGGTCGACGGACTCGATAGAGTGAAGCAGCTTGCAGTGCCGAAACCTTCTCGGGTCCTGATGGAGGAGCGAATGATTCCTCAGACCGGGCCCTCCGGTTCTGGGACACCGCCCTCTGGGGCTAACAGGGGGAAGGTGAAGGGTAAAACCACGTTCAAGCGGCTCAGCGATGTCTTGCTGTCGGGATCCAACGGGATCGGGAGCAAGAGGGATCTGTGGCTCGTTGTGTTCAACGACGTCGTCTTGAGATGCCAACGGACTGCTACCACGACATTTCCGATTGGGAGTGTGTCGTACGGGGGAACGCTTTCCCCCGCATCCCAGGCATCGAATTCGAAGTTCGCCACCACAGATCGAAGGAATTCCCGCGCAAAGCCGAGGAACCTGTATAAATTCCTAAAGGTCAGCTTCCGTATCCACGCCACGCTTTGCACTTTTGTTGATGGACCGCATAGATTGAGACATGGGACATTGACAACTTCGTCCAGCTACATGAAGGTGCTGCTACAATTGAGTGTGTTGCTTTATTTTCGATCGACTTAATGACACTCAGGCGCACACCACAACAGGATTGCACACCCGCGAACGCTCCAAGCTTCGGTACTACCGCGGAGCATGCTACTTCCTGACGACGATGAGGACGTGGAGGCTGGTGATTCCGACGATTCCACCTGGACGAATAAGTTGTGTTTCTTCCCGTACGGTGCCGATAGGGTTGTTATCCAGAAACCGATCGCTTCGAGGTCGCGACGGCTTGTTTCCACCCAGAATGGCGTGCGCAGGGGGCCTGCCTCAAGTATTACGACATATGGCAGGGAGTCATCCGCTAATGCCAAGTTCGGTACCCGCCTACTGCCAACCGAACTCACCGTCGCCCCATTTCGTCCGTCAAGTCGGCGCACCGGCACAAGCACTGTCACTGTTGCGACAGATGGGTATGTCGCTTATTTTCGATAGGCTTCATGGGGCTCAGATTCATATCGTGACAGGCCTGTACGTTCACGACCGTTGTCTCCTTCAAGGCAACCGCGGATCATGCCACTTGCTGATATCGGCGAAGACGAGGAGACTGGTGATTCCGATGACTCTGGAAAACGTGTAACGTCCTTCTCGTACTCGGGGGCCGATAAGATTACTCTCCAGAAACCGATAACTTCGAAGCCGCGACAGGTTGTTCCTACCCAGAATGGCGTACGCAGGGAGCCTATGTCAGGTGTTACGACGTATAACAGGGAGTCATCCGCTAATACCAAATTCAGTACCCGCCCGCGATCACCGGAATCCACCATCTCCCCACCCCGTCCGTTGACTCGGCGCCCCGGCGCGGCCAGCTCTATTCGTCGTCCCGCTAACGGTGACACTGCCGCAGTCAAGGACACTGTCACACGACCCGCCTGGGATCCAGTACCAAAGCGTTCGAGGTTTTCCCCTAGCAGGCCGTACGCAGTTGTCCCGACTCGAATGCCAAACGACAACACCACTACGGAGCCCTCCTCACCGTCTGAGGATTCTGGCGTTGGGATGTACCGCCAGCTCTTGGCGAAAGATCCTTCCTTGACGGTTTGATGCCTCAAATGATCAAGCCCTCTCTCCCTTCCCTCTTGGCGCGCCTTATAGACTCTCGAAAACGACCTCAGCCCTATTTGTTTCTTAGCTCTTTACCGTTAGCTCCTACATCGCAGCCAGCAAAATGTCTCGCGATCACGGATATCTCCGTCTTCGCACTTGCTCCATGTCACCGACCTTACTTTTTCAAATTCTCTTCTCTCGCCATGACACTGCAGCCACGCTCCTTCACCATTCCACGCACTAGTTTTTTCGTTTGTTAATGATGCTCCCTTCACGCTTATCTTATCGCACTTCATCCCTCGGCACTTGCTGTATCCTACACTTCCTCGCCCTCGCCTCTCATTCCTCTCTCTCGTCCGTATCACTCCATATCAGGTCCCCCCTCCTTCGACATTCTCTCGGTACCCTCGTGTCCTCTCTTTGTTCACAGGTCCTTTGTGCCATCACGTTCAGTACACGCATGCATCTACATTGATTCCCGTGCATCCAATCTCTCTCTTTCCTCCTGTTTATCCGTCCGATATTATCTCTCCTTGGTATTTCTTCCTTCGCGATTCGTGCGCGATGTGTATATTTAGCTGCAGGTTTTATGCAAGGGCCGTTACAAGTTCCCTTTGTCGAATGCTTTCCGTTCCTCCGCAAATTTCGGGTCCATGCAAATATTATGTTCTCCCCTGTCCAGCACCTCTCGTTCCTTCCAGTACGTCTCAATCATTTCCCTTTCTTGTCTCTGTGGGGGGTCCCGCGGCGAATATGTACAGCTTCCCGGGACTCCCCTCGGCTTCCTCTTCACTCCCTCGTATATAAAACACAGACGCATACTCTAAATTTCCATTTAACGGATTCCACCTACTTCGGGCTACTTTGGCCTTACGAGAAACGAACGAACGAGCCAGCGAACGCGGAGTCATTGATTCCAGTCGTGAGAGGACGTTACTCGTCCGTGGGTAGCTCGTAGGCAGCGTTGTGAATGCTGACGCTTCGACCACTGGGATCCGACGAACAGCCCCAATCTCCCCGTGGTATCCACCTTACGGCCGTTTTAGCCGCGGCTTTGGAAGGGAACAAGCCTATATAAAACCGTTTGCACCGACGTGGAGAATGAAGGAGGTGGATGGGAGCTTACCGTCGAATATGTCCCTGATGTAGTGAGCTTCCTTAGTATCTGGCGTCTCTTCTGGCCACCTCTCGGAACGACGCGCGAAATCCTCGTCGGAGATAGCGGTTTCCGCCTGCCCCTTGAGTCCATCTATCCACGAATACCCAACCCCATCAGAGAATTGCTCTTTCTGGCGCCAGAGGATCGATCTTGGTAGGTACGGCTACGCAGACGAAAACGCATTCATCCAATCCGTCAGTTTTCCTTGGTTTAGAACCTGGAGAGTGGAGATGCCGAGGGGGTTACCTTGCCATCTGGAGAGACGTCGAATGCTTTTCTCAGAATGTATTTCTCCATCTTTGGGCACCCGTCTTCGTCAGTTCCTTGGGAGGCGCCCTTGGAGAACTGCTTCTCCTTTGGATCAACGTTCATCGCCGCCTCGAGGAAGGCCTTGTCGAGGAATGGGACTCGAGCCTCGAGACCCCAAGCCATGGTTGACCTGTAAAAGTGGGACCCCATATGAGACGGGGATTGCGAGAGGGGACGGGAATGAGCTCGTACTTGTTGGCTCTGAGGCAGTCAGCGGTGTGTAGGTTCTTGACACGCTTAACGCATTCTTGGTGGAAGGATTTCGGGTCCGGTGCTGCGTGGAAATAGAGATAACCTAATCGCTAACTCATCAGTCGTTTGTTCACATATCAGCAGGGGTAAGCAGACCCCCAAGGATTTCATCGCTCCCCTCCCCGCTCAAGACCATCTTAACACCCATAGCCTTGATTTTCCTGCTCAGCAGGTACATAGGTGTACTCGCTCGCACCGTTGTAACGTCGTAGGTTTCGAGATGATAAATGACATCAGGAACGGCATCTAAACCCTCCTGGACCGTGAAGACGTATTCGTGGTGAACGGTCTGGAGGTAATGCGCGGCTTTTCTAGCCGCGAGTAAATCTGGTGAATTCTCAAGCCCGATTGAGAATGAGTGGAGTTGCGGCCAAGTTGCGATCGTTTCTAAACACCAAAATGACCGCGATCAGCGAACGAATCAAGCTAGACAAAAGCCCCAGCAGTACCATATTCCGAGACCACGCCTGGGGTGGGAGTTCCAGGGCCGCTTGAAGCTTCGGCCAGTTTCTTCTTCCTGGACTCAGCTTGCGCTTGGGCAACTTTCTCGGTTTCTCTCGCCGCGATGGCTGCGATCAAACTGCTGTCCAAGCCTCCGCTAAGCAAAACACCATAGGGAACTTCGCTCATCAGCCGCTTCTTGACGGCGAGCTCCAAGGTTTTCCTCAGGTTCTCCAAGTTGGCAGGTGCGGTAGGGATCTTGTCGTCGTGGTCGGTGTCCCACCACGTAGGTTTGAAGTACCTCTCAACTGTGTCGGTTTGACTGTCATAAACGTGACCGGGTGGGAAGGAAATGATCTCGTCGCAGTTTGCGGGGAGGGCCTTGAGTTCTGAGGCGAACAGGACGGTGCCTGGTTTTGAGGAAATTCGGCCTTGATAGAGAGTCGTGATACCGATCGGGTCTCGTGAGGCAATTATCCTGGTAGGGGTGACGGATTCGTCCAGAAGGACAAAAGAGAACATGCCGTCTAACATGCCGCAGAGTTCCTTCCCATATTTCTTGTACTGGAGATTTATCGCGTTAGATCTGATAGTGGAAATTTAAGGGGACGATGACAACATACCAAGGGGATAATAACCTCACAGTCGGAGTGAGTCTTGAATTTGTACGGGGGAATATCAGCGCGAAGCTTTGCGTGATTGTATATCTCGCCATTGACGGCGAGGATGTATTTCCCATCGTCGCTGATGAGTGGCTGAGCACCGGTATCTAAGAGTACGAGTGTGGGGGGTCAGCCAACTATACATCAAATATAGGGAAGTGTGTACTCACCCACGCCAACAATAGCCAAACGTTCATGAAGGAGGATCGACCTCGAACCGACGAAGCAGCCTGACCAATCGGGTCCACGGTGCCTGATCTTTTTGGAGCAGGCGATGTATTTTTGACGTTCGGATGCAGGATTTTCAATACCGTGTACAGCTACGATTCCACACATGGTTTTCCAGGGTTTGGTCGCGCGATACAGAGGTGACTGGAGTGGGAAAGGGCAAAGAGAGTGTTTTGACTCGGTTTCAGCATCCGGGTGGACATGATCTGTCACGATCGATTCAAGGCAGATGCCGGTCGTGAATTTCATTTTGTCCCAAAAATGCTCGCGAGAGAAAAAGCTACGGAAAATCACTCATTGTCTCTTGTACATTTACTGTTCGCCAGTAAGATAAAAGGCATGTCGATAGACACAGCAGGTACACATAGTCTAGCCGATCCGCAGACCGAGGAGTAAACCAGCTGCGAAAGTCGCTCGTGGCTGGAAATCTGCGGCCAAAAAGCTGATGAGCCAATTCCAAAGGGACCCGAACGTGGGAGGACGTCTAATGCCATTCTCCGTCCGATAGAATAAATTCTCAAAGCGGGTCGCGGTACGGGACCAGTCGATGCGGACGAGGGAGAGAGATCCGAGGTACTGTGCAGAGGAAGGATCAGACTTTTGACGAAAGTGGCTCACAAGACTGATATCACCTGAAGGAGAACGAATGTTCCGCCGAGGATGAAGGCGACGAACTTAGCACCTTTCTTGATAAACACGCCTGCGCATATGCCGCACACGCTACCGAAGGTCAATTCGTATAGATTTAGGGTAGATGCTGGCGGTGATGGGAAGTCTGGATCCGTCGGGGCTGGCGGTGGGGTTACGACCGGTGGCGATGCTTGTTGCGAAGCCGACTCTGGGGAGATATGTCAACACGCGCTCGCATACAGCTAGAGTGTGTTATCCCCTTACTGTCGCAATAGATGTTGTTTAGATTGTATGCGTGTAGACCGACTCCAGCCCCGGCGAGTCCGGCATAGAGAAGGAGATTTGATCTTCTGACAGGCACCGTCGTCACGTAACTACGTCTAGCCAACTGGTGGCCAACACGTCTGGCTGCTGCGCCGCCTGTAGACGTGGAGGCAAGGCGTAGGCCGACTCGAAGTGGGAGCATATCGTTTGGACGAGGTTGCTGTGATGATGTCACACGAGGGGATGCGTGGGCTGCACGCACCACGTGATGCTCGATCGCGTGTGGTCGACTTGGCGTAGCCCGGAGACCATATGGGACAGTTGGATAAGAGCAGACGGCAGTCCAGAATCGAATCCCCCCTCATCCACAGCACCCATCATCCACCCTGGCGTCCCCAATCAACCCTCTCATCTTCTGCGTTCTCGCTGCAGTAGCCTTCTTGTTCCTCTGGAACCCACAACTATACTACTCCTCTCCAACGGCCGAAATGCAGTCCGTCGTCGCCGACTGGAGGGATCGGGCAGAGCGAATCCGAAACCCAGAGTCCTGGCAACCCCAAAGGAAGGATCTGGTGTTTGCAGTCGTCCGCAACGCTCCAGTTGAACACCACGCTCTCACCCTTGCCCTGTTCGCTCCCAATATCGGGGTAGATGCGAGTGGAAACGTACTTTCTCTCAAGGAGGACGACTTTTTCACCTTGTCGTCTCTCGCCAGCCAAACCCTCGAGTTGCCGCAAACCGGTAACTTCAGGAATGCGTGGATCATCCGCCAACCCACCACGAGCCAGCCAATCGAACGCCTCCTCGTTTCCACCAGCGAATCCGAAGTCGCGGAAACGAGCGTGCAGGGTTACAACAACCGAGGGGAATTCGAACTCAAGCACCCTGTGGGAGACATCACTGTCCTTCCTCCACTGTTGCAGGATCTCTTTGGATTGATTCTGAAAGCGAGAACTGATTACGACCCGCGACGCCGCAACGAGGCTGTTCTCAACAAGGTTCTCGACGTTGTCGGAAATGAATGATCCAAAGGTATTTTCCCGTCTCCCCATGTGCTGAGATGCTGGATTTTGATTTTCGTCGTAGAAGCTGCGATATAATTGGCAACGGTGCTGGTCGTCGTGGAGATTACGCATATATACACGTTGTACGGCTTATCTGGACGGATTTATGTACAACTTTGTAAGATGAAAACCCGAGAACGACCCGGATGAACTTGATCTGAGGGGAGGCTTTGTTCCCCACGAGGGGCCAACAGGCTCTTTAAAAGGACGACTGCGCTATCCCTCTGCACCCCACTCTCTTTCCTTCCTCCCCTTTTAGCTTCCGGTTGTGAGTCTACAAGCACCTGATTTCCGTAAATCCGTGATTTCCCGCTTTTTAATCCGCTCCCGAATGTCTACTAGGTCTAGAGTCCAACAAGTGGTAAACCACATAACCCCCACCAACGCTGTAAAGATGTCTGTTGGTGGGCATTCGTCTTTAGATCAACCATCGCGGTCGTATCGGGCTGACATCTGAATGCACGGTTCCAGAAACTTGGGAACAAGTCCCTCTCGCACCCCCTGACAGCATCTTCAAGCTCACCGCCGCGTATAAAACCGACACCTTCCCTCGGAAGGTCAACTTGGGAGTCGGTGCTTACAGAGACGATGATTCCAAACCGTGGGTGTTACCCGTGGTAAAAAAGGCGAGTGCCTGAGTCACTCGCATCGTGTCACGACTACTGATTCCGATGTCATTCGACACTAGGCCACCGAGGTTCTGTTGAACGATCCCACCCTCGACCACGAATACCTTCCTATCACTGGTCTCCCAGAATTCACCTCCGCTGCTGCCCGTCTTATATTGGGTGCTGACTCGGCCGCGATCGGGGAGAAACGCGTTGTCAGCGTGCAAACCATTTCCGGTACCGGCGCCAACCACCTTGGGGCCTTGTTCCTCAGTAGGTTCTACGTTTTCAATGGAGCCAAGCAAATCTATCTCCCTGACCCCACGTGGGGTAAGTTACAGTTCGCCTCGCGAAGCGTGAAATGTGTCTGATGCATTCCTTTCTACCCCGCAGTAAACCATTTTGCTATCTTCAGGAACGTCGGAATCGATCCCCTCACCCACAAATACTACGATCCCAAGACCATTGGTCTTGCCTTCAATGAGTTGCTCGGCAATCTTTCCTCCGCTCCAGATCGTTCCGTCTTTCTTCTCCACGCCTGCGCTCATAATCCAACCGGTGTCGATCCTACCCGGGAACAATGGAGTCAGATCGCCGACGTGATGCTGCAAAAGGGTCACTACGCCTTCTTCGACTGCGCCTACCAAGGTTTCGCCAGCGGTGATTTGGACAGGGATGCCTGGGCTGTCAGGGAATTCATCAGACGCGGCGTCCCATCGTTGGTCTGCCAGAGTTTCGCCAAGAACGCCGGTCTGTACGGTGAACGTATCGGTGCCCTCCACATTGTCGCGTCTTCGGCCGAAATCGCGGACAAGATCCGGAGTCAACTTTCCGTCCTCGCTCGAAGTGAGATCAGTAATCCTCCAGCTCATGGCGCGAGATTGGTTACTTTGATCTTGAAGAACCCAGAGTTGTTCGAGCAGTGGAAAGAGGACATTAAGACGATGGCCGGTCGTATCATTGAGATGAGGAAAGAACTTTACAGGTTATTGACCGAGGAGTTGAAGACTCCCGGCACTTGGCACCACATTGTTGATCAGATTGGCATGTTCAGGCAAGAAACCTTCCTATCTCACATCTATAGCACCCCGCTTATTTCTACGTATCGGGCAGCTTCACTGGTCTCAATGCCGAACAAAGCCAAGCCTTGATCGACAAGGCTCACATCTACCTCACCACGAATGGTAGGATATCAATGGCCGGCTTGAATACCAAGAATATTAAATACTTTGCTGAAAACCTGGACAAGGTTGTCAGGGGACAACTCTAATGTACAGACAACGTGATAGAGTAGCAATTGAAATGTATGGAGAATGTGTATCGGTGATGTTTATCCAAGATCCGTGCCACGACTAGCGTTATAACGGCGTGCGACTGAAGGGGACACTACCATGATGTCTCTAAACCTCCCATGAACCGGGTATTCATCCTCGTTAGCACCAGCCTTCAAGGCGCAAAGGTCGTGGAAAGCGACTTCCAACGCGAACTTCTCTCCCAACGAGTAAGCAAACGACGCCTTTATCTCTTTCACCATTCTTGAACCACGTGGGATCGAGTAAAGGGCTGGTATCAGCTCCGGGGGAGGACCTGTCGTGAACTCCTTTCGGATGTTGGCGACGGTCAACGTCTGCTGCTGCCTGGCAGCCGCTCGAGCCTTGGCGTTTGGGCTGGCGGGAGACCGGGCGAAACTGCCCAACTTCTTCCAGTCGGTTCTGCACTTCTGGATGTGCTTCTTCAAGATCTCCAGCTGTTCCGAGTGAGGAGAACTGGTGAAACCGGTCATCGCCTCCTCGTGGGGCCGAAGAAGGTCGATATCGTTTGGTCCGGTGAATTTCTTCGACTTCAGCTTCTTATACTTCTCGTTGTGGTCCTCCCAGATCTTCTTCCCATGTTCCAAGAGAGCGTCCAGTACGAATTGTCCGAGTCGATGGGGTCGAATGGGACGGCGACCCTCCTGCGACCCGTCACCATCTTTCGACAAGGATTCCGGAAGCTTCTTGTTATACTTCCGCATGTCATCCCTAAAGACCTCTTCCCTGACACGCAGGCCGGTTTTCGGTGAGTCAAGGCAAGTGTTCGTCCTTGAGAAACATTGATGGCTTAGGTACGAGAAAGAGGTGGAATAATACGGTGGGCTTACATGTGGGCAAGTCTCAATGTTTCCGGGTGACCGTATCCTCTTTCGTACAGGGATCCGTTGTGGAAGTTTGAGTAGATCCCAGTTCGCGTCTCGTGCAGCAACCCGTCGACAAAAACTCGGTGTACTTCCCGCTCGGCTTCCGATTCCGCCATAGCAGATATCTTGGTAAAAAACGATTCTACATGCTCGATTTGCTTGTCGAAGTTTTCCAAGAGGAATCCCTGAGGTACGGGGTTCAACCTTGCTTGGCGGAAAGTGGAAACGATTTCTTGGTTCCATGTTAACCTGGCTGTGTCTGTGATCCTGTTGGTCAGCAAAGTCAGGATGGGTCGGAGAACCGCACGAACCTCCGTCATAGTCTTTTGTAAAAGGGCATATCAGAACCGATTCGTTGGGAAATGGAATACAAGGACGAACCTCCTCCGGCAAGTTTACTCGCTAAGGATTGCTCTCCCTTCACAGGGCACACGATCACGTTCCGGTAGTGCTGGTAAATATCATGGTACTTGTCCACCGCTGTAACAAGCTGCATATCAGAAGGCAGCATAGTCGGATCACGATTGATCTGTTGACAGGCCACTGGATCAGAGGTTTGGCAGGCTATGTGCGATCGCGACGTACAAGAACGGGACCCGTCACAGTATCAGAATTCACGCCACCCAAGCCTTCCACTATGTTTTGGTTTGCCCGGAAGTAAATCTCGTCGTGTTCAAGTATTCCGAAGGGGTCTGTAACTCGTCGTTAGGGGGCAACTTAAAATAGATGTGATATCAACGCACCAGGAACAATAAACGCCTCACAACTCTGGGGAATCGGGATCTTACATTCGTACACGTACGAACGAATCACGTTCAGAATGAACTGCTTGAGGGAATCGTACAACGATTCGGACCGAAGTGGATGGAACCCAGCGATAATCATGTCAAAGATCTTCTCTGAAAGTGCTAGAGGGGGACCGGAAGACGTGTCACTCTCCCAATCTCCTTCGACAAAGCCAAGTTCTGACGCCTGTGAGTTAGGAATATCTTCTATCTCGCGTCCACGAAGTCCCTGAATGCGGGCCATTGTTCCTGCCTTCCTTCCCGCTCGCATCCCAGAGACGCCTCCGAGCCTCGCGACATTGGATAGGAGGAATTCCATGGCATCTTCGCCTTCCCACGTAGTGAGGTCTTCGAAGTCTTTCTGCACCGCGGCCTCTAGCATCTCTGCAAACACAGCAGTGGGAACCCCATTGGACGAAAGATTGGTGATTGTTTGCTTGTTCAACCTGGAGGGGAAGACGAGACGTGCGGGGGCGACAAGATCCAGGATAAAGTAGGCCCTTGATCTGCCATCATTGGGTCCTGAGTAGTCATGGGTTATTTTCTTCTGGGAGTCGCGTATCCAGACTCTGGGTGGGCTGTCATCGGGGAGTTGGTGGTCCGGATGTAGCAACCAAACGCCCTTAGATCCTCCAAGCCGGCCTTGCACGGCGCAACGGAATTCGGACCAGCCGGCGCGTTGAGTGACAAGATCTAGCGCGGTTCGGTTCATGAAGCCACAGCCGTCCGCGATCAGCTCTCCACTTCGAGGTCGAATGTCTGTTCTCTCGGCCCCAAAAGGAACTGCACCACACCGGTAAGGAGGTGTTATAGAATGGGACGTAGGGACGTACATGTGTCGTGAACGAACTCGACATCCTTGGGGTCGAATTCGACAACGGGGACAGAGGGAGAAAGCCCTAAATCGAAACGGGTTATCCACTTGGAAGTGGGCTAGAGGGGTTGTCTCAGCTGGTTAAACGTCATAAAAGTCGTGTTACGGACCTGTTTCCTATTCAATTCAATTGGGTTGTGCCACCGGACGAAATCTTGGAGGGTTAGTCGGCGGTGGTCGCCCTCGGATTTCTTCGGAGAACGATCGACGTTCTCGTTCACTTCGATAAGGTACACCTTCCAAGCCTTCCCACCCTTCGATTCCTTCGGTCGCAATGCCACGAATACTCTTCCACAGAGAACGAATTTCTGAGCCAAGAAACTGTGGAGACGGTCTTTGCGTACACCTGAAGGGATTGATAAACGGAACATCCTCCTGCTCCCCAGAAATCGGGCGAACCGCGAAGTGTTCTGGTGGTAGACCGGAGGATCCAAGACGATTTTGAACTGGCCGGAGTCTTCAACGACGCGTGCACATTGGGAGATCCTCCCACCGTACCAATCTTCTCCGGGACCCGCGTGCCAAGGTGCCCAATCTCCATAGATTCCCAAGCTTCGCCTCGAGTCATGACTTTCACAAATTGCCTCCTGCTCCCTGTCATACTCTGCCCTTTGTTATATGTTATTGACTGACCAAGGGAAATACGTAAATCACACGCACCATACAATATTATCCGCACCGGGTTCCGAGCGTTGAGTTCCGAGCATCAGCTTGACAACTTTTGGAGCTGCCTCAGAGTTGAGGCCAACGAGGCTTTCCAAGTCCGCGGGCGAGAGGTCGTCCCATTTCCAATGACCATGAGTCTCCCCTCTCGCGAGTTCATATTGCACCCCCCATGAGATTCCCAGACGATCTAACTCCCTTTGAATTCTTGGGGAATGCGATATGATATATTGACCGGCTGATGGTATCGACACACCGGCAGGCTGCCCTGACCCTAGAGATGCACAGATCAGACTATTACGTGACCATCTGACGCGAAATATGTATACCTTGGGACTGAGGGGGTTGCAACTGGCGAGGGGGTGTGGCAGTCATCGTGTTCACGAGCGAAGGGGTAACCGTCCTACCCCTTCCCCTGTCAGGAGGAGGGTTTGTACGTGGGGGGCCAGCCCCTGTAGACCGTCCGGAGTTGGGAGTGTGTACTGCCTCCTTAACCTCCGCAATGGTTAGCTCTTCGATAGCGCGGAGAGTTGCTGGATCCTCCCAGAAACCTGAATCATCATCCCAAGGCTGTCGAGAATGAGCACGAATTGCGGGTGGAGGTGAATAGCGGATGGTGGACCACTCACTTCGTCCGTCGACATGGTGTTTTGAAGTCAACAAGTGGCCGAGTGTGGCTGGGTTACGTGTGTAAAGCGCCGTGTATTCAAGTGAGCCTAAGCGACCGAGATTGACTCATTGGATCAACCAATAGCCATGCCCAAACGCAAGACTACAACAAAGGCCACCAACCCTGTCAATCCAGTATCAACGAAGGGGACAACAGGACATACCCCACCCACCGATGTGAAGTTCCCTGAGTTGTCATCAAAGAAAGGTCTCGAATGTCGCGTGTTATTGGAAGACCAGATCTTGTTGATAGATGTGCGTACGATGTTGTAGGGGAGACGCAGCACACGACCGTCTAAGCTGAAGCTTTAGAATTTGCTCTCTGTCGATGAGTGTAAACGGCTCGTCAAGTTCATTGACGAGTTACCGTTGGAGCTCACGCCACCCAAGAAACGAGGGGAAGCGGAGCGGGTAAACCGTAAGTTGGGGAACCGAAACTCGTGTATCTCGCTCTTTCTGATACCAACTGCGCGCGCCCACAGATAGGATTTCCATTATCTCCTCGGATTTCGCAGCTCGCTTGTTCGATGTGATTGGTCCACACCTGCCCGACTTCCCGTACCCTGCGTCGGTGGCGACGAAATCGAGGGCCGCCGCCCGCGCTGGACATTCCCTCAACTCAAACATCCGCATGTACAAGTACACCCCGAACCAACACTTTGGGCCACACTACGACGATGCGGTCGTTGATCCGTCCGGGAATGGGTCGAGGTCGGAGTGGACGCTGCTCATCTACTTGACCGGCATCGAGGATGGTGTCAAAGGAGGGGAGACGGTCTTCTACTTGGACAGCAAGATGAAGAAACAGGTGAAGGCACCGTTGAATCGGGGAACTGCGCTCCTTCATCGGTACGAATACTTCCGGTCGAGTCAACCCTCCCGTCTTAGTACTAACCCATCTGATATGGAAACAGACACGGACACGAGTGTTTACTCCATGAGGGCTCACGGGTAGAGAGTGGTACGAAGTATATCCTACGCTCAGACGTTATGTTTGTAGATTGATTACACGAGCATCCTTCCGAGGGTATGTCGAGGATGTGTTTCGAACGTGGGAATTTCGGCAAGCTCTGACCTTGGCCACACCACCATCTTGGATGGAATGCACCAGCCACTACCTCAGGCTTTTCCGGAATACTGCATCGTGAAACGCCCTCAGGGTATCCACGAGTTCAGAGTTGAGACTAAGACCCACTTTCGGCCACGAAATGCCTCTGCGTCCTGTTATACCGGTCCCTTCGAGTTCGCCCTCGTGTTGATCTTTCCCATCTTGGGAGCGGTCGCGTGGCAAACGGTTTGCTCGTCTCTAGTATACCCAAGGGACTCCCTGTTAAAACTCTCCGTAGGTTCATCACTGGGTTCTGGTATTTGCTCTCCTGGCATTTTTAATTGCATTTGGATATTGGAAGGCAACACGGGTACTTTGGGGTGATATCTCGTCACTCCATCCTGCACTAACCCCGCTAATAACGGTGATTTTGGACCTATAGAATCAGTGATTGTGTTACCCTCCAAAGACCTACAATTGGAGGTCCACAGAGGTCTGCCTGGCCGTTCTATATTTATCGAGCGCCGGGTGATTCCTGCCTCGACGATCTCAGCGGTGATCATAAACGAGGGTCTGCATGGCTGGAATGTACGCTATTACCTCGCTGTCCTTACTAAAGTTGACGAAACGGAATCATTACACGTCTTGTACGAGGTAAAGTTATCCACTCCCCGCGTTTGCGTCCACTCCAGCTGACAGATTCCATACGCAGAACCAGCTCCCCCGGATGCCCATCCTCCGCGACATATATCACAACCTGCAAATATTATTATTTGGCGGGTTGTAACGAACAGGGCGGAGGGGTATAGATTGTGCGGAAGGGCAGAGAGCAAAGTCAGAGACTGAAGAGAGAACCAATCCCTAGAGGAGAAGCTGTGGATAGGAGTCCTTGATTATAATTTAATTAATGTAACAGCTTAAGGGATGCGCAAAAAATCGGAAAACAACTACAGCTGCGCTTCCTCACTCTCGTACGCGCTGAGCAAATCGTCGTACCCCTCGTCATCACCCTCCACCGAAGCGCTCTCCCGATTGCGTCTTATTGAACCCCCAGAAGCCTTACGTGCCTTCCCGTCACTGGAAGTTTTCCGCGACCTCGTGCCCTCGCGTCTTTCAGCGGAGACCTTCCGTGGGCTGGTCTCCCCATCGCCGGAAAGCTTGCGGGGACGCCTGGGTGATCGCGGCGATCGTGGAGAGGAAGAAGGGAAGGCAACATCGAAGTCGGAAGCTCGAGGGGTGGGAACCTCTTCCATGCCCGTACCGTGTGGCCATTCCGGGAGTCGAAGAGTACTTGGGCTTGTCGTCATCGTCTGTCCTAACTCTTCCGTAGTAGTTCGTAACCGGGGGAGCTGGCGTCGTGACTTGACTCGTTGGCTGTGCTTGATACGAGCACCACCGATTGGGGAATCAGAGGTAGCCTCCCCAGGCAACGGCTCAACAGGGGAGCGCGTTTTCCTCCGAAGGAAAGGTCGAATGGGGGCATTGTCCTCTGACATATCATTGAGGACAAGTGATCCTCGCTGCGGCTCCACATCTCGAACATGAATATCTTCAGAGATGGGAATGACAAAACTAGAAGGTGTGTCGGGAGGGGGAGATTGTACTGGCGAGGACAGATTCACATTATCTTCTTCGGGAATAGAGGGTTGAGCTCTGGTTCCAAAGTGTGGTTTCGGCTCTTCAGTTAGTTTGGCCAAATAGTCACTCCTTTCTGATGAGGTGGAATCCGGCCGCGAGCGGCCGAGCTTAGACGCAATTGCAGCAGGAGACACGTTGCCGGTACCACGTCTGATGGGAACAACTCGACTCCTGCTCGTATCCGAGTCCCAGCCGATGCTGTCCGTACGCCGTTTCGGCTTGTAGTCCGTCGGTGAGAGGGAGGAAGTAGAAGAAACCGAATCCTGAGTGACGTGACTCCAAAGTTTCCTCCCTTCGTTCTTGGGCGGGACCAAATTCGATGTAGAAAGTAGTAAAGGCTTGGGGCCGCCAGAGATGGACCGCCCCGAACCTGTGCTGCCCACACTGAGATCCGACGAGGCTGATAACGTAGGGCTTGCAGGGGTCGATGAGGCCCTGGAGATGTCGAGGAACATGCTATCTCGTGGGAGGCGGAAGTGAGAAGGACGAGGTGGAGGCACGTATCCTGGGTCCGCGGCGAGGAACGAGGGCTTTTGTGAAAAATAAGAACCTTCACTCTCTGCAGAGTAGTTGCGGGTATGAGAGACATCACTTAGATATTTCCCCGCGCTTTGGTCCTGATGATCGTGCGTATCTTCCGACAATCCACGCTTGTGCCACGCATCCAAGGCCAATACCCTCAAATTGGTACTGGCTTTAGATAACCTGGCCGCGGTGTCAGAGTCCCGAAGTTTCTCGGCATAGGACCAAATATTGGTTCCAATCACCGTCGGCTCTGGGGTACCGCCTCGTGAACCGAGGACGAGAGGCGATAGTGGTCCTGGTGAGAAGGGTTGGGCGAGAAGGTGAGGAGACGGAGGGTACGGAGAATGAGGGGGGCTTGTGAACAACGGTGTGTTCGGCGTGGTTGGTGTGCTTGGTTCGTCCATCGCACTTTGGTTCGTGATACCTCGCCAGACCGTGTTCGCTAGCCGAGAGGTGAATGTTGAGGGGCCCGCAATGGAGTCAGCAACTCCTGGTACTTCCTGACGCCGAGCTGGTTCATTGGTAGCATTATGAGCGGGCGTTGCTACCACTGACCCCAGCTGGCCGGAAAAACCCCACACCGCGCCGCGAATCCTCGCGCCCACGCCGGTGCTCGCTGCTTGAGCCGCCCTCGCCTCTGCTTCTCGCTTTGTTCTCAGGTCGTCGGCGACTTGTAGGATAGCTTCCATCCCTCCCACAACGTTCACGGGATAATTCTGAAGGAACACCATTCCTTCCATAAACGCGTCGCTCAACTCCCCCGGCTGGGATCGCGGACTTGAATCCCACAAGCTGGAAGGTGACTTCTGCCCTGAGGAACCAGTTTGGACTAATCTACAGACGGTCCGTGTCAGTCGAAACTTTTGCCTCGACCTTACCCTGGGAGACGTACTGTTTCAAAGGCCACCTTGATTTGAGAAGCATTCCGGCGCATATATCCAGGAGACCGTCCAACTTGGGGTTTGTGTCGCGTTCCATTAAAGGGTAGCTGAAGAGCACATCCCAAGCCATAAGCACACATGGCAGTGAAAGCGTGTGTGTTAGTAGTGGTGCAAGCCACCGGCTGTAACAGCAAAAGTGAGAATTCTCGAAAAAAAGGAATTGAGGGAGCGCCCTACTATGAGTAGTGAGGTAAGCTTGGATCAAGCCCCATTGCAAGCTATTTTATGCCCGGTCAGCTATTGCCTCCCAGAAAGCTAGATGTGGCTTACTAGATCAGTGTAAAATTCCGAATCAGCCCACCACACACGGTCCCCTAGCTTCCTCATCCAGAGGGCTCCCTCGGCCTCGTCCTCCAAGGGAGAGAACTCGCTGATCATAGCCTCGAAGAGCCAGAATGTGTCTGCCTCTGCGTGAGCAACATCCTGCGCTTCGATCTCCATATTCAACACGGAGTACAAGGGGATCAAAAGCGAGGCGATATAGGGGGAGCGATGTGCTGGATTCAAGCACGAGTGAACGTAGAGCAATCGCACCAGAGCCGACATGTGCTTCCTGTTTACACCAGAGGCAGTCCCAAAGGATGTAGAAGCCACAAGGGTGGTCGGTACCGCCGGTGTCTCGTCAGAAGGGTTTTCTGGCGCAGTGACACTAATTTCGGGTGTCGCAGGGATGTCATCAACTTCAAGGCGGATTTCCGGTGTCGCATTAATATCACCAACGCTCCCAGAATCCCCCTGGTTGATGACATCAAGTCGCTGATCAAGATTGTGTGCATAAGGGATCCGGATCTGTTCTGGAGCGCCCTCATCCAATGGGCTGATCCCAACCCATTCAGGGTCTTCTTCTAGAAGGACATACAGGTTGGGAGGAACTCGTGACAACTGCTTCACCGCTTCCATCAAGTTGGCATCCGAAGAAGACAAGGGCGTTGATGGCGCAGGCAGTGATTCAAATGGTTCCAGGAGACGTTGTACGAGGCTCTGTAACAGACACCAGATCAGAGAGTGCAAAGGTTCCGGAGGGACTAACGGTGTTACATAGTAGCTCTCGCGCTGCTTCATTGATTCGGCCGCCCATTTGCTCTTCACTGTAGGCAATGAGCCCATAAGAAGCCTGATCAATGTCGTAAGTCAGGGGGTACAATCTCACCAATGTTAACCTTACCTCCAAACTCGCGGTCGCAACCAGGAAGGTTCCAGGGGAAGACCTATTAGATTAACATTCGGTCTCACGAGTGCGAGATGGTTACTCCTAATGACGTACCTCGTGCACAGAGTTTGAAGAGCTCGGCGCGGTCTATCTCGGGCGCTCCTTCTTGGTCTAAGAGCTCAGAAAGGGCTATCAATCTGTTAGAATGAGATGACGAATTTCACGTGAAGAGAACGGGAGGATCTAACTTCTCGTGCGATCGTAACCCAGGGGTCCATTCGATACCATAGACCTTGGCTACCCTGGCGAGGAAGTCGTCGAGCATCGCAGCTGATGGAGGGGGGGCTAAAACTGCTCGAACGACCTATGCGAGAGTTGATCGGAAATACGGGGAGCACAATTATAGCTACGTACCCTGGAAGAGACATATCGATCTTTATTCCCAGCTGCAGCGCGGGCAAATTCTTTGCCAAGTCGTTGGATGAGAACGTCACGGGCCACCTGTAATTCTGTAGACAGGGGTGAACGGATGTCCAGATTTGATCTCGAACGCATACACACCCCGAATACCAAGAACTGGAGCAGAGTAAATAATCCCTGACGCAGCTTCGACAAGTGGAGGACCTGGAATTAACCTGGTTGTGTCCGACAAGATGAGTGGAGCCAACGACAGGACAGGAGCCGAAATACTTTTTATCGATTTCTGCAAACTGTTCCAACACAACTCCGAGATACATCTCCAGTACTTGGAGGAGGTCTGCATGGATTTCATTTTTGATCGCGCTTTCAGCCTTTGCACGAGCCAGCCCAATGTTTCCCTGGCGTAACAAAGTCGCGATATCTCCTTTGGTTATTTGGCCCTGTGATTCGTACTTGTCCTGAAGCTGGCCCAGCTTTTGGGCAGCAAAGCGGAACTGAGCCTGAAAAGAGGATAGCACAGAGGAGAGGGATGAGTTTGGGGGAAGTTGTGCTCGGTGACTGGGACATACCCTGGCTCTGGTTGGATCCCAGGACATCGTTTCCGACGAGTTTGATCTCTGGAGATTAACACAACAGAGGAGACATGTGTATGACGAGCCGCCGAGACGTCCACGAAAAGATGACTGGCAGGAGCCGTTACGGGAGTGATGCGGAGTCACGTGCACCCCGCACCCTTTCTGGATGACAATCGGCTTTTGTTCGCCTGGGCGGAAATTAACAAAAATGTTGCATGGGCCCCACTACCCGCCTTTGATAGCTGTCAGCCTGTCTCTTCCACTTCTACCACCACCATACTCCCTGGCAGGAGCTTTCTCTCCGGGTTGAACCCGTCCCCTTTGCTCGAACATGCAAGAAACTTCCCCAGTATCGCCGCTATTCCTGACGCTGAGGACATGGGCATTCGGTATGCACATTGACGCGTGGTTACGACGGTGAAAACTTGACACCCTTTCACAGGAATCATTTCCCTAATCAGCTTCACATGGGTCGCCCTCCTCTCCGTAGTCGCATACACGCGTTATACACTCTCCTCCCGCCCCGAACGTACGTATTCCCTCGTGCGCCGCCGTAAACGCATCTCACAGTTCACCTTCAGAGACATTCATTATGGTTCTGCTCTTGATTAATTTGCTTACCGTCATATTGCTTCCCGTCATGTTAGTGTTTCCCATAACCCGCCTCTCCTAAACCAAACTGACCACCACGACAGGTTATTGCTACGGTTCAGGTCGTGGCTGGACGCCGTGAGGATGCTGACCCTACTTACTTGTCACCTCGGTGCGGTCGCATCTCGTGGAGTACATCTGCACACCGTTGACATTTCGCGCCACAGGTGTCGCTGCTGCGTATGTTTCCTGGATTCCAAAGATGCAATGCCCCTCATCGAATGGGGACGAAGTGGGTGTTTGCCAGCTTGTCGACACATATATGCTGATCGGGGCATGGATTATCCCCGTGCTCCGTGAGTGACCTTGGTTTCCCCGTGCATGACTTCATTAAACATGGATCACTACAGTCATTGTATATTGCTTTTGTCTCGCTCTCATGGTCTACCGTCGAAGGAGGCGCATCGCGGCGGAAGCTCTGGAGCCGAAACAGACGGACAGTAGTCCTAGCCTCATTTCTGATTCCCAAACTTCGACTACCACCGCAGAGAGCAGCGATATGTCGCAGAGACCTCACCTCTCCATTACCGTCCCCCCACGATCACATCTCTCACACACGCCCCCCTCACTGACCCCTTCTTCCCCATCGGTTTATTCCACTCGGTCATCTTTATATGCTGGGATTGCTGAGACAGGACCCAAATCCGCAAGGTCTGAGAAAACTCGCAGCTCACGTCTTTCGAAGCCAGTGCCGAACTGGGCTTTCGCATATTAATGTTTGTATTCCGTATTGTCATGACTTGTATGTAGCGCTATTCCGTACCCCATTTTGAATCATATTGGCTTCCCCGGTGGGATGCCATGTACCACTACCATTTTCATGTCCCATCTCAGGTGACAGGACATGTGAGTAGCAGCTGTGGGAACCTCGGTGTAAATGGCCATTCTCCACTCAGTGAGTGAACTGCCTGTGGGAATAGATATTTCTCTTGACGTTACAGAAGGGTGTCAGCAGCATTCCCTAATATCTGAGGCTCTTCGCGCGGCGCAGGTAAGTGAAATCGAGACTCGAAGCACAGAGGCCAGCAAGGGTTGCAGTCCTTCCCTCCCCCCGCGGCTCGGACCCTCGTCTAGCCTTCGGACGAGATGGCTCCAGCGCTGCGATTCCAGACATGCAGTCTGGAATACGTGGCCAGACACGGCGAACGGGTCCTGATAGTTCCCCTAAAAGCCCATGTAGATTCGTGTGTACGTACATGTCGCGGCCTGACGAACAGTCACTCTGTAAACTGTATAGTGGATGTAGTAGAGATGGTAGATGGTAGATAATAGATTGCATAGCAACTCGATCGTCGGTTGTATTAGTTTACGCGGCTGCTTGAAGGGGCTGCCAAATTCGGGGTGTTAGACTCACGCCGTACCGCCGCCCCTCAAGACGCTGAGTCTGGTCTGGATGACCAGTATCTAGCCCGCCCGGATTCCACGACCACCGACTCTCCTGGCGAAATGGCCAAGCCTATACCCACTTCCCCACACAGACTTCGGCTGGGTCTCACATGTCTCAGCATCGCGCTGAATGCGTGAGCCCTACTCTCGCCGTTCTCGGACTGCGCACTCACTATGTTCCTTCTAGGTTATGCGCTGGTGGTGTGCTCACTTTCCCTCTGATGTCCCCAGCGTTGGCAACACGCATGAAGTTCACTCAACCGCAGCTGACGTCCATCGTGGTCGTGTGAGTCAGAACCATATCACCTTTACGACGTTCTAAACCCGTCCCAGTGGCATGCTCGGGCAGTACCCGGCTGCTCCGCTCATTGGAAAGCTGATTGACTATTATGGGCCTTGGTTTTGCTCGCTGGTCTCATCGGTGTTGTTCGCTTCGACCTTCGGTTTGTCGGCTTGGACATATGCTTCAACCCCACAAGACCTCGATCATCCATCCTCACTCTCCTTCAAGACTCTCGTAATATGCTTCGGTTTGGCCGGTTTGGCCCAAGCCTCCTCGTAGGTCCTTTTCCTTACTCCGATGCTCCAGGTACTTAGGCCATTTTCAGCTTTTTCTCATTGATTTTCGCCGCCACAAAGAACTTCCCCAATTTTATCGGGATTGCATCGGGTACATCCATGGTCATGTTCGGGTTATCGCCCCTGTTCCTCTCCTTTTTCGCCACCAACGTCTTCACCGATCCACAATCCGGCCTTGACCTCTCACGCTACCTCAGCTTCCTTGCCCTCGCCGGAGGCATTGTACACTTGTTTGGTGCATGTGTCATCACTGCTCCAGATAGCGGTGCGGTCCCGGAGACAGTGGATGAGGAATCTGAAGCGAGCATTGACGAGACTACCAGCCTTTTGTCCGGTCCGAGGAAACACGACGTGGAGGTTCACGTGATTGCTGTTCAGGAGCCTGATGAAGTGCCCCTGGTAGGCCTAGTAAGGGACCCATATTTCTGGGTTCTTTTCATATTTATGTCTCTCACGATCGGCTGCGTGAGTGTGTCCACGAGTTGTTAAGGAGATCACACTGATCGATCCCATACAGACCGAGATGGTGCAGTCAAACATCGGGACGATAACACTTTCCTTACCCTCTACTGCTTCCACGGTTTCGGACATATCATCTGAAACCGCCATTGCTGTACAAGTGCGCCTAATCGCAATCGCGAATACAGTCTCTCGGCTCCTGTCTGGAACACTTGCGGATATACTATCCCCCGTCGCTCGGCAGCTCCCCAGCGGAATGTACTATTTCACCAAGAAACAGCGATTCAGCAGAGTGCTGTTTTTGAGCTTCACTGCGCTCATCCTCGCTTTCTCTTTTGCCTGGACTGAGGTTGCTGTGAGGTCACAGCAGGCGATCTGGGTTCTGAGGTGAGAGTGTTTTGTGCTTCCGCGAATTGGCTCTTGAATACTCTTTAGCATTGGCGCAGGATTTGTCAATGGCAGCGTTTTCAGTCTTCTGTATGTACACACCCCCGCATCATATCCTTCGCGCGCTCAACAGTTTCTGTAGCCCTGGAATCTTAGCGTCCATCTGGGGAGCCCGGAACATTGGCCGGAATTTTGGCGTACTCGCGCTCTCTCCACTGCTCGGCACACTCCCATTCTCGATGTTGTACTCGTATGTCGCCGCGAGTCACGCAGGCGATGGAATATGTGAGGGGATCCGTTGTTGGCAGCTGACCTTCTGGGTCAACGCTGGATCCGGGGTCTTCGCCCTTGCCCTATCGTTGCTCTTGTGGAGTAAGTGGAAGGGTAGAGTGTGATTTCACTCTTATGTTGGACTTTTTCCTTTTGGCCGTAGAGTAGGTCACGGTTACGCTAGAAGTGTTTCCGCATCGGCAATCCCCTGTTTTCTCTAATACTGCATTGTACGTGTTTGTGCGGATAGATTACCCGCCGTTTGCCTTGGATAGAATTCTCATTTCTTTCGCATAAAATATGCGGTTCGCATCCACCTCCGTCTCTCCAACGGGAAGAAAAATTTGATGAGGTGATCGATAAGGTGACCGATTCGGCTCAGGCCTAAGATTAACCACAATGACAGACGCGCCGACAAAACAAAAGCTATGGGGTGGTAGGTTCACGGGAAAAACCGATCCACTGTGAGTACGAAGGTCAAATGAAGTGCAAGGTACTCTTGCTGATGAAAGGCAGCATGCACGAGTTCAATCAATCGTTGAAATACGACAAGCGGATGTATGATGCTGATATCCGCGGCTCGATAGCATATTCAAAAGCCCTCACACTTGTTGGGATCTTGACACAGGACGAAGAAGTCAAGATCGTGAATGGTCTCGAGGCCGTTAAGAAAGAGTGGGACGACGGTGTGGTGGGTCCTGACTCGACCGAAGCAGCTCACCTCGGAAATCAGTTAATCTCATGTGGGAATCAAACAGTTTCAAGCCAAACCCGACGACGAGGATATCCATACTGCGAATGAGAGGCGATTGACGGAGCTTGTTGGACCCCTTGGTGGGAAGCTTCACACCGGAAGGTCACGGAACGACCAGGTCGCGACGGACATGCGGCTTTGGCTCATGAAAGAAGCACGCGAGGTCGAAATCGCATTAAAAGCCCTGATCCAGGTCATTGTCAACCGGGCAGACAAAGAGAGGGGCATCTTGATGCCTGGGTATACCCACCTCCAGGTATATCTCCGCAGCTCTATCCTTATCGGCCATCAAGGAGACTAACCTAGTTACCCAGCGCGGTCAACCCGTGCGATGGTCGCATCTCATCCTCTCCCACGCTTTCTATTTTGCCGCTGATCTTCAGCGCCTCCGAGAGTTGATCCCTCGTATCTCTATCCTCTCGCTGGGATCAGGAGCCCTCGCCGGGAACCCCTTTGCTGTGGACCGAGAGTTCCTTGCAAAGGAACTCGGATTTGATTCCATCTCCGAGAACAGTTTCCATGGTGTTGGTGATAGGGATTTTATCGTCGAGTTCATGATGTGGGCGAGCTTGACGATGACGCACTTGAGCCGCATCTCTGAGGACTTGATTATATACTCGACGGCTGAGTTCGGGTTCGTCTCGCTCAGTGATGCGTATAGGTAGGTCCCCATGGATCAGTTGCGCCGATGCCTGGCGACTGAACCGGGATCAGCACGGGATCAAGTATGATGCCACAGAAAAAGAATCCAGACTCCTTGGAGCTCTTGCGAGGAAAATCTGGCCGTGTGTTCGGCAATGTATGTCTCACCTGCTGTCTCGGGATGCCGAGGCTTACGGTTTCGTCCAGATGTCAGGATTCATGATGACCTACAAGGGCGTTCCTTCGACATACAACAAGGATTTCCAGGAGGACAAGGAGCCGTTGTTTGATACGGTGGACAACGTGTGGGCATCTCTCCGGATTGCAGAAGGCGTGATCGCCACTTTAGAGGTGACTATACATCCCCCGTCGAGCCTTTTCCGCGCGGGTCGGTCGCTTACATGCATCACGCAGGTCCATGCGGACAAAATGCGAGAAGCCTTGACGATGGACATGCTCTCCACGGACCTTGCTGATTATCTAGTTCGCAAAGGGGTACGTCTCGTCATTGTTGGTTGCCAAAGCATTCAGATTTATCATCATCAACGCCACGATTGCAGATCCCGTTCCGCGAAACACATCACATATCGGGGAGAGCGGTCGCACTCGCGGAGAAAAGGAAGTGCCAGTTGCATGAACTGAGTCTGGAGGATTACAAGGGGTTGAGCGACAAGTTTGATGAGGATGTGCATGGCGTGTTTGACTTTGAGGCGAGCGTGGAGAAGAGGCGGGCGATTGGTGGCCCGGCGCTGCAGATGATTGACCGCCAGGTTGCAACTCTGCAGGCGATCCTGGACAAGTGAAACGAATGCTTAGGAGAATAGAAGAATAGTGATTGCAGGTCGTCCAGTGGGGGTGATTTCGGCACCGCGCTAGCCGACGGAGGCTCTGTTTAACTTCGGACGCCTCGGAGTTCGCCCTTTTCCCCGCCCATCACATAAACGCTCTGCGCTAGCATTGATTGCTCCGCGGGTCGGACAGGCTCCCCATCGTGTCCCCCCTCTTCCCATCTCCCCCACCTTCATCTAACTACTTCACTTCTAATTTTTGACCATGGGAGACAGACTGGCTGCGCTCAGGGTGAGTAAACCGCAATCTCGCCCGACCGCCGAGGACGACCGCCCATTCCCTGCGTCTAACGGCTTTTTTTTTGCGTCTCTTCATCAGGCTCAGCAGCAAGGAGGAAATGGGTGCGATTCCTCCCAATCTTGCGCGGGAGAAAAGCGAGAATTGACGACCGTCGTTTTGTCTATGACAATCTCAGCCCGGCGAACAATCCATACACCCAGTTTGACGATAGGAACTACGAGATGAACGATGTCAGGAGCACCACAAACCTTACAGCTGGACTGTCAGGCGGTGCGCAGGACTCAATGGCCAGCTTCTACGACGAGGTGTGTACGAGTTTCTCCCCCCTCTCCCATACCCTCCGCTCGCCCCCTCGGGCCGACCTCCCCCTCAACTCGGATAATTCGCTCACGCTAATCATCGGTTCTTCCACACCCATCAGATCTCCTCCATCCAAGGCAGTTTGAAGCAGTTCAACGAAAACGTTTCACGCATTTCCGAGCTTCACTCGAGGTCCATCAATATCGCTGATGAGGCTGCTGGTCAACGAAACACGGCAGAGTTGGAAGACCTCGTTGCGGACACAAGTGCTCTCAGTGATACGCTTAAGCGGAGAATCAAGGCTTTGGAGGGGCGAGGAGGTTCCGGTCGCGATGGGCAGATCAAGAAGCAACAGGTGCGGTGATTTGTCGATTGCACATCGTGATTTCGGGAGATGGATCACTGATCCATCCATCACTCGGTCTTGCCGTTGTTCTGCCTTGTTACCCGCAGACGGGACTGGTCAAGTCCAAATTTGTGGAGGCGATTCAGAATTACCAGGCGGTAGAACAGCAACACAGGCAGAAGTACAAGCAGAGGTTGGAACGTCAGTACAAGATCGTCAAACCGGACGCTACACCCGAAGAAGTCCGTGCTGCTGTGGAGGACGATGGTGGCGGGCGAGTTTTCAGTCAAGCTGTGCGCATACATCTTTGTTCCCTTCCCTTTACGCGCAGGGATCACTTGGTTGTGATTGTGCTGAAATGGTTTGTTGCAGTTGAGGAACTCTAACCGGTTCGGCGAGTCTAGAGCTGCCTATCGGGAAGTCCAAGAGAGGCACAAGGACATTCAAAAGATTGAACGTACTCTCGCTGAACTGGCACAATTGTTCAACGATGTATGTCGTTGGTCTCTCGTTCGATCGTGATCCTTCTTACACATACACGCAGATGAGTATCTTGGTCGAACAACAAGACGAAACGGTTGATGTCATCGAAGAAACCGCCGCCCATGTCGAGAAAGATGCGGAAGCAGGCCTTGGTCACACCATCAAGGCAGTTGGTTCCGCTCGCGCAGCTCGCAAGAAGAGGTGGATATGCTTCGGTCTCATGGTTCTCCTTCTGGTTATCATCATCATCATTATCGCCGTGATTATCATCAACAACAGGAAGAGTGAGTGATCTCCCGTCACGTCGTACGTTCCACGCTCGCTCACAGATCTTTGCAGAATAAACGGCCTGGGGGTGGTCGCCTGGTCATGTTCCTGTGTACATTGTACCAAGCTGTTTAGTGTTCACCTCTCCCACCACTCACGGACAAGTCTCGGAGATCCACGAGCGCTTTTGTTTCCTGACATCTTTCACTTAGTCTCTTCATGTTCTTCTTTGAATTTAGGGTTTGTCTATTCCATATGCAACTTTTCACGAGTTTGCCCCATATGGTGCACCAACGCAAAGCCCCAAGACGATCGGATTTACTCAAAGCGGAGTCCATCAGAGAATGGAGAGACATTC